>Ga0214481_101207_pt1 | contig 10803 bp, 10 predicted proteins | sample M1_20Mar14CPVII9_4_FD_165057 | JGI IMG/M metagenome (GOLD analysis project Ga0214481, IMG submission 165057) | Marine eukaryotic communities from Monterey Bay, California, United States - M1_20Mar14CPVII9sort6BwellG10 | ecosystem: Environmental > Aquatic > Marine > Unclassified | place: USA...
CTTTGGCCATGCAATTTGTGATATAATAACAGAAAACAATCTATGTTGATGATGCAGAAACAGCTGTGAAGATAATGACCCAGGCAAGAGATGATGCAAAGATCAGATTGAACGTAATTGAGAGATAGTCGAAGAGTAGACCGAGTCCAAGGGGAAACACAAACAATATGTTCAAAAGGGTTGAGGTTTCCAACTAGTGCTGCATGAAGAAGTGAACCAATCAATCAATATATCAATACATAGAAAACGTATTAGAGCTGCTCTTTTAAGAGGATCATCAGTTTTGAAGGCTGTGCTGATTGCAACAACTTGATATCTATTAGCTGCTGTAGAATAGAAGTACAAATATGTACACCTCTAACTAATGCAGCAATCCAAAGTCATGTTGTAACGAATAAGTTTGATCGAAAACTGCACTGAGTACAGAAAGGCTGCTCAACTTGATGCACTCCGATTTCGCACTTCTCACAAAATTCTAACCAGCCGCGCCACACAACTCATAACATAAGGAAGGAGGCGATAGAGGGGAATAAGCACCTATAGAAGGAGGCCGTATCAATCTGAGTATATGATTATATAAGAGCTTAGTTCATTGACAGTTGCAGTGTTCGACTTGGCGGCGGCTTACAATTGCAACAACATTACCAAAATAACAACTCAACTTGCACCACTTCTGCTCGTGTCAAATAAATTGCAACACTAACATAATATTATAATACAATATAACAATAAAGCAGTAGTATCATGCCATCTCCATCACGTATGTCATCACCTCAAAGCTACTCTACAGGAGAACGAACACACGGTACACGCAATTCCATACCCCAATCATACAAAGATAACAACAACTCTGCACAACAACACAACAATAATGCACAAGATCAATCAGAAGCACAACAACAATTAGAATATGATAACTTAATACTATCAACGTCATCACCATCAATTCGACCAAAAAAGAATTGCTGCACATGGAAGATTGCTTCATTATTCTTAGTTTGTGTTGCTGTTGGATTAGTCGTTGTTTGGGTAATACTGCCCGCTGAGGATATAGTTGCCAAGTATATACCACAGTTTGATGAACCTGATAATCCATACCAAGGTCCAGAGGCGGGTGATGAAAAACAAACAACATGGGGTGATATTGATAATACCAATTCACAAGATGGCAGTGGTAATGGTGGTGGTATATCAATCGGTATGCCAGGAGAAGAAGACGTTAATAATGATAGTGGATTAATCGTTCCTTCATTCATGACATGTCCGAGTAATAAAGAGTTTAGAATGACAGCAGAAGGAGATGAACTATGTTGTAATGGATCGGTTAGTAATTGTAAATTGAGAGTGAATGAAATGATGTTTGGTATGGTTCATAATGCTATGAGTTCAGAAGGTATGATTGGTTTGCTGTAGGTTGGGATATTCATATGTTATTGTTTGCCATATATTTAACTTTTGCTCACATCTATATCAACATCACAAAAACAGAGGGAGGTTTCTTCATTGGTTATAATCATAAACTAGGATTAGAAAAGGCGTTGGTTGCAGGATATAGGGGTTTGAACTTGGACGTATGCAATTGCAATGGTGTACTACAATTCTGTCACAATGTTTGTGATTTGGGTGAGCGGATGCCAAATGAGGTGTTTACAAATACACTCCAATTCCTTAATGATTACCCCTCCGAGGTTATTGTTCTATTATTTCAAGCCTCACAAGATCAGGGACCAATAGTCTGGGATGATTTATATGCTGAAATGAATAATGTTGATGGATTTACTGATATGATTTATGTGCATCAATATGGCAATGAGTGGCCACTCATGAGTGATTTAGTTCAACAAAACAAGCGTATTATCGTATTCTACTTCAATGGAGGTACATGTACCAGCGGTATGAGCGCATGTCCCACGGGCTTCAACTACTTCTTCAATTATGCCGCTGAGACACAGTTTGAGAGTGCATCGATTGCTGATTTAGAAAATTACGAGTACAGTTGTGAGGTAACTCGAGGTCCTCAGGATGATGCATTACCGGCAGCCTTCTTCGTTGTGAATAACTTTGTAACACCTCCCGATCCAGAGGCTGCCAAGATTACCAACTCCAAGACTTTTCTGTCGAATCGGCTGACTAATTGTGCAAATCTGAATAAGCAGAGACCCAATTTTGTCTATCTTGACTTTTGGAGTGAAGGAGTGACTAGTCAACTAGTTCAGTTTGCCAACACACAGTTTGCAGAGCAAAGTAGAACAAGTTGAAGTATAACCGCTAGGTATGTGGCAATGTTTAGAGTTACTATTAAAATGTCTAGATTACACTGTTTGAAATCTAATATACTAGCTGTGCCATCCACTTTTCAGTTTGATGTATGTCCTCTTCCATCAGATCTTCATATCTCTGTTCTAAAATAGCCATACCAATCTCTCCCTGATCTCCATCCTCACTCCGATCAAAGTCTTCAATCAACACAAGGCATCTTTAAGAATCACATAGTGAGAGTAGAGTGAGAAAGATGATTGCTAAGCAAGAAAGCATCCCCAAACAAACAACGAACTCACTTCTCAGCAGCTAGTCTCAACGACTCCTCCTCTGTTGTTAAACAATCGAGTATAGACAACAAAACGCCATCTCCACCCATGATTTGAAAACGAGTAACTTCATAACACATTAGTCTTTCATAAGTTGATAAGATTTGGAGTGTTATCTCTGAATCATTCTGATTCTCGTCTATGAATACACTGTGAATCATATCAACAATGTTGTTGGAAGCAATCCAATGACTACATTCTTCACTTGAACATAAAGTACCAAGCAAGATGATGAGTTCCAACTTGATATCGTCATGACACGATGGGTCGTTGAGTGAATGGAATAACTCGACCAAGTCAGATGAGTTGTCATGTAACAAATCTTGCCATTGAACTCCAGCAGGCAAATCATCACGAGTGAGATTACTCATAATTCCAAGCCACTCAACAAGCAGATCATCATTTGCACACTTATTACAGGCAAGTGTTCGTTGTATAATAAACTCGACATGTGAATCAAAGTAATGCTTATCCCAGTAAAGTGATGTCATACTCCGTTGTTGTTGATTCGTTTCATCTCCATCACTTTTAGTAGATTGGATGTAAGAGTCTGGATCTTTGGCAATACCGTCAAGAGGAGATAAGTCTTGAGATTCTATTGCTTCATTCAATCTACATTGGAGTGTTCGTGTATATGAACTCAAATTACGAACAACCTTGAGAAGCATTTGAATGTTACCATTAGTTGTTCCTTTATGTCGTTGAGGCGTTTGAATGAAGTTAATGATGTGACTTATTGCATCATGACAAATCATCTCTTCTGAGCAAAGAGGATTCAATGTCATCTGTTTGTTGTGTGGTGACGAGTATGAGATATAAGATGAACAGTACTCTCAACAAAAGCAAGAGACATAACACAACGACTTACATTAACAAGAAGACCGGCAAGACCTGAATCCATCTCTACTCCTCCTTCGTCGGATGACGATGTCGAAGTATGTGCCTTGAGAAGTTGAACCAAGTGTGGTGTAATACCAGCTTCGTACAGCTGCTGACGATCTTCTTCTCTTGAACTAAGATGATACATTAATTGAAGTGTGTTAGTAGAACTCACTAAAGGCTCATTCTCCAAGAGTGTCACAAGTCTTGAATGTATATCATCGGCATTAGAAATCAAGGCAACACAGTCGTGATGAAAGCTCAAGTTGAACAATGTAACGACAACATCTTGTTGAACAGTTATTGACTCGTTATCATTTGAGGAGGTATTACTGCTTCTTGACAACAGTTCAGCTAGACGACTAATTGCAACACTACTACTTGATGATAATTCAATAGCAGTCTCCTCAAATTTGCTAGCCTTCTTCAACAATGACAGTGCCGGACCAACATTCTGCAAATAAATACACCCAATGAGACATTGAACGAGTGATTTTTTGACCATCTTGCGTAGCACAGTGAACTCGTCAGCCAAATTGTCAAGTATGCTCAAGCAAATGAAGAGTACATTCTCCTCCTTCCTTTTGAATGTATAGGAGGAGCAACTGTCTTGTTCACTTCCACCACCACGATGGAGAGCTCGTTTCAACTCGAGGTCAATAACGTCTAAACAAAGTGAGCCTACACGATGACTTGATAGTAGTTCAGGATAGTCTTCAATTAATGTTAACGAAAGGAATATCTTTCCAATACCAAATGTCAATTCGATCGGATGATGTGATGATTCAGAGAATAATCGTGCCAATGCTCCCATTAGTTGATCATTCTCAACTACGTCGTCAAGATGAGTAGTCGCGGAGGTGTTGTTAGTAGTGAGTAGAGTTGTAATCTTGTGTATACCCTCAAGTTTATCCTCTGCTGTTTCTTGATAGAGATTCTCAAGTGCGTCGTCCATCTTGTTGATTGATTAGAGAGTATTGGGTAGAGTTAGAAATATTTGAACATACATACTAGATACCTCAAGTAAAAAAAGAGGCTAGGTACGCCTATCTAGAGATCCTCTCACATTTGACTTGACAAACACAACAAGCACAACAGACAATGACCAATAAAAACAATGACGAGTGTAAGGTGGTTGAACAAGTCTCAGCGACGACATCAAGCCTGCACAATACCAATGACAACGACAACGCCGCCGATACACAGGATAGCTGGAAATCACGACTTGACAAGTCATTGACATCTCTTGAACAACAGACACGTGAGTTTAACAAGAAGTTACAACCACAGATGTCAAACATTAACAAACTAATAACTACTGAACTACATGATATACATACAAAGGAAAGTCAACTCGGTGAGCAGTTCAAGAACAAGTTAGATGAATACAAGAAGGTGAGTTTAGGAGAGGCAGCGACGAGTTTTTTACTGATACACTTTCAACACGCACAAATCACACATACCCAACAATATATTATAGGCAAAGGAACAACTTGAACAGCTCGAGGAGGAACATAGTGAGCTTACTGAGAATACAAAGCTACTAGCAGATGATTTGGAATGTATTTCAGACGAGTTGGATCAAATGAAAAAGAAGATGGAATCAAAGAGCAGTAGTGTTACCGATGCAACTCCGTTAATTGATATACAAGCGGCAATACAACGTTTGAGGAAGGAGAATAAAGAGATGGATATTCGTATTGGCGTCTTAGACTATGAATTGATTCAAGCAAGAAAGGCAGAAGCGGCCAAAGGCTCACAAGAGTACAGTACTTCTCGTGATATTTCGGATGATGATGAGGAGGAGAGTGATAATGATAATGAAGAAGATGATGATAGCTTGCACGGGTAATAGAGATAGAGTTATAGAAGATATATAAAACAAACTCTTTCTTTAAATCTACACATGTTCAAACGCATTAACTAAAACTCATTCGTTCGACAACATCCAGCATCCCAAGATAATGAAGAAGACAATACAAATTGCAGTTACCACTGATAATGGGATGACAGCTAGTTCCAAATAAAACTTACAACCCTGACGAACATCAAATGGCACCACAACAGCTTGTGGTGTAGAACGAAGTATTTGGTAGACGGTGTCCAATGCATAACTCTCCTGTTTTTGTGCATATCATATGTGTTAGTTTTGTATGCAAAAAATATTAATACACGTGATGTAGAAGAGAGCTCGACACTAAACTAGGCATGACGATGATGAACAGTGATAGTCAATAGACAGTGCCTTACTTTACAACTCTAAATATTATAAACGTTACTTTCTATTCCCTCTGTTCACATACATAAACTAATCTCTATCTCCAAGCTTGCATTGGGTTGGATGCATCTAAATGTGTACCGACATCAGTTAACTGCATCAATAATAGATGGTTCCACCAATCCACAGGACCGGGCAAACTGTAGAGCATACATTCCTGAGGGTCTATGGAGCAGTTTGGCCCAGCATCCGATCCAGACAAGTGACCGTCTGGACGCAAGACAGACATCATCCATGGATCGAGTAGCTCGATATTCGGCCCACTCTTGACTGTATTTAACAAGTTCCACTCGTTGATGATACGAATGGCATAGTCGTTATACGGCGGTAGTTCACCCCACCAGTGCCAGAAGGCGCCATTCACAATACGAGGACAGTACTCGCCGTAATGAGCGTATGGATTATCATGTAAGTCACATTCCTTGTGTCCGGGTATGGATGTACGGAACATGATAATATCACTCGCTCTTGCAATGTTGGCCACGGCCATTTCATCAATCTTGCCTACAAAGTTTTGGAAGTTGGCAATGTAACCTTCCCAATCTTCACCCCAGTGATATCCCGTATTCATAATCAATACTTGTTTACCAGAGTAACTTGAGAAGTCACTTGACCAGGGATAACAATATTGATCATTGGCTGGTCCACAGTTGGGATTGCCTGGACTTGGAGTAGTGCCAGGTTCCATCATTCGATCATTACGGATGTATGTGATATCAAATGATTTCCCGGTGGAGGAACAGGCAACAGTCTTGGAGAAGTTAGGCACGACATTAGGGTCTAAGCTGATATTATCATTCTCATGGACGAGACTTGCAAGACTTATCGCTTGAGTCATGGTGGTATGATCTCCCACGAAGAGGATACGGTCAAGACCCAGACGATCCATTTGTGTACATAGCTCAGCCCTCCTCATAACCTCGATGGGACAGGTAGCCCAAACACTCTCATCCCACTTGTATGTGGTGGGTGCTCTATATGGATCCTCGGCAGTGGGGCTAAAGTTCGTATCAGCACATCCTAAATATCCCTCAACAGGATCGGTGTACTGCATGTCAGGTGCCAATGCCATATCAGGCTGCCATGCACCGATTCGTGCACGTAAGTGACGACAATCGCCTTGGAGGAAGTTCGGGGGGAACTCAGGAATAGTCAATCTATTCAAATAATCTTGAGGAGTGCATGTTAACCAAGTACCAACACTTGGACTTGTAGTCTCATACACATATGTGTAGGCATCACGTGCAATTGCCGGTAATAAACACCCAACTCCTGGTGGACATACCAAATGATCAGCGGTAATCATTCTCATATACCAACTTGATGTACTTGTAATGACATTGTAGGTAATGTCAGCTCGGGGATACAATTGTCCAAGGAAGTGGTACAGTTCTTGGGCATGTAATGTACAACCCTCACCAAACTTGGCACAGGTCGGGGAAACAACAATGGCAACATTGGTCGAACTTCGAGGAATATGCATTGCATAGACCCAGTTCGGCAATGGATCGAATTGACAATCACATGTCTGTTGACTCATATCACATCCATCATTGGCACAACTTAGTGATACCACCGATACCTCCATATCATCCTTCTCACGATGGCTAAATTCTTGTGCATTACGTAACCAGAATGTCAATGCACGTGTCTCAACAGTATTCAACCATTGTGTAGCAACATGTCGTAAGTTATTACGCAGCCATGGCAAGACTTGTGAAAAGTAACAACCAAGGTTACATGTCGGAGGGTCATTCGTTGTATCCAAATATGTATCACCAGTAGGGAATAATACACAATGTGGATCATTCGGATCATCACTTGATGCACATCCACTACAGATGGTACGTAACATATTCCCATCGACACAACCCGGTTGGAATGCATAAGCGCTAATCGACAATGGATAAGGCAAGTGGAATTGAATAGTAGTCATATTACCAGTACAGTATCGTTCCCACTTGGCACAACGGTGAGTGTAATCAACATTCAAACCCAAATGATTATTGGCACTATCCAACAATTGTGCCGCGAACATGTTAAGTACGGCAGTGTAGGGTGAATCTGGATCACGACATACATACTCAGATTCGGTGAATACGACTTGTTCAAAGTTGGTAACGCCTGCATCATAGGCATCTAACCTATCAATGATAGTTTTACACATACGGGTATGTGCCGGTTCATTAAAGACGGTGCCGTCGGGTAAATCGGCGGCTCGACGACGACGTTGATCAAAGTCATCTAGGAAGTCATGCGTGGAGGTGTGCATGTAGTCGGTTGTTTCGAGTGAATGATGTCCTTGGTTTAATGTAGTGGCGGGTGGATCACCTGTTGGTTTGAAGGTGGATTCTTTAGCAGATTCGACTGAAAGGGCTGCCTCGGATGAATCCTTGAGGGTACGGAGAGATGACGAGTCTTCTTCTTCGGAAACCTTGATGCCATCAACATCTCCTTCTTCCACAGCTGCATCAACATTCTCAACCTTATCCACAGCCTCCTCAATTAAATGACCCTGCTTCAAACTACGCTGTTCCTGATGCACAGCCGCGGGCTGTAAGTATGTCATATCACGCATCTCTTGGTGGAAAGTTAATCCCAATATAGCCACCACTCCTACCAATATAGCAATTGATTTAACCATAAAGCTAGACTTAGCACTTCGGGATGTAGGAGCGGAGTTATAATTATATTGATCGTAAGGTGATGATGACTCGGAATATTCATCGGGATAACTATCAACTTTGGAACTAATACGACGTGTGGATGTAATACGCTTGGATCGTAATTCACGATGATTACTAGGGTTGTTGTTGTTGGTAGTATTAGTATTGAGGGAGGAGTTATTCCGAGGATGCATAACATTACTGTTGTTACCATTCCTTAACACCGAAGGACCGGGCTGGACATTGGATGGTGTATACATTCCACTTGCTGCGGAACTACATGTAGATGATTGATCATCATTATAAAAACCATTTTGATTATAACTGCTGTTTGTCGTACTATTTGAAACACTATTATCATCATTTATAGGAGGGTCACCATACTGACCACGAACTTGTCGTCCATGAGAGATATTATTTTTTCGAGATTCGGGTGGATCTTCTGATTGTACCATTTTTCGTTTATATTGATTTGTTGGTGAATTGTTTGGAGATTCAGGTATTGATTTAAGCTTTGCTGATTTTAATTGATCAGAGAATGGCATGGTTTATATTATGCTGCATATTGTTTAGTAGCATGTGCTATCATGGCGGAGTATTTTATTGCTCGTATTTTTAGTATGACCATTCACGAGGATACCAAATGACTTGGTATCCTTGTATACAAAATTGGCCACGGGAGTGTACAAATGAGGCCTCTAAGCATGCATATAGCTACGGGGACGCAAAGGATATTGTATGTATGCTGTTGGGTATACAGCGTGATGGCATCATACTGGAAGTCAGGGATGAAAGAGTGGAGACATAAAAAGATACCACCGTCAGTCATATGTTGTGTATTTCATGGTTTGAAACTCAAACATTATTCTAATATCAACCTTGCATATGAAGAATATGAAGCATGGATATGATTTACTCATATTCCAGAGTCTCTAAATCTAATATGAGGCTAGAGAAAGACTGAAGACATTGAAGGGTATCCTTAAGGATACCACTCATATCATATCCAACTCTTTCTTGTAAGTTTGATGTTTGTATTTGACTCAGTATTTTGCTTATATTAGATTCCCTCATATAATATTTATATCTGGCGCTTGCACTTGTTGGTAGATATGAAGTAAAGCAGTAAATAAGCAGCAAGAGTCAAGGCAAGCGAGAAGAGGGCTCTATGTCCGGGGGCGATTTGAGAAGTTGAGCGAGACCTTTTCTCTCAACCGAGAAGAACTCAACGCATAGATGCCACCACATTGAAATTACAATGCATCCACCCTTCAATTCAATGCAAAAGCTTATTGCAAACCCAACGGCATCTATTGTATTATAGTATAGTGTCAATAAACAGCGGTGGCTGATTATTATTGCAATATCCCTCTGGATAGACTAGTGATCTGTGCACAGTACATACTCTAATTGCAAAGAAGTACTAAAAGTTACATAAATATAAGTCCTCCTTCAAGAGGAGAAATAAAGAACAATGGGTGTAAGAAAAAGTAATATGTTGTTAAAGGCAACAATAGCCATTGCTCTAATGAGCGGAGCCTTGGGTAGTAATAACTATGAGATGAAACAACAAAACAATAAGCTCAACACGAGACGTGCTCGTAATAAGAACAGCAATAACAACCCACATCATCGTCACAATGGCATGACAGGCTTTGTAGCTGACAACAGTAATAATAACAAGAAGAACAGACGTGATTTAACGGAGGATATTGACTTCTTCACACGCATGACACAGGCTACAGGCTCGATACCAATGCCTCGTCCAACACCGTTCCCAGTTGCATCAGTACCTCCAGCACCAATCCCCACGAATCCACCACAGGTGATTAGTACACCAAACCCTACCGATCCTCCCGTACCCGTGCCTGTTAGTACTCCCAATCCTACTGATCCACCTGTACCACAACCGACAGATCCTCCGGTAACAGACGCGCCGACTGTACCATTAGTATGCGGTATTACCGAGGAAGAGCGTGCCACACAAATGCGTGAATTAGCATTAACAATTACAGATGAGGCAACATTGAACGATCAGGCATCACCACAGGCCAAGGCATTGAATTGGCTCTTGACTGAGGATACATTGGATCCACCAGTTTGTCCTGATGATGGACCATGCGGTGCTCGACAGAGGTATATCATGGCAAGTTTCTACTACGCCAGTGGAGGAGGGACATGGGATCAATGTAATGCTCCACAGCGAAACACTGCTGGTGCTATTGCCTTGGCGAATGCCAATTGTGATCGTGTCGTTACACCCTTTCCGGTAAACAACCCAAGGATTGGAGATAAGAGTACCGATGCGTGGTTAACAGGTGTGGATGAATGTTTGTGGGGTGGCTTGGCATGTTGGGGAACTGATGATGACCGTAGTAAGTTGTTTTGTTTG
>Ga0214481_101209_pt1 | contig 10796 bp, 7 predicted proteins | sample M1_20Mar14CPVII9_4_FD_165057 | JGI IMG/M metagenome (GOLD analysis project Ga0214481, IMG submission 165057) | Marine eukaryotic communities from Monterey Bay, California, United States - M1_20Mar14CPVII9sort6BwellG10 | ecosystem: Environmental > Aquatic > Marine > Unclassified | place: USA...
TCAAAGGTTTATTGCAATACTGTTGTAAGTTGTTGCTGGACAGTAACATGTTGCTGGTCATTCCATCATGATGTTCTGTAAATTGATTTTCACAGTATTGTGACAATTCGGATGCTCTATCAAGAAACTGATCCTGAAAGGCGGGGAGGGTACATTAGAGAATACATCATGGAAAGCATACGAACTCACAGAAGATTGAAAAGCACTTACTAAATCATGATTTTCTTCAATGAAGTGGAGGTTCACCTTCAACTTAAAAGCTTCACTTGATAACACATTCAATTCCTGCTCAAATTGGTGACAAACGCCCATCCAAGATCCTCCTTCCCTCCACATTAGACAGCCTCCTTCTGACGAATTCATGGACAAAAGATTTAGAGACTTTTGTAATGCAGCTTCTTCCATCAAAGACCAACACTTATTCTGTAGTGACACATTTATTCGTTCTCGCATGCTAGTGCCTACTTCTTCAACGAATTTAGATTCAATGCCCCACCGCCGTAAGTCCAACATAATGTAATGGGAAACAGAAATAGCATCTTCTTTTCTCTCAATACAGAATCTCAGGCTTTGTTCAACTCTCTTTGTCATGTTTTCCACAGATACTACCTGAGTAGGATATATATACTGACAACCGTTTTGTAACTCCCCTTCTTCATTCTGAAATTTGACTTTATATTGCTCAGGTATATGTGAATGGGTAATAATTCTACACTCTTGAAATGTATTCGCCCTATTGACCTGTTTCATATCAAAAATCTGTTGGTAGCGGTCTACCGTATCTCCGGTAGTTGATGGACGTGCAAAAGCTCTCGATCCGTTTGATATAATTGCATTTGTACATGTGTCTTGGCGTTCATTGTCATCATCGGCTGATACCGATCTAGCACCGAATCGTTTGCAAGTTAATGCGAAATTAAATAGTTCACATGATGTGAGGTATGATGCAATTGACAATATAATATCATCCACACAGGCATCCAATGAGGCAATTTGTTCAACATTATTGTTGGTATTAATACGACGACTGTAACGACGTGTAAGGGTATCTGATACGGCAGGCCGTTTCTTATTGTTCATCTCTTGGTGTAATTGTAAGGTGCACCTCCTATTAGTAGCTTTAGTTTTGTTAATTGCAGTACAACCTTCACATAATAAAATACCACCTTCACACTCTGTCAGTGTGGATAAATCAAAAGTCTCTTCACACTGCGTACATGATTCAAACCGAATATGTGTGCCTTTTTGTTTATCATTCTGCCCATTGCCTCTACAATCAATACATAATATTTTCTTGTTGTCAGATGAGGGTGCACCATCTTCAGAAAAAATGCCTTTACTACATTCACTACAAAACCTCGTATGAGTGCCACCACTCACACAAATGCCGCCGCCATGTAGAGCAGCTATTTCACGTAATCTATTCGCTGAATGGTAATCTGCTGACATGTCCTCTAAGGTTGAGCCCTCGCTAATACTAAGGCAAATTGAGGAAGTACAGTAATGTCTGTCGAACTATACCCCCCCGGGGGGTATAGTGTTTTAGACTAGGCTGAGATTTGGGAGGGGGGTATAACTCAATTCCTTAGTAAGTCTACGCAGTAAACTGCGGAGGGGGGTATAGATTCTACACTAGGCTGACCATGAGGAGGGGGGGTATAGTAAAGTTTGGGGGGTATAGTTCGACAGACATCACTGTAGAGTAGAAAGATTTCTCTTCTTTCTTGGTCGTGTGGAGTGGGGTATTATACCCACCACAAGCAAACATCAAAAATGAAAAATTCAAGTATTATTAGTGTATATCAATCTACATTTATCATACAATATACTGCTTTTGTTTGCTCTATAACATGCACTAAAGCTAGATCCATATTGGTTTGCTTTTCAATTGGTGTTCAGAGATGACAGCGAGGAGTTGAGCGGCGGCCAGACGATAATATTTTGTTTCATTTTTTGTTACTTATTGTTGATTTGAGTTATTGTAGTTGTCAGTTGCTGCTGTTGAGTGGCTATAACATACTCTCCAAGAGATCTCTTTATTGAAACAACAACCATGATGATACAACGATGGTCGACAAGGAAAGTTGTTGTCCTTTCTTCCTTATTTGTTGTCGGGATAGCTGCTGCTTTTCAATTGCCATCAACAATAATAACATCATCCATCAACTATCGTTATCATCACTGCAAGCTTAATGCTGCAACACTTGATGACACCGATATTGATATAATCAATGGCGATAACGATAGTCATTCCGAAATAACCAAAGTTACATCCTCCAAAACATCTACTGCATACTCAGCTAATCAGATCACAGTATTATCAGGATTAGAACCAGTACGTAAACGTCCAGGTATGTACATTGGCTCCACAGGTCCAGACGGATTACATCATTTAGTATATGAGGTATTAGATAATTCAGTCGACGAGGCATTGGCGGGACATGCTAGTATGATCAATTTGGTACTCCGAGATGATGAAGGCAGTAACACATGCACAATATCAGATAACGGACGAGGCATACCAACCGACTTACATCCAACAACAAAAGTATCAGCATTAGAAACTGTATTAACTGTATTACATGCTGGTGGTAAATTTGATAATGCCGATGATAATTCTGGATATAAGGTATCAGGAGGATTACATGGTGTGGGTATTAGTGTTGTGAATGCATTAAGTAGTTATGTTGAGGTACGTGTTGATAGAGAACAAGAGAAGAAGAAGTTATTGGGGCGTAAAATGATGAGATTTGAAAGGGGTATAGCCGTTAATGAATTACAAAATATTGATATGAATGACGATAATGAATATGAATTATCAAAATCGGCTACATATCAATGGTTAGATGATGATGATGATGATAATACGATTGTATTTATTAGTAATGATTCCAACAAGGGTGCATCTTTGGGAGATGATGATACTACTGATTCTTCCAAAACAAAGAAGACAAAGAAAGCATCAAGTACTACTAAAAAGAAGTCGACCAAGTCTACAACTAGTCCAGTTGAGGAAGAAGTAGATTCTCAATCAACTATTGAATATAAAACATCACTAGTTAAGCGTCTATCATCAGAACGCACATCTGGCACGACAGTTACTTTCCTACCAGATATTACAGTCTTCAAGGGTAGTAATGGCAAACCAAGCGTGACATTTGATGTACAGAAATTAGCAAGTAGGATGGATGAGATTGCCTATCTAAATGCTGGATTGGCATTAACAATACAGGATAAACGAACATCATATGTGAAACGAGGTGTTGACAAGTCGAATGTTGTAACAATATTTCATCATGCAGGTGGATTATCGGAGTATGTCAACTTATTATGTCGGGGCAAGACTCCATTATTTGTAACAAAAGCCAAGTCAAAAGCCAAACGTGTTGCTGTAGCAAAGAAGAAGACTGATGAAGGTACTAATAAACGACCAGTGGGATTATCACTATCCTCTGATGGTACAACACTACTCTTTCATGCTGAAATTACACCATCCTCTTCATCGAATGCACCACAAACACCCATTGCCATTGATGCCGCATTACGATATTCAGCCAATACATATAATGAACAAATCTTATCATTTGTTAATAATATACGTACACGAGATGGTGGGTCACATGTCGAGGGTTTGAAAACTTGTTTAACACGTACAGTAAACAAATCAGCACGTCGATCTGGAAAACTAAAGGAGGGTGATGGCAATTTAGCCGGTGATTATGTCCGGGAAGGGTTAACCGCAATAATTAGTGTATCAGTATCAGAGCCAGAATTTGAAGGTCAAACCAAAGGACGCTTAGGTAATCCTGAAGTCCGCCCGGCCGTCGAGGCAGCGTTAGGTGGAGAGCTCACTAAATTCTTTGACTTCCATCCAGAAATATTGAACACCATCTTTGAGAATGCGAGTCGAGCACAGGCAGCTGCATTAGCTGCCAAGGCGGCTAGGGAGGTTGTTAGGAAGAAGACGTTACTATCATCAACTGTACTACCTGGTAAATTGGCAGATTGTTCAAGTAAGGAATTCAAAGAGACTGAATTGTTCATTGTTGAGGGAGATTCAGCAGCGGGTAGTGCAAAGCAGGGTCGTGATCGACGTACACAGGCTATATTGCCACTCAAGGGTAAGATATTAAACATTGAAAGAGCTGCACCCGAAAGGATATATCAAAACTCAGAATTGCAAGGTTTGATATCTGCGTGTGGATTAGGTATGAAAGGTTCTGAATTGGAAGAGGCATCATTGCGATATGGAAAGATTGTTATTATGACTGATGCCGATGTTGATGGGGCACATATTCGTGTGTTGTTACTTACATTCTTCTTCCGGTATCAACGAGAGTTGGTTGAGAATGGATTCCTATATATAGCTCAGCCTCCATTATATAAAATCGGGACGGGTAGTGGAAGGGGAAGGATAGAAAAGTATACTTTCTCAGAGGAAGAGAAGGAGGCATATCTACGAGAAATGTTGGGTATAGAAGAGTCTGCGCCAATCACCGACGAGGATTTATCTGACGGGAAGGTATTGATACAGAGATTCAAGGGACTTGGTGAGATGATGCCTAAACAACTGTGGGAAACTACAATGGACCCAGAGAGTAGGACGTTACTTCAAGTCTCTGTCAATGATTGCGCCTTGGCAGATCAAACATTGGACGTTTTAATGGGAGACGCGGTCGCACCCAGAAGGAGTTTCATCAGTGAGCATGCTGAGAGTCTGCAGCTGGGTGATTTGGACGTTTAATAAATGTTTCTCTAGTAGATTAAGGTTCCTTATCATCTTTGACAATCTCGCCTTCGATAATTTTATCATCCATTTCCTTCTTTTTCATCTCATGTTCAATCTCCTCCATAATTCGGGTTTTCTCATCGTACGTCTTTCGCCTTACAGCCTCAATGACATCATCCATATCCCCTCCCTCCTTTTCCATAATCTTGATAACCTCCTCTCTCTCCCTTTCGACTGTTGCCAATATTGCATCGACTTCCTCGGGTGTATGATTCTTTCGAAGACTACTAATAATCTCTTGATACTCACGATCAATGTGTGGTGTTTCAGCTGTATCATCTAACCTAGTCCCTTCGATACCAACTCTAACATTTGGATCCTTTGGTGGAAGGTCATCATCATCATTATCTTTGTTTGTAATATCAGGAGGTAGTTTGAATTCATTAGATGAATAGGTTGTACCTCTTACATCCTTCTTCTCTTTCAATTCTACAACCTTTTGGAATAAATCTTCATCAATAATTTGTTCAAGCATTATACGTTCGGCATAATCAACAAATTCTCTTATTCTATATGACGGTAGGAATGATGCCATACCGGCTAATTCTTTGTTTTCGTGATTGATGGGTACTATTCCTTCGATGACGCCTCGTATTGTTAATGGTGGAGACGTCATAGTAGTATTATTATTATTACTGGAAGGGAGTTGAATTGCAGGACCTCCACAAAGTCCCTCGGGGAGTGGAGCATTAGTCTTTGCTAAGAATCTATCAGGTGATGCCATTGACAATGTACCCATTGATGAATAGGGATGAAAGACCCTCTTATCGTCGTCTTTATCTTGGCTTTTACTACCATCATCACTGCTGTCTAATACCTCTTGATCAATCTTATTATCCTCATAAACTTCAAAACCTTGAAATAGTACTCGTTCACCAGGTTCAAAGACCGGATCTTGAGATTGTTCAAATTCATACATAGTTGGCACTATCAATGGTTGTATGCCCAACTTCTTCATATGGTCCAATGCCGCATCCTCATCCTTTAAATGTATAACTGCAACATCCATTTCATTTGGATGATGTATTGGATATGGATTTAATGCAAATTTTGCTAAGGGTTGATAGTTTCCTTTTAACTTTCCATCATGTGTCATTATTACTTCCTCTTTCTCGGAACTACTGCTACTATTGCTACCCCAAACCTCCAATGAATAACGAACATGTTCCTGTGTAATAATCTTTAACCAATCTTGATTATAATACTTTGGCCATAGGAATGGACTAACAACATGTGAACTAGCCACAACATGCACCTTTGGTCGGAATGCAGTAGGACAGAACTCTAACCAATTCAATTGTGATGGTTTACGTTTAGGACCAGTGGCTGGATTATACTTATAGTCTTGTTTTTGTAATAGTCGTTTTCGTATATTGATATTCTCAGATAGGTGTGGAAATGATGATGATTTAGATTGGGTATTCTTGCTATTTGAAGTATCTTTTTCTTCGTCTGGTGGATCGACTTGCAATAAGAATGCAGTAGCTCGGCTTAGTATTTCATAATCCTTCATTCCCAAGTCGGTGCTAATGAAGTGAACACTAAGTGCTAATGATGTATTGATGGGAGCAACATTATAATTGGTAGTAGTTGATTTATCGTCTTTGATGTTGTTGGTGCTGTCATCTTCTGTTGCCTCTGATGCAGATGAAAGACATCTTTTATAATGATACGATTGTGTCAAATTCCATCTACAAGTACTACTACAGCATATAATAGATCTATTCCGAGCAGCAATGAGTCTAAAAGGAGATATCATATCGGATTGGACAAAGATACCACTACGCGTATCCTACTATATATCCTAATATATCTATTGTACAGCGGTTACCGGAGTACTATTCGAAAGAGCGTTAAAAACTGATTTACTGGGTATATTGTCGGTATACGAGACCTAATCGATATCAACATTTCAATCATCAACATCACATTTAAGCTCGCTCCTATGATAAAAGCTTTGATCAATAGAAGGTCACGGAAAATACCAATAAAAAAATATGAGAGTGTAATTCAACCAACTGATACTAACAATCAAACGATGGCAACTCTTACCGCACCATCGACAGGCCCATCTACTACCACAAGCAGCAGCAGTGGTTTGCCTCCACCTCATAGATCATCATCGGCACCGACGAGTAGTTCAGCACCGGCTATACCATCTTCTTCAGCACCAATTGAACATGTAGCCGAATGCAGTTATGAATTTTTATTAGCCGAGATATTACAATGGGTAGAACGTGACGAAAAGCGTATAGCCGAGGAAGCGAAGCGCGTTCAAGCAATGGCAGATGAAATGAATAATAATGATAATGATAATAATAATAATACGACAAAAGAAGGCACTGAAGGAGCTGATAGTGCACCGTCTAATGATAATGATGAAGCAGCTGCGGCAGTAATGGCAGCAGAACGGAGTGCGGCTCGGATAGAACGGATGGGATATGATGTTGGATATAGATTATGTGAAAGATTGGCACAACATCGTCCATTGTTAGGTATGTCATCCGTCATGTTTTTATTGCAAAAGATTGATTTATATTTGATTGCAAACATAATCATATGCATTTTGTTGTGAATATTATATGATTTATGTTGAAGTGCAGCACTAGCACCTTTGATCACTACCTTCTCTCATTTGTTGCTTTACATTATATTAACCAATTGCGTTACTTGTATAATAATATCATGAAGGCCCAGGATCGCCATCTCCTGAAACTGGTACCATTGATGCACCCACTAAAGATGGAAGTGGTGTCGGTGGTCCAATAATTATGGGAGGTGGTGGCCATCATACTGTGATGGATCCCAAAAGTAAGTGTGGTGTTATATACATCCTTATGCGACTTGTCTTTTTTGAAACTTACTGATAAACTATTACATTACTTTACACAATACAAAATAACAAAACAAAAAAAGCACAATTGGAAGCTGTAAAGTTCCTTTGCAAAGAATTCTGGACAGAAGTATTTCGTAAACAAATTGATAAATTACAAACAAATCACAGAGGAGTATTTGTATTGAAAGATCAGGAATTGAAATGGTTGAAACGACTTCCAGCGGATGAAGAAAGTGCAAGAGTGGGAGCTATTCGTATCTTGGCATTCCCATGTGGATTGATCAGGGGGGCATTAGCTTGCTTGGGATTGAGTGGAGCTGTTGTTTCTTGTGACTTTTTGGCAGACGGACGCACAATGGCAGCAACTAGTTTCAATATTAAAGTGAAATAAATTAGATACGAGTTCGAGTGGGAATGAGTAGCCAGTAGTGCGTGTAATAATTTAAATAGGTGTTGCCTCTTTAGCATATTTGCCACAGTAGCGAATACTAATAATAACGACAATTCTCATAAGTTGCAGCGGCTTTATCCCTCTGCTTACTCTTAACTCGCCCTGGTCTACTTAGACTAATCAGTGAGACGTGAGAAATAATTAATAGAGCAAATCTAGCTTTTGAGAAGTTACCTCCTTACTATGGGCACTGCCCCTGGACTCTTTTGTATTGCATCAAACTAAAAATTACGCTACTTTTTGTTAGCGGTGAGGTAAGTGCTCTCGGCGCTTGTATTGTGACGGCTATTGGTGGAAGGGATATCAAGCTACTATAGCTGTTAGTAAGACATATTGTCTATAAGAAAACACTTTCGAATTTGATGGGAGAGGTTTTTGATAAGAGTACTCTAGTCGATTTTTGACCATCAATAACATCCGACTTGCTAAGAAGTATACCCCAATATATACGGCGGATCCTTGATTGTCATAGACAATAGATGTATAAGATTGAAGTCTTCGATATCGGAGATTTTTTTGATGACGGGAGGCGATATTATATTCAGTTTTTATGATTGGTTTGCTTGCTCACATCTTGTGTTCTTTTCTACTCATGCTATTCACAGATTATTATAGACAATCAATTAGATATCATGGTGCGTTATTCACAAGAACCCGATGCGGCTGTGCCACATTCCAAGTCTCGTGGATCTCATCTCCGTATTCACTTCAAGCACTGCCGAGAGATCACCAACCACATCCAGGGACTTGATGCATCCAAGGCTAAGAAATTTATGGAAGATGTTCAAGTATTCAAGGATATTGTTCCCTTCACAAAGTACACTGGCGGACCTGGACGTAAGGCCATGGCCAAGCTTCATAATGCTCCCGGGGATAAGGGAAGGTGGCCTGTGAAGGCTACCAAGGTAATTGCCGATCTTCTTTCAAATGCAGTTGCAAATGCTGAGAGTAAGGGAATGGATGTTGATAAGCTTTACATTAAGCATGCTCAATGTAACCGTGCCCCTCCAGGCCGTCGTAGAACATACCGTGCCCATGGACGTATTGGCAAGTATGCCAGTCAACCAGCACATGTTGAAATTATCCTTTCTGAAAGGTCAGAGGGTGTTGAGAAGGCAGAGGATGAAGAAGATGCTCGTGGACGCAAGATAACTAAGAAGATGGCAGCACAAAAGAGATTCGTCAAGGTTGGCGGTGCATAGAGATAAATAAAGAATAACACCAATTAATGATTTCAATATACATCTATATCTCTCTTTTTTGTAACAGGTGCAAGTTGACAAAAGCTTTTATCTTTACTTTAGTTGCTCAATTAGCAATGGAGTGAGATATTCAGCAATCTTTAATGTCTCTACCGCTGATTCTATCGTTGCAACTCCTTCGGCAGGTTGAGAAGTGGCGACAGCCTTTGCAACTCTCTGTTTAAGTGTTTGATAGTCAGGAGACTGGACATAAAAGTAGGGCATTGCTCCTTTAACCTGCTCTTCCGCTGCCTTGATAGTATCCGCGTCTTCTTCGTCAGGCATTGTGTATCGAACGAGCTCTTTACCATCACTATCAGTGACAATTCCTACACTATCATCACCGCCACACCTGTCTGCAGCGATTGACACTGTATTACCGTCCGTAGTTGTGATTGTAAACTTGAGCCTTCTGAAATCAACATATGACTTGCCATCAGAAGGACCTGTCAATGTTTTACATACAGAAAAGTCTTTATCTGCTTCAACCGATTCAATATTCGACGCAGTAACACCGTAGAAAGTAACAGCAAGGGCCAGTTCATGAATAGCCATATTCTTTAGCATACCTTCAGAATTACGTTCAAAGCACTCATTCAACTCAGACTCAGCATAATTGTTGTTGTGTAAAAAGGTAACATTGGTTCCGGAATGGGACTTTTGATATGCTCTAGTCTTTGTTACATACTTGCTTACATTCTTATTAAAGCCCATGAATACTTGCACATTAGCTGAAGATGCTTTCTTACTCATCGCTTCTAATTCAGAGACTGAAGGTGCTCCTGGTTTCTCCTATTAAAATAGAAGAGAAGGTATAGAAATAGATTAGTATACTGCCGATACGAGATACAATGTGTATGAATCTTCTTACGAGGAATATAGCATCACAACCAATATCAAGACAACTCGAGAATAGCTCGGGATTGTCTGCTGTACGAGCACTGATTATTGCAAGTCTCTTTACCCCATCCTCCTTCCTAGCTGATGGTACATCTTGTACACGCGAAAAGAACTTTATACCATTATTCGTCTCAAGATCTTCTTTAAAAGCATTAAACTCTGCACTGCCTGGACTGTTTTTTCCAACACCTAAGTAATAAGGTTCAACAACATAATCTAAGGGAAGTAGGGAGTAAGAGTATTTGTTAGTTGAATTGCAAAATCATATCATTGAAGTACCTACCCAATGATGCATCTATATTACATCCTTTATTTAAAATCTGTACAGCATGGTACCATCCCATACTTTTCAGTGGAGCTCCACATCCAACTAGTACTACTGAAGTCGTCATGCGATAAGCTGTGTATTGTATATAAATAAATTATGATAGGATACAGATTCAGATACTCATTAGGAGCACTACAGGTGTAGTGGGACAGGCCAAAATTCTCATAATAGTGGGACAAAAGTTAGAATTGCCCATATTTACTACATAGGAACTAGTACAAACTATCCAAGCATACCATATTACTCGTCTC
>Ga0214481_101210_pt1 | contig 10784 bp, 10 predicted proteins | sample M1_20Mar14CPVII9_4_FD_165057 | JGI IMG/M metagenome (GOLD analysis project Ga0214481, IMG submission 165057) | Marine eukaryotic communities from Monterey Bay, California, United States - M1_20Mar14CPVII9sort6BwellG10 | ecosystem: Environmental > Aquatic > Marine > Unclassified | place: USA...
AATCTCTCGTGCTGTACGACGTTCAATGCGGTTCTATATTATAGGATGAAAGAGGAAAAGAGCATAAGATATGCATGAGACATATGACATATATGCTATGTCATCTCAAATGAAAAGAGACACAAGATGTGCATCACAAAGATATGCACATCATCTCTCTAATCTAACATCAGACTTACCAATCGACCGAAGGAAAACTTTAATGACTGGGCGATGATGAGTGCTCCGAATAGTTTCATCTTGTTTGATGTATGTAGTTTATTGACTATTGATACGATAGTGGACGATGACGATGAGATGGGAGTCGAAGTCGAGAATGTGATAGTGTAATGTTGCAATCAAGCTCTATTTGATTTTATGAGCAGACTATCAGCCATGTATTGCAGATAGCTTTGTACTGCTCGATGTTGATACTGCGCCTCTATGACTACAGATTTACTTACCATCAATATGTGGCAGTGCGAGCGGCAGAGATTTAGGCATGCCAAGCTGAGACAGGTATCTTAAGCAAAACTGCTCATTTCCCTTGTGGTTTGTTTGTTTATAACTGCTCATGATACCCTTACACTCTCTGGATTTGAGTATCGTATTGCCTATTGACACCTTGAGCATATACTCTTTCGTCATCTAGGTAGGTACTCCCTCCTCAAAACACTTGACAGCTACACTCATCTCAATCTCAATCAACATCACATTAAACTCAACTTTCATATTCATATCAAGCCGGCTCGATCCTAATCCTAAATAAAAATAACTAAACAGTTCGTCAAGATGGCCATTGACAACCAGCATATTACGATACTCATCAGAACCAACAAAAGTGTTATATCCGGTACTCATACTCATAATAATGTTGATATCAATGTCGATGAAGCAACGACAAAACCGTATCAGGAAGGGCCGTATGTTTCATTTACAGAAGGAAAGAGAAGAGCCGAGGTAAACAACCAGCATGTTAATGAATCAAAGTGTTATGATATCCGTCCATGATAATATCAACAATATCGATGCAACGGCTAAGCCGTATCCAGAAGGGCCGTATGTTTCATTTAAAGAAGGAAAGAGAAGAGCCGAGGTAAAACGGTTGACTATTGCAAAGGCAGAGGCAGAGAAGAAGCTGTTGGAATTGAATAAGCAAACAACAAAGACAGAATTATCAGGAGTGAACGTTCATATGAATGCAAATCAAGTCTTGCTACAGCTGCATAATATTGAAGAAAGAGATACCCTCATATGGCAGTGTTTAGTATTTTGTGTATAAAGGTATTGCAATAGGTAGCTACAATTATAGGATTAGATAGGAGGATACTCTAACTTTAGACAGATGTTCAATTTACAGATTCCTTATAGTAATAGTTATATACAACCAACTACTTTACATATTATCATTGCATCTTCTTCAAGGCCTTCTTCTTAGGAGAAGCAGCTTTACTTTCCTCTCTCATTGCCTTCCGAACAAGTCGTACAGCTCGTTGTTTTATCCTCTCTTCTCTAGCCGATTCTAATGCTCTATGTTTCATATCCTTCTGTCTTGCTTTCCATATCTTGGCATCTAAATCTTGAAAGTATTTGGCATGTATACCCTCTGATACGGGATCGACGGTTTTATCCGTTGTTTTTCTTCTATTAGCTCGTTCTCTTGGACCTAAGAAGTCTTTATCTGATAGTTTTCGTGTACCTGCTTCTTCTTCGGCAAGGACCTGAGCTAACTCAGTCTGTATGAGTGAACGATGTTCAAACAATAATAAGGTAACCTTTTGTGCAGTCTCCTTCGTATTCCAATCAGGTCCGGTATACTTGTTGATAAGCCGTGTCAACTCATTAATCATCTCCTCCAACATTTCCGAACTAAAGTTGTAATCCTCTTCGACAAACCCTGGTCTATCAAAGACTGTCTTGAGACCCTTTCCATTCACAATTAACTCTTCCCATATACAATCCCATGCCTCTTGTGCTATAACATACTGTCCAGTTCGATCGTCATTGAGTAATACATTAGCAATGGCTGTAGTTTCGGCAGGTCCATCATCATAATCTCGTAGTTTCTCGGCTGATATTACAGCCACCGGTTCACATCCATCAGTAACATCACCATTAGTACAATGTGGATCAAAGCTCGGTGTGACAGTCTGATTCCCAACTACCGTATCATAATCTAATTCCTCTCGTGTATATACCGTAGGCATCATTAACATATACCAATGTTCCGGAGTAGTTAATTGATGTGTAAATATATCACGCATTAATCCACCCTCCATCCAATAATCAATAAACCACCCGTACCATTGTATTTCATCGAACACTCTTAAATCTCTCCACTCTAAGAAATCTTCCATTGGTGGACGTTCGGAATAGAGATTGTCAAGATTTAGGGTCGCCTCGTCCCATGTTTTGGCGTAGCCGATATCCCATAAGATATCATGATATTCAACCATACTTCGACGGATGTTACGTACCATCATTACAACTTGATCGGCAGCCTGTTCCCATCCCCAGATACCCTCATGATGTGGATAGTTTGCTTTTATGAATGGATGATTGCTCATACCTTATAAGTTAGAAGAAGAAAATGTACGCGTGTTAGAAAAAATTGTGAGTATATCATATGCACAATTCAAGCCGCTGCGCCCCTCGTCGGCGCAGGTGATCAGCTCCCGCATGACGAGAGCGATGTCGAGGCCGCCAAGTGACACGGCCGCGGCCACTTCGAGTTCTACCAGAAAACAACAGTCAACTCCGCACACAAATACTTACCCAAATATTCAAAGTCCCATTCATCCTTAGCAGGCCAACCCGTCAATGCTTCCATTTGTGTAAATATCATACGCTTATCACCACTTGGAAAACCGGCTATAATTGTTTTATGAAAATCAAGTGTGGTTGGTACTTCATATGTTGGTGGTTGCCATTCGCATTGTCCTCCTCCTAGATTTAAGGATAATGTACGACGATTTGTAAGGGTGTCGTATGTTGGTGGTATGTAAAGTGACAATGCCTTTGATGTTTCTTGATTATTGTTGTCGTTATCGTTGTTATTGTGTATGGAGGTAGTGACAGGTTGTTGAAGTGCTTGAGCATATGCCATTGCCTCTTCTAAATCCTTCCCTCTAAGCCTCCCTTCTCCCCCATCTCCTCCTCCTCTAAGATTATCTCCTCCTCTAAGATATCGGCCTTCATCCTGTATATAAGTAATTAGTAACGCTAATCCCCATAAACAAACTAATTCCTTGGCATGTTTTTTAATTGCACGGACTAGCTTGGTAGTGTTGGATAGGTGATGGATACAATCATCAATTGAAGGGGAGTGGGAGGAGGTAGTAATGATCTTTTTTATTCTACTCATTTTTTGTGTCTATTTGATAGCAATCTATTTGATACCACTTGTATAGCAGTCTCTATTTCTATATCGATATCGATGAAGCAGATTATGAATGATAGGCCTTATCTCCTCTACTATTAGAGCAAGCGTTGCAAAGGAGTAAGGAGGAGAGAGTGCAAGCAAACCCCTACCGACGACACTTTGGGCATTTGCAATGACGGATCGAATGACCCAAGATTAGGATACCGACCCTTATCAAAATTTGCAATATTTCTTAGCATTGCTTATTGCTTGTTGCTGTATGCTCATTCTACATTCTAGCCTCCGTTTACAATACAAGGTATCAGTGGCATTGATATACATCCTAGGTGGCATTCACTATCTTGTTTAGCACATATAATATCATAAGTTGACACATATATCACATCATCAAGACGAGGAGAGTACTTCTGCAACAGTCTACACACATCTATACGACGCATCTATCCAAATCTTAGCACTCCCTACAAAATGTCAGATATAACCCAACGTCTAAAAGCACAACATCACGAACAATCCCAACTAATACAACAAATATCAAAATTAGAAGTTGAATTAGCAATACGTAAGTCACGGAATAATAAATTATTTAAGATTGTTAATAGATATTATGCTTTGCAGCAGATACGTTTGATGATGGAAGACGATAATGGGCTGGGATTGGGGAGAGTTGGGTTTGGTGAATGGAGGATGATGAATGTAGCTGATCGTCATTTACAGTATGAAGATCGTGAACGACGTCAATATCAGCAACGACAACGAAGGCAGCAAGTTGTAGCAGCTACTCCGGTGGTGGTATCACCTGGTAATAATAGCATGGGTAGTCCTCGAGATGACAATGTTAGTATTGATGGCTCTTCAAGTCCAACAAGGAAGAGACAAAGGTATAGGTAGTAGCCAACGTCTTGGCACAGTACATGTTGATTAAGATACTTTAGGATACTTTGTGTCATAGAGGAGATATCGGGTTTGTATAAAGAATAGAGAATGAGTAGAGGATAGTCTAAAGCAAAGATGGAATGTTTATAGAGAGGTTACTCTGCAGATACAGAGGTGAAATCGTGTTGGGGATAGGAAACAGTAGAAGTTGATAAGTACAAGATACTTTAAAGGATACTTTGTCTATACAACATGAGCATACTCTATACATATCATTATCATCTACTACTTAGGTCTCTCTGTCCGTCTTAGCATATCTATTGCTCGTTGTAGTGCATTATCTGTTCGTTCTTCTGATATGTCACTTTCGGTATTAGACTCTTCTTGTGATTCTTGACCTTGTGATTCTTCTACTTCTTCCTCTTCTCTTAAATGTTCTAACAAGTCATACTCGGTAGAGAATTCAACTTCCGTAGCTACTTCTTGAACTCGTGGTTCCTCTTCTTCTAGTTGCTCTGATATGTCATACTCAGTAGAGAATTCAACCTCCGTGGCTACTTCTTGAACTTCTTCTAGCTGTTCTGACATGTCATACTCGGTGGAGAATTCCTGTTCTAGGAGACCATATTCATCCATATCAATTGCTTCTTGTGATGATTCATTCTCTTCAGATGACTGGATCTCTTGAGCTTGGGGTTCTACGGGCTGTGCTTCGTTGACGACTTGAAGATCATCATCTGCTTGATCTTCTACTACATTCTCACTAGTCCTTTGCTCTTGTGCCTCCCTCTGTTTCTCAGCTCGTTCAATAGCTATCCGTTTCATCTCACGTTGTCTCTCCTGCCATCTCATCTTGTCAAGTTCTAAGAAGTACTCGGAGTAGTCCTTGCTCTCCTTAGTTGCTACAGCAGAATCACTTCTTGTTGTATCTTCTTCTGCTGCTTGATTCTTTCGTAGGGCGCGCTCCTTGGGGCTATTGCATGGATGAATAGAAGTGTGGCAGTGTAAGATATGTATACTTAAGCAAATATGAACACATGATATGCACAACTACTCACCCTAGGAAATCTTTATGGCCAAGCTTTCTTACACCTGAGTTCACCTCATCCAGTTCAATTTGTATCAGTGCACGATGCTCGGTTAACAACTCGACTACCCTATTGGCAGTCGTCTTCTCATTCCATTGCTCATTACTATACTTATCAATCAAACGAGTCAGTTCGGCAATCATCTCCTCAAGCATATCTGCACTAAAGTTATAATCATCTTCATTGAACCCAGGCTTGTCATTGATCGTCTTTAACCCCTTTCCATTCTTGATGAGCTCTTCCCATATACAATCCCAGGCCTGTGGGGCTATGACATGCTGCCCCATTCTATCATCGTGTAAGAGTACCCTTGCAATCTTGGTAGTCTCGGGAGGACCCTCCGTGTAGTCACGAAGCTTCTCTGCTGATATTACAGCCACAGGTTCACAACCATCAGTTACCTTACTTCCCTCACAATTCGGATCATAGTTCGGCGTGACAGTTTGATTCCCAACTACCGTATCATAATCCAATTCATCTCTTGTATACTTGAATGTGTACTTAACAAGCATCTCCCAATGCTCCGGTGTTGTAATTTGATGTGTATAAATATCTCTCATCAACCCACCCTCCATCCAATAATCTATAAACCACCCATACCATCTAATTTCATCCAACACTCGTAAATCTCTCCATCCCAACCAATCTTCCAACGGTGGCGCCTCGCTATACAAATTCGCCAAATTAGTCGCGGCAGCTTCTCTTGCCGCGACATAATTCTCAATCGGTAAATGAAACGGATTCGTATGTGGTGGAAACTTCCCACGATAACTACTATCAATATCATCTATATCAAAATGATATACAACTCCAAGGTCGTATAGTATGTCGTGATATTCTACCATGCTCTTTCGTATATTACGTATCATCCACAACGAGCTTAGCTGTTTGCCTCGCATATTAATTATAAATTGCCCATCCATTCCGATTAGATTGCATTGCGTTGTAATAATACCAAATTTCTAAATCGTATAATACTTGCTTCACATGACCATGACGAACAATACAAACCAAATACCATGCGACTTTCCAGGAGTTGATATCAACCTTCTCCAGTCTTCTGCATCAACATTATCAATCGATAAATCCAACACCAACAGTAACAGTAGCAATAGGGTAGTAACTCCACCAACTGTAGAGAAGACCCCAATCAAAGTAGACACCGAGACACGTCGCGTTAGTTGGAATTGCCCCGATACAACAAACGATATCAATCCATTAGATGTATCATTTGAAGAATTCCAAAAAGAACGACGACGACGTACTACTGCTGGTTTAATCAGCAGCACTACATCACGACGAAGAGTTAGTACCACTGATATTATGGCAGATTGGAATGAGAATGATGAAGTAGTAGAGTCATCTACTATGAATAAAGAACGGAAGGAATCAATCAAGAGACAAAGAGAGATTGCTAATAAAGTTCGTAAAGATTTTAATATATTAAGGAAAAGGATTAGTGATATGGAGGATCGAAGTAAACAATCGGTTTAGTTAAGATTGGATTGATTTCAAAGAAGGACGAGGAGTACACAAGATGAGATGAGATGTAAAGGTGTTGATTGCAATACACCGATATGTTTGTATATGTATATTATTTGGGACAGCTTTGCTTACTTATAAGGTGAATGATAAGCAGCTAAACTTAAGGAGTGTCTATTTATGATTCTGTGACCCCAGAAGCAATATCTAGTTTGCTAGTACCTCTCTTCTATTCTTCTTCTACTTCTATGAGGTCTTATCTCTTCTAATTCCAATGCCAGTATGCTCATACTCGTATGTAGGAGTCATCTCTTATTCAAAGTAATAGACCGTCTTCTGTTGTTTGGATTGATATGCTGCACTTGTGACTTGTGTCTCTATCCTCTTTCTCAATCCTAATCCCAATCTCGATGAGCATAATCATCTTCATGTATCGTATGGTTCCAATAGAGGACTAAGAAGTCGGAGACTAAACGATATATACCCTGCTACTGTTAAAGTTGAATGGAGCTCCTCCATCGATCCAAATCAGACAAGTCACCAAAACTTTCAACCATTTGAGGAGTCGCCAGCAGAAGATGACGACGACGTTTGATGCCCGGTATCATCATCTGACTCTTTCATACATTGTTCAATAGAATCTAATCTAACATCTATCCCATCTAATCGATGAACAATATCATCTAAACGATTCATAACTCGACTCTCCATATCACCAAGCATCTTCTCATTCTTACTAGTTGTTAATTCCTCAAACGGCCGGATGAATAGATTAATACCAGGTATCTTTGATATAATTTCAGATTGATTCCGTATATGTAATTGTTTGAGTTGTTCTCGTGGATCTTCTAATGCAATAGTACCGCTTTGTAGAAGTTCTAATATATTCTTCTTCTCTTCATCACTTATTGTTGTTGAGTGGTGGTGGTATCCATTCTGTTGCTCATGTTGTATTTGATGTATTGTCTGAGGAGAGGTTTGTGAAGGATTTGCGATTGGTAAATGATCAGTAATACTAGATTCGTTATTGGGTGGTGATTGATGTTCTATTTCATCCTTAGATATCATTTGTGTCGGTGTCTGTCTTATCGGTTGTTGGGATACACTAGCAGCTGTAGCACCAACACTAGTGCCACTCCCCGAAACTTTTATAGACGATGATTCTTTCATGATTCTTTACTTATCGTTGTTATTGCAATGAAAACAAAATGAATGAGAACTCATCTCTGTTTAACATCAAGAAGAGAACCCCCAACTAACTGTATTGGGTATCTTCTTCTTTGCAATCCCCACGACCAATATTGTGGGTATATTTTATGTCACATAATAAGGAAGTAGTAGACGAAACATGCGATGTGTATGTACCTTCCCCAATTGACCTCCCCATGCTTCTAAATCATATCATATGCTCTCGTAAATTGGTCATTGATTGAGTATCTTAAAAATAGAAAGATACTTTGCTAGTCGTCGCCGGCCATGAGGGGAGTATCAAATAAAGCACCCACCAGTCTACTCTTTCTACTCACTGCCGAGCTGACCTCTGGTTAAACTTTTATGATGCTCATATCTTTAACATACGATAACAACACCCAACGCATTGAGGCATCTAACGCTAATAACACAATAAAGAAATTGATCGCAGAAAAAATGCTACAATTTGGGTAACAAAATACTCCAATAATTTGCTCTGTTTGATAGATACTTAGAGAAGATACTGTATATTTTTAGGGTGTCTTACTTTTTTTCATAATAAAGAGTGTGCAAAGTGTAATTGAGAGAGTAATTCAACGCATGCATTAATCAGACACAGCGTAGCTGGCGTCTCTTCCCAAACATTGATTCGCCGTGTGTGTGCATTTTATTCTTGCAACGGGGATACCGATGTGGGATAGCAATCCCAGAAAATGAGAACACTGATGTCAAATTTGGATATATTAGCTGTACATAAGTTGATTGCTGTACGCTTGCTGTGTCTGCACAATAAAAAGCTAGTCTATCATAATAACAATCAATGCTGACTTGTATCATCTTATCATATCATCCTCGGCTATTATCCACTCGATGTTCTCTCTGAGCCTTCTTTAAACAAATCAAATATGAAGCTTACTATCAAGTCCATCCTAATACTAATCAGCTCTGCCTCCATTGCAATAGTATCTGCTCAGATACCAACGCCCCCACCATCTCCACTAATTACAAGCTTGATTACACAACAGCCTCCTAATACTCCCTTCCCTACCGAGCCTCAACCGAGCAGTCCTCAGCCAACCAGTGATCAGCCAACTATTAGTCCGCCCGAGGACCAGTCGAAAATAAAAATCATGATAATAAAGTACCCATTAACTGACCATTTTACAAATTTCTACATAGGACCTAGTACTCAACGGGTTTTTAGAGGGCCCGTAAGGCCCCTTTACTACGGCGTTGTTAGTAAATACGATCGCATCAATATACTCCTCATGGCAGGGCGATATATGAAATACATCCTTACAATAATCATCATAATAGGTTCTATTACTCAGCCGCAAAATCTCCCATCAAAATTGATTCAGTACAACTCAATATACACCAAATTTGATTTTTCATCAGAAATAATTAATAATTGTAGTAATTGCGCGGTGAAATATGGCCAACATATACATCCTGATACCGTAATATACTACGAAACACAAGGGACAATGCAGGGCAATAACGGGAACAAGGGTAATAGATTCAATTGGCTGGGTTATTCTCAATTTCAACAAAATGACTCTAGTGATGAGGATAGTGATGAGGGTGGTGATATGGTCATGGATCAGCCTATCACAATTACATCCACCAATATGGGATCATGGTTAAATAATGTTAATAATATGCTTAATGCAAATAACCTTACCACCGTCACCGATATCTCTGAGGAATCACAAAAGAGTAGTAATAATAATACTTTCACCATTGACGATATTATTGATACAGCAGTGCAAGATGAATTAGTAAAAGATGAATTACGGCAACTTAATAGCCCCGGGTCACAGTCTGGTTCTCCACCCTCGGGTGGAGGTAGGCTGGGGCTCAACCCCCGTCAGAAATGAGTCCGTCTAAAGTGGATTCTCCTTCTGAAATTGGTGGAATCAGAAGCGTACAAGTCACCAAAGGGGGCACCTCGTTCAGCTGGAATGGGGAACAGGTGCCAAATCGTAACAGCAGACAAGCAAATAATAATACGTTGAATTGTAATAAAGGTAGTAGCAACGATATCACAGGCAGTTCTACCACTGCAAAGAAGAATAATGAAAAAGTTAATTGTCAATTGAAAAGCAATAAAGGTAGTATTGGTAATGTTACAGGCAGCTCTACCACTGCAAAGAAGAATATTAATGGTTATACCAACACGACAGATAACAATGGTAGAAGACAAGGGAGGGATTGGATGGTTTTTGAAGATGGTACGAACGAAAGACTCCGGAGGCGACAGCGACGCACTGGACTCTGGAGAGACAAACAAGCTTTTCATAATGTGAATCATCGAGCTAAACAATTCTCGCGTGCAGCAAAAGTCAATATCAAGGGCAAAGTAAACCCATCTAACCAACAACTCATCGATGCAGTTAACAGAGATTATAGCTTCTCTAGAAAATCACAGGCTGACAACTCACGATCCAAGGCAAGCAGAATTGCATTAGCACAGCACAGAAACGAACTAAAGGTCCAACAGCTTACCAAGGAGTGGACGGCAGGAGGTCTCGGATACGTACCGGATAAGAAACCAGATGGTATTATAAGGATCATGTGGGAGAATTGGAACAGTATCAAACTATTTACAGAAGAGAAAAATGATAGAATCAATCATATCGAAGGTCTTAGAAAGAAATACGATGTCGACATACTGGCGGGATGTGAGACGCAAACGAATTGGAATATAGCTGACGATGACAAACAATTCGAGAATCTATTTGGATTTGGAGAAGATAGTAAGAGTAGAGCGGCACATAATAGTA
>Ga0214481_101211_pt1 | contig 10775 bp, 8 predicted proteins | sample M1_20Mar14CPVII9_4_FD_165057 | JGI IMG/M metagenome (GOLD analysis project Ga0214481, IMG submission 165057) | Marine eukaryotic communities from Monterey Bay, California, United States - M1_20Mar14CPVII9sort6BwellG10 | ecosystem: Environmental > Aquatic > Marine > Unclassified | place: USA...
CGACATTGCCAACTGGGCACTTAAATCAAATGGCCAAACAGAGGGGCCACTGTCGATTTCCGGCAAATCGGAACACCCCGTAGAATTTAAGGACGGGTTTCCCATCCAGCGAGACCGTTACAATACCGCTACTAATTTTTCGTTTACCGTCCAATACCCCGGCGATGTAGAAATGATTATCAAAAGTGACGGACGGAATGGAGTTTTAATCGAAGGCGACAAGGGACGAATTTTTGTCAGTCGAGGTAAGCTAGACGGTGCTCCGGTCAAAGCGCTTGCGGAAAACCCGCTACCCGAGGACGCCATTCAAAAAGCCTACAAAGGGCTACCAATGGAACAAAATGAGCGTCGGGCTCATTGGGCGAATTTTCTCTATTGCCATCGTGAACAAAAAGAGCCCATTTCGGATGTCCATTCCCATATGCAAATGCTCAACGTGTGTCATCTGGCAGGCATCTCTGCCCGCTTGGGACGCAGCTTAAAATGGGACGACAAAAACGAACAAATCGTTGGCGACGATCTCGCGAACTCCTTTCTGGCAAGGCCCTACCGAAAAGGGTTTGAGATCAACATGTAGAATTGCTTTGGTCCCAGTTCATTTACAAGAAACGCGTTTTCACAAGAGAGTGGAAACGCGTTTTTTTCTCGAATTCAGTAAACTGCTAGATTGATAAAACTATTCGATAGCTGTATCTCCATTTTTAATCGTTCCCATCGCTTTAAAAACACGGGGATCGATGTCATCGCTAATGAATCGTACGGAGCCATCAACAAAAGCAAAGGTTGTTATCCCACCGCCATGCATACTGTTAAACTGAGCGAAACCATGAAAATGGATTTCAAGAATTTCTTCACTGCCGTCATCGTTAACAATCACGATTGGATCACGACGAGGCGGATTATTTGGTGGCTCTCCTGTCCATCCCACCACTCGCCAACCAGTATGTTCGGAACCGTCAATGATTCCAGGCCACTGTGAATCAAAGACGTTAGCACTTCACTCACCCATCAAAATAGTGTTGGAAAGCCCATCTCGAACATCACGCAACGGCGTCGTACTGTTTTCATAGAACATTCCGTCGATGAAGCCGATTGAATCAAGTAAATCGGCTGAAGGGCAAAGCTGACCGTCGCCCATGTCTTCTTGTCTAACGGATGAACCGATACATCCAACGTAATGTGTTCGCCCGACGTCAACCAACCCATCGAGACCCTCCAGCTGAAATGTACTTGAGTTGTTGCCGGAACTGGGACAAAACAAAAGTGGGATCCGTTCTTTGATGATTGCCTGATTTTCGTCAGCGTCTGTAAAAGTCGAAAAGTCAATCTTCGAATAGAGATTTCCTTGTTCGATAAACGGCAAAAGATAGCTGATCGTCCCCCAACCAGACTCGCTGTTCCAGCCATTGGGAAAATGACTGTTTGAAGTATTAAAGTTTTGGTTAGCCAAACCGAGTTGGATTAAATTAGAACTGCACTTAGTGCGTCTTGCCGCTTCTCGTACATTTTGCACCGCCGGTAAAAACATCGCGATCAGAATCGCAATAATTGCAATCACCACCAACAATTCAATAAGAGAAAAACCGCGTTTTTGTTTATTCATTAATACACCGATTCCGACGAATACCACTTGGAAATGTATCGGTGGTGTTCGCTTTGGTCAAACAAGACAATCCCCCAATAATCGCAAATACCTTAAACCATCCTCAAAATTAGCTATTACGCTTTCTCGTCCATTCGAACCGGAAGGCACTTCATTCTGGTGGCTGAACTGGCGTATTTGGAGAAATTGAATTACTTAATCAGCGAATTCACCCCTCTTTTCCAATGTTTTTATAAAATTTTGAAGCACCAATGCCTCATGTCGTATTTTCGCTCCTAGTTTCCCCAGTACAATTGGATTATGGATGCACGAAAAATATTAGGTGTCAGCAACGAAGCAACACCGCAGGAGATTCGCAGAGCGTATCGAGAGAAAGCACAAAAGCACCACCCTGATCAGGGTGGGGACAGTTGGGCATTTCAGCAAGTTCAGGACGCCTACGACGAACTGTCAAATGGCGAGGTGGTTAATTCTTTCGAAGCACCAACCCATCCCGAAACTCCAATCGACCTCCCGTCAAACGAGCAGGAAAACACCAACAAACATGCGGAGGGGCATCCCAACCACGGTTGGAAAAATTTGTTTACTGGCCAACTTCCCCTTCAAAACCAAACGACTGTCTTTATCCTGATCAATTGTTTGGATATTTTCATGACGCATCGACTACTTTTTAGTGTCGAAGGAGCACGCGAAACCAACCCATTCGCGCAGTTTTTTATTGACCTGTATGGTTTTAATGGTGCCATTGGTTTTAAGCTGCTGATCGTTACGGTTGTCTGCGTGATCGCACAAATTGTGGCAATTAAGAAAGTAAGAACAGCCAAGTTTTTACTGAACGCAGGTTCTTGCATTACTGGCATTGTCGTGGTCTACAGCTTCCTGCTCTACCTAAACCACACCAACCCCGGACTCTAACGCCAACTCAAGCGTTTGAAATTTGACGGATTTATGCGGTGGGATGTTCTCGTTCGCCATCGATGCCACTCGGACTAGTTGGCAATGGGTGTGACACTTTGCATCATCCACGCGCACAGCATCGCACCATAAGTGCCTAACGCATAACCCAGCACAGCCAGCAAAACACCAACGGGCGCGAGGGCGGGATGAAAGGCAGCCGCGACTACCGGAGCACTCGCGGCTCCACCAATGTTCGCCTTACTACCCACGGCTAAAAAGAAGTACGGAGCGCGAATCAGCCACCCAACGAAAAACATTAAGCCGACGTGAATTGCCATCCAAATACCACCAATCAAAAAGAAACCAGGGTGATCGGCAAGCGCCCGAATATCCATTCCCATTCCAATAACGGCCACAAGTATAAAAATAAAGACGGTTCCTATTTTGGATGCACCGGCACCTTCATAATTTCGAAATGGAGTGAACGAAAGCGAAATACCAATTGCAGTTGAAATCACAATCAGCCAGAAAAAGGAACTCGCGAGGCCTAAATCCTTTAGAAAGCCGTAAGGATTCTCCCCCATGATTAGATTTCCGTCGGGGCCAGTTACCATCACTTGAGCACTCGTAATTGTCGCCTGAACACTCTCCGCTATATAAGCACCCGTAAAGTGGGCAAACGCTGTCGCACCGAATCCAATCGCTCCAATGACCATTAGATCGGTCGTCGTTGGCACTCTTGTCACCCGTGCGCTAAAACTTTCCATCTTCGTCTTCAACCGCTCAATACTCGACGAATCGGCTTTAAAAATCCGATCAATGTCTTTGGAGAAACCAACACCCATTAGCAAAAAGAACATCCAAACCTCGGCAACAATCACATCCACGGCAACCATCACGCTGTACAAATCCTCCAATTGCCCTGAAACCTCTACCCCGGCATCCGGTTCTGGGGTCATGAACACAACTTGCATCGCCGCCTGATTTGCACCACCTCCAATCCAACTCCCAGCGACCGTACTTAAGCCCCTCCAAACTGCAGCAGGCCCATCGACGCCGACGATTTCGGGATAAATCCAAGCTACTGCCAATACAGCCAAAGGTCCGCCCACGACGACACCGACTGAACCGGTTAAAAACATTATCAATGCTTTCGGGCCAAGAGCATAAATTTCTTTTAGGTCAATGCTGAGTGTAAGCAGAACAAGTGTGGCGGGTAACAGGAATCGCGTGGCCACGTAATAGAGTTGAGAGTCATGATGATCGACCAAATTAAAAAAGGTCAATAGTGACGGAAGGAAATAACAAACCAGCAGCATTGGAATGACTTTATAAAACAGCTTTACTGCCGGGAACTCCAGGTTCGAGGTCCAAAAAATCAGCCCCAGAATGACCATAAGAATGCCAAAAATAACAGCATCATTTTTGAAAAACGGCCCGGAATCATGCTGTTCCAATTCGACCGCATTGCTCTTCTTGGCATCGCTGGCTCTACTTTCGCCAACAGTCTCTGTGGCCTCATCTATTTCAAGTTCAGCCGAGGCTACCCCAGGCGCGTCATCTTGAATTACCTCCGCACCGCAAATCGATAGACCCGAAAACAAGCTAATCAAAATGATGGTAATTCTGGCCACGTTATCTCTCACTGGATTTTGAACAATACGAGTGATCGCCAACAAAAAGAAATTTAACTGGCGATGACTAACAATCAGTTCCACAAATTCTAGCAGGGTTTTTCAAGCGTGGGGATAACAGAGCCGCTTAAAACCGCAGCGTTTTAGATAGCTTTGACACCAATTGGAAGAAGTCTGCTACAAAATTCACGTTCTTCGGAGAACGGTGAACATGGAGTGCGATATTGATTGGTGAATCAGCAACTTTAGAACTTCGGTTCCGCGGTTAGAGTAAGCGACTATCGGTAGCAATAATCAAACCACTAAGACCTTTGGGATCGCTTCTTCAATGCTGATTTAGTCGTTTTTGTTTTTGCCCTGTTTTTCGTCTTTGCGCGGGAGTTCGCTGAGGATCCATTTTGAGCCTTAGCTGACTTTTTCTGCGACCTCGATCGCAGAGTGCGCTCGACTTTCGCTCGATCAGTCGTTTCCAATTCTCGGGCAATGCACGCCAGTTCCCACGCAATTTTTTTCGTGTATTTCTTAAACGAAAAACTGATCTTATTCCGAGTACCCGATCTTGTCTTCCAAGACGCACAGTAGCTGGAATAAGCCTTGCCGTAGGTAGATTCGCAAACTGAAAGATGGACTCCCACCACCCCACTTTGGTTGCGATGAGTCCGAATGCCTTTTGTTGTCTTGGGTGGAGGCAATTGTGATACAAGCTGGCTGTAACGGGCACGCGATGCGGCCAGCGCTTTCCTTTTACCACTGTATTTTTTGTCCGAAAAAAACTCGTTAGTGTGCTCCCCACCACGAGAAATTCGCATCATATAACCAAACGTACCCTGTGCCTCGATATCATAACGGGTGATACCGCGTTCAATTAATTTAGTTCCCATCAGCGCTGCCACCGTTTCTATATGCTTTGTCAATTAGCGAACGCTGGTCAGACAACGGCTGCACAGAAGAATCACTATTGACAGACAGAAGCCAATCTAAAAAATTTGGCGGTTCGAGCGAGAACTACCAATTGCTTCACTTCCAATAGCCCTTAGGTTATGATCTTACAGGGTTGTAAGCCATAAAAACTTTGCAGTTGATTTGCTTAATCGGACTCCTTTTTATTTCGAGAAAATATGTTGAAGCCATCCACCGTCTTAATTCTCGCATTATCGTTACAACTGAACTTTGGTGGAGTCGTTTGCTCCCAAGATGCAACGCTGAATAAAAAACCCAACATCATCTTTTTGCTCACTGATGACCAATCGACCATCACAATGGGCTGCTATGGCAATGACAAAGTTAGAACTCCGAACCTAGATCAACTCGCGACCGATGGAGTGATTTTTGATCGGCACTACGTTACGACCGCAATCTGCATGGCCAGTCGCGCTAACATTTTTACCGGGCTCTATGAGTTCCGGACTGGGTGCAATTTCAACAAAGGTGATTTAACGCGAAAACTTTGGGAAACTAGTTATCCCATGCGGTTTAAGCAAGCAGGATACCGAACCGCATTTGCCGGGAAATTTGGAATCCAAATCGAAGGTGAAAAACAACTGCCGAGTCAAGACTTTGACCTTTGGGGTGGCGGACCCGGCCAAACGAATTACACCACCGCGCGAAACCCCGCCATCAAGCAATACGCCAAGACCCATCCCCATTCAACTTTAGCCTATGCGGCATTTTCAAATGACTTTATCGAACAATCCGTTAACGCAAAGGTTCCCTTTTGCCTCTCCATTAGCTTTAAAGCATCTCATCGACCGGTTCAGCCAGATCCAAAATTTGACTCGGTTTACAAAAATACAATTTTTCCCAAACCAAAAAACTACGGTCGGGAAAATGGTATGCATCTAGCTGAACAGAGCAAGACTGGTCGTCAATATCCACGTTTCGAGGAGTGGGGTTACTCCGACGATTATGTAAACGTAATGCGTAAATATAACCAACAGATATTTGCGGTTGATGTAGCAGTTGGGGAGATCCGGGCAGCGTTGAAAAGCCAAGGAGTTGAAAACAATACCGTCATCATTTTCACATCCGACAATGGTTTTCTTTGCGGTTCACACGGTTATGGCTCAAAAGTAATACCGTACGATGAATCAACCCGAGTGCCGCTGATTATTTTTGACCCAAGGCATCCAAGTTCCGGGAAACGCATCCGATGTGACTCATTAACTGGCAGCATTGATCTTTCGCCGACTATGCTCGACCTCGCCGGGCTTCCCGAACCGGAAAACATTGACGGCGTGAGCCTGACCCCGCTTCTGGAAACGCCGACGAAACCAGTCCGTGAGAGCCTATCACTGATGAATTTCTGGGGTCCAGACACCGCTCATTCATTTGGCGTGGTCACTAACTCTTGGAAATATCTCTACTGGTACTCTCAAGAGGACGACATGTTAGCCACCGAGGAGTTGTTTGACATGAATCAAGATTCGAACGAACTCACAAATGCGGCTAGTGATGATGCCAATTTAGAGGCACTCAATAAAATGAGGAACCTCTACGACCAGCACCTGTATGAAATTAATGACAATGCTGTTCGCCCCGTTTATCGAAAGTACAAAGACCTGTTCGACAGAAAACAGACGTGGGAAAGTAAAAAAGCGATATTAAACCAATGACGTCAATGAGTCCGACTGCAGTTCTGCCAACGTTTTGAAACGTTGAATTCTGTTTTCGCGCCGTCCCTATTTTGGCGTTGCTCCTAATCTTTGGAAATTGACGGTGAACGACAATTCGTCTTTCTCATCCGTTAAGCCTGCGATCACCAATGGATGAAATCCTTCGCCAAGATTAAGCTCGATCTTAGTCGATATTTTACGACGCTCGTTGTCAAAATCTGCATCGATAATTCCAGACTCATGTAATCGAACGAACGTCCTTGATTTCGAATGCAGGGAAACTAAGTACCGGCCCGACTCCATGACTTCGACGGTGCGAGCCACCATTACAGCCCCGCCATTGAGGCACCGAAATTTACCAGAGAAATTTGTCTGAGTTTCGGACAGAACAATCTTTTTTTTAACATCTGATGACGAAGTTGCCTCTTTTCTACTTGCAGTCAGATCGGGCACGTACTTAAATTTTCCCTCTAAACATTTCTCGAATCCTGCTTTTAACTCATTTTCGTTTTGATGACCGGGAATGAACTCCGAATCGTAGGGGCGACGAGCTGTCGCATTGGGAATTCGAAGCCGCAAGACTTGATCCCGCATACGCTGTTCAAGTTCCTTAAATTTGCCGGCCGAATTCGCTAGATTTTTTCGCTCACCGACATCAATCTTTAAGTCGTAAATTTCGAAAGGATCTGTGTGCGATTTAATGTTGGTTCGAATTCCTTTGAATCCGTCGAGGTGGATCACTTGCATTTCACCTCTCTTTTTCCCACCACGAGATTTAAGAAAGTCAGGATAGGACTTTGTCTTTCCGTTATTTTCGTACTCAACATAGATGCGACTTGGCTTTTGGTCCTGACCACCTTGAAGTGATCTCATCATTGAAACGCCATCCGTTCTTGCGGGGGGGAGCACACCGGCCAGTTCAGCGAAGGTTGCCATCCAATCATGAAATTGGGTTGGTTTCTGATGGATGGAATTATTTGGAATTTTCGTTGGCCACCAAGCGATCGTTGGCATTCGAATACCGCCTTCCCAAGTATCACGCTTGGTGCCGTCAAAGGGCCCGTATGACTGAAAATCACTCGCCTCATACCGTTTTCCCGCAATGTATGTTTTGTCATGTGGGCCGTTATCACTCGTGAAAACGACCATCGTATTTTCTGATATCCCAAGATCTTTGAGCGTTACTAACAAATCTCCTACACACACGTCAATTCTTCGAACCATCGTCGCAAATCGTTCCTGAACATCCGACCATCCTTTGTCGACATAATCAGGGTGACGGTACGAGTCAATCGTTCCCGAAGCGGTGTTGATCATTTCGCCTGATTGCCCGAGCCAGCGAACGCCGCCGTCTACTCCTAATCCGCTCGGATATGGCCCGGTAGGGACTTGCAATGCCGCATGGGGAGTGTCGAACGCGAGATACAGAAAAAAGGGCTGTTCAGGTGACGTTTTGCGGTGTTCGATAATCCAATGCTTACTCCGAGCCGTAAATAAATCCGTCGTGTAACAGCGTGTAAGTTCGCCGGAGACCTCTCGATTGTTCCACCAGACCTGCTTTCCGACGCGATGCGACTCAGAATTTCCTATCGGCCATGGATGACTTGGATAATGAACATGCCCATCCGAGTGGGCGACATACCCAAAGAACTCATCGAATCCTCGCTTAGTTGGATAGGCTTCCCATGTTTTCGAATCCTCACCTTCACCTTGCAGGCCGTACTTCCCGATCAACGCAGTTTTATAGCCAGCGTCTTTCAAAACTGTGGCAACCGTATGATTATCGTTGAGCGCCTTGTCGAATTGATTATTGCGAACCGTCGCATGCCCTTGATGCACCCCCATCAAAAACGATGCCCGGCTTGGTGCGCAAACCGGGGCAGGGCAGTAATGTTCAGGCATCAACACCCCATCGCTGGCCATTTGATCTAAATAGGGAGTTTTGTGGCGGCGTGGATGCGTCGAGGAGTTTTGGTGCAAGATCCCCAGGTCGCCCCAGCCTAAATCGTCAGCAAGGATAAAAATTATGTTGGGCTGATCCTGAGCCGAAGCCGATTGGCCAAAATAAAACAAACAACACGAAACGAATAAAACACAAATTGAATTTTTAAACATCAGCCTATTTCCTAGCAGAAAAAAGTCACACGCTCATAATCGGCAGTTAGATATTCTGAGCCTGCGACCTCCAGCACGGTGCCCATTCTCTTTTTCGCCACCGATTGAAAGAGTCAGGCAATGATCTCTTTTATCACTTCACCGCCAAACTGAGACAACTGCTTGTAACGCCCACCGTGGAAATACGTTAATTTGTTGTCATCGAGTCCCAACAGATCAAGCATAGTACAATGGACATCCCGAATCGGATGCACGACTTCAACCGCTTCTCCGCCAATCTCGTCGGTCGCACCAATCACCGCACCTCTTTTCACGCCCCCTCCAGCAAAGAACATGTTCATCGCTTTGGCGTTATGGTCTCTTCCGATGGCTGCTTGACCACCGCGAACCGTATTGTCAGGGGTGCGCCCAAACTCGCCCGTCCAAACAATGAGGGTATCTTCAAGCATCCCGCGAGATTTAAGATCCTTGATTAGCGCGGCAATCGGTTGATCAATTGACTGGATTCGCTTTTTATGGGCTCGTTCAATGAAGTCATGGGAATCCCACCCGCCAGAGAAAATCTGCACAAACCGGACACCCTTTTCGACCAATCTTCGTGCCATCAAACACTTACGACCAAACTCTGCCGTCGAGTCTTGATTCAGCCCGTACATTTCAAGCGTAGACTCAGACTCTCGACTCAGATCCACCAGGTCAGGTACTTCCATCTGCATTCGAAAAGCCAGTTCGTAGTTATCCATCCGGGACTCCAACTCCCGATGTTGAGGGTGACTCCTCAATGACTCCGCATTCAATTCAGAAAGCAAATCAAGATTCGAACGTTGGTGGTCGCGATTCTTCCACTTGGGTGGATTTAAATCTAAAATTGGCGAACCGGATGAACGCAAACGCGTCGCTTGATACTTCGACGGAAGGAAACCGCTCGACCAGTTTCCAGATCCACCTTGAGGTGCAGCCAGTTCGGTCATCACAACGTACCCAGGTAAATTCTCGTTCACCGAACCCAAACCATAATTCACCCAGGAACCGATTGCCGGATCACCACCAAAACGACTGCCGGTGTTCATGTGGAACAGCGCAGCAGGGTGATTGACCGATTCAGCCTGACAACCACGATAAACACACAACTCATCAGCAACATCAGCCTCTGCCATGTGCGTAAAATGTTCGCACATCTCAATCCCTGATTTCCCAACTTTTCGAAACTGATAAGGACTTCCGACGTAAAAACGGTTGCCGCGGGTCATTCCCGAAAAGCGCTCATTTTGACTGACGAAGTTTTTTAGATGAAGCTCACTCAGCTTGGGCTTGGGATCGAATGTTTCTATGTGGGACGGAGCGCCTTCCATAAACAACATAATCACGGATTTCGCTTTTGCAGCATGGTGCGGCTTTTTTTTATTATCCTCGGCGACAGTCCTACCATTCGCAGCGACGTCACTCCCCAACAAACCCGTCAGCGCAACAGAACCCAAGGACGCACCGAGTCCGTACATAAAATTGCGACGGTCTAATTCACTCTTAAAGCCGTTCATAAAAACTATTACACCTCGAGTGAGACGATCCAAACTCGTTAATATTTAATAGACAAACATAAATTCATTACTATTCAAAAATAGCAAACACACATCCGCTAAGGCTCGGGTTTCAGCAGTCACATCGCTGGCTTGCTTGTCCGGGCTGTAGTTCTCGTAAATGTCCAAACGCTCTTGGTACTCAAATGGGTCACCGGAAAATTCTTCGACGACACGCCTCGTAATTTCTGTCGGGAAAACTTCTTGTTCAGGTGGGTGCTCAAGATGATAGGCCACCATATCTTGGTAATGAGCTATCAGACGTTTGAGAATCGCCGGAGAAGGAACCTTTGCAAGGGCTCGTTGGTATCCCTTTTCAATCTGCATTTCCACCGAA
>Ga0214481_101213_pt1 | contig 10768 bp, 11 predicted proteins | sample M1_20Mar14CPVII9_4_FD_165057 | JGI IMG/M metagenome (GOLD analysis project Ga0214481, IMG submission 165057) | Marine eukaryotic communities from Monterey Bay, California, United States - M1_20Mar14CPVII9sort6BwellG10 | ecosystem: Environmental > Aquatic > Marine > Unclassified | place: USA...
CCTTTCAACCCACTCCTCATCAGAAGGCTAAACATTACTGGGAACTAGCAGCGATGCAGGGACACGCAATAGCAAGATACAATCTTGGTGCCGATGAGGGGCAGGCAGGTAATGTTGATAGAGCATTAAAACACTTCATGATTGCAGTGAGGGATGAAGGCAATGCTTCCTTGGAGACAATTCAAAAGATGTACTCAAATGGACTTGCAACAAAAGAAGTCTATAAGAAAGCATTAGAATCTTATCAAGCATATCTGGATGAGATTAGAAGTGATCAGAGAGATAAAGCGGCGGCAGCTTATGACGAATACAAATACATCGAGTAGATCATAAATGCACTTCTAGGAGTGGTATTATGTACACAAATCTGAACTAATATCTACAATCTATCCTCTAGAACCAACCATTTTGTACCTAATAACGATCTCTTGACGAGTTACAGGTAATGGTTCGGAGATAACATCATCCTCAGTATCGTAGACAGTAGGCTAGGAGCTGCTAGGAGCGGCATCATTTATTCCACGCGGAAGTAAGAGAGGAGAGAAAAATATTTTCTTGAAATAAATCTTTGCAACATGGCGGCCGCGTTATATTATGTAATCATTGCTCTTACAATAATTGATTTCATACACCATTTATAGCCAAGTACCAGTTTTTACGGTCTTTCTAATAGTGGTACTACTCTCGATACCCTATCATTAATATTGAACAAGCACGAAAGGTTGTTCTTTTACAAAAGTCAAAAAGTACACATCTTGTGCACTTCCCCTTGAACATATCTCATTGGACTATTATCTTTGCTCTGTTATTAACCAATAAAACGATACAGTAGCAGTATTATCAGATCATTACAAAATTGTTGACAAACTTGAGATATACATACTATCATTAGACATAATATAATACTACATCAACTTTGCAACAACTCTGGGTGATCAATAATAACATGAGCACTGCCGATAACAACAAAGATACTGATGTATGTGCCAATTGTGGCAAGGGTGAAGATGGTGGTAGGAGTTTAAAAGCGTGTACCGCATGCAAGTTGGTGAAATATTGCAGTAGAGAATGTCAAATTGCTCACCGGCCACAGCATAAAAAGGCATGTAAGAAGCGCGCTGCCGAGTTACATGAGATAAAACTCTTTAAACAGCCACCACCAGAGCATGGAGATTGTCCCATCTGCTTCCAAAGAATGCCTTCTTTGTTTTCGGGTAGTACATATGTGGCATGTTGCGGAAAACTTATATGCAATGGATGCTTTTTTGCTCCTGTCTATGATCACCAGGGTAATGTAATTGCCGAAGAGAAATGTCCATTCTGCAGAACCCCAACACCTAGTTCAGAGGATGAACTTCTTAAACTAATACAGAAACGTATTCAGGAAGAAGATGGAGATGCAATGAACGATATGGGAGGTTACTATAAGAATGGTATGTTTGGTTTTCCACAAGATAATACCAAGGCATTGGAATTATGGCATCGAGCAGCAGAACTTGGTCACTCTGGAGCTTATAGCAATATTGGGAGTGCTTATAATCATGGTCATGGTGTAGAAGTTGATAAGAAGAAGGCCAAACAATACTGGGAGCTTGCAGCTATGGGCGGAAATGTTAAAGCAAGGTACAATCTAGGTGTTATGGAGTTACAGGCATACAAAGATGATCGGGCATTGAAGCACTACATGATTGCAGTGAGAGGCGGTGCAAAAAACTCTTTGGATGCAATCAAAATAATGTTCAAGGATGGGAGTGCAACAAAAGATGATTACACAACAGCATTACGAGCTTATCAAGAATATTTGGATGAGATTAAGAGTGATCAGAGGGATAAAGCTGCCGCAGCTGCTGATCGTCACAAGTATTATTGAGAAGAAGTTATACAATACACACTTTCTAACATTAACATCTGGTCCAGCCTCCTTAATAGCCATGACTGGAAAGAAGCCAAGTCTGATGTTAGTAAAGATAAACACATTTTGTGCATCAAATCTCAAATCATACAAAACTAATAACTTACCAATCTACTACTACAACTACTGCTACTACACGATTGTCTACAACACATCCGTAATATATCTTCGTCTATCATCAATATTTACTCATACGTACATTCATCTAGATAAAGGATACCGACCGACCATACTCTCATAAATTCTATATCCTTTGCAACACAGGATAGTTGCTATTCGACCACGGCATCAATAATTAACTTTTATACCATAGTATAGCCAAGTATACCAGTTTTTAATGGTTTTTCGAATAATGGTACTCTCGAGGCTCTAGTGTTGATATTTAGTGAATACGAACCATTTTACAAAACGGTACCATCTTTGTGCACATTAGATCAACATACCTTAAACTTTATCATTGCTATTCTGTTATCAACCAACAAAACGATACAGCAACAGTATTATCGGATCACTTACATTGTTCATCAATTAATCAGCTAAGAATACTACTATCACTAGCCGTCGAGAAAGGTCAAGCAAGACAATTATAACACACACCAGACATTATGAACACCGCCAACAATCACAACAATGAAGCATCTGATGTTTGTGCCAATTGTGGCAAGGGTGAGGAAAGTTCTAATGGTTTAAAAGCGTGTACCGCATGCAAGATGGTTAAATATTGCAATAGGGATTGTCAGATTGCTCATCGGCCTCAACATAAGAAGGCATGTAAGAAGCGTGCTGCCGAATTGCACGATGAGAAACTCTTTAAACAGCCGCCGCCAGAGTATGGAGATTGTCCAGTATGTTTCATTCGTATGCCAACACTTATTACGGGTGTAGATACAAAGTATGCTGTGGAAAGACTATATGCAGTGGATGTGTTTATGCAAATAAAAAGATGACCAAGGCAATGTAATTACAGAGAAAACTTGTCCATTGGCCATTTTGTAGAACTCCTTTGCCAACTTCAGAAGAATAGTCCAAAGAATACAGAAACGGATCAAGCTGAATGTGGATGTGCTTATGCACCTGTTTATGATGATAAAGGCAATTGAATAACAAGAAACATCTTGATCTGTGCCCATTTTGTAGAATTCCAACACCTTTGTGCCCATTTGAGGATACAAAGAAGCAAGCAGATGCTGCGGCATGCTGCGGCAGTTAACATGATGGGAGGTCACTATGAAAGAGGAGAACATGGTTTACCGCAAGATTATACCAAGGCAAGAGAATTTTGGCAGCGGGCAGCAGAACTTGGATATGCCGGAGCATATAACAATATTGGAGCATGTTATAATAATGGTGAAGGTGTAGAGGTTGACAAAAAGAAGGCTATACATTACTATGAACTAGCAGCAATGAAGGGAAATGTAGTGGCAAGACACAATCTAGGCAATATAGAGGGGCGTGCAGGCAATCATGATCGGGCATTGAAACACTTTATGATTGCAGTGAAGGGTGGAAGCAATGATTCCTTGGAGATGATAAAGAAAATGGTCACGTTTAGACTTGCAACAAAAGATGATTATACCAAAGCATTACAATCTTATCAAGTTTATTTGGATGATATTAAGAGTAATCAGAGAGACGAAGCTGCTGCATTTAATGACCAATTCAAATACATTGCGTAGATGTTTAAATATACATGGGAGTCGTATTTACATCATTCCTCTTTCAATAAGTTAGGTTTTATTATAGATACCAATATGATTAGAGATATAGGTACAAATTAGAGAAGGTTTGAACTGGCCTCAAAGTAATCTTATTCTTATTAACTCTATTATCAAACTCCAAAGAATGAGAAGCTCGGGGGCATAAGTTTATCTCTTCTCGTCTGTTTTCGTCAAGGCTTTCACATATTTGCATTCTAATATGTATTCTACTTTCTAGTATATGGTCCAGCCTCTTTAACATTAGCCATGACTATGAAGAAGAGGTTAAGAAGATGAGCAAGTCCGATATTATATAGTAAAGATGAACACAAGATGTATATCATATATCTCAAATCATCGGGCAAGATACCATTGACTTACCAATCTCAGCATTCTTTGCAATTTGATCCCAATCTTCATTAGCTATAGCAACCGGATCAAACAACGGTGCTACCAATCCCACACTAGCTGCACCCATATTTAAATACTCTCCGGCATTTTCTAATGTTACGCCTGACGTTGGATTAATATTTAACATTGGTAATGCCGATGATACTGCCTTAACCCAACCGGCACCTCCTGCTACGCCTGGGAAGAGTTTTTGTAGTGGTGCCCCGGCCCTGTATGCTGTAACCATTTCCTGTATGTATACATTGCAAACGTTTGAGTTGGGTTAGTTGAGTTTGACGAGTACAAAAGAGACACAAGATGTGCTCATATCATATCATCATATAAACTTACCGTGGGTGTTTGACAACCGGGAACAATAACAATATTACGAGCCGCACACCATTCAATAACATCGGGCAGCATAACTGGCGTGATAATAAACTCGGCACCTGCATCAACGGCATTCTCTGCATCGGTCGTATTCATAATCGTTCCGCATCCTACCATAACATCTCCGTCATACTTCTTACGAAAGTCGGATAAGTGATCTAAGCAGTTTGGTGTTGTTAATGTAAACTCAACTATGTTGTATTGAAAGCATTATCAGTTTGTGTACGAATGATGTATAGAAAGTGATATGCATAAGAAGAAGAGTAGAAAAGAGATTTTTTAGTTTAGAAAAAGATGTACAAGATTTGTACACATATCAACAAACCACACAAAGTAGATTCTTACCAATTTTAAATCCGCCATCAATACTAGCCTGCATAGCCTTAGGACAAGCATCAGATGTTGGTGTACGTAATACTGCACATGCTCTAATATCTGCAAATGTTTGTAGTACTCTATTGTAATCTTCGACACTTTTTGTTCTGTCTAGACTAGATGTGGCGAGTCCTCTTTGAAGTGTGGGAAGAGATTTGTTTGTTTGACGATATAAAGTGTTTGTTGCTAATCTTAGTGCCATCTTGTATACTATATTGATTTATTGACGTGCTATGAGGAGATAAGGGGAGGGAAATGGGGGGAGAATAAATGACAACTGTGAGATATGCTTGCAAAGTAAAAGACTTATCTTGTGCATACACGAAATCGTATCCTCTTATACACAAAACGAGTATATTGTCTCTCGTCTCTTTTCAGCTCGACATCACGCGGTTTTATGTTTTCTCTGCAATTAAATGATACAATATTCTTCTTCTACCGCGAGCATATCGATTAGCAAAATTGTCATTGTTCTGTAAAGAATAATACCTCGATCGCGCCGCCGCTCGACTATAACCTTGCCTCGCACAAACCTAATACCGCAAACTACTTACATATTAAATTGTTGTTTATTAATAGAAGAGATATTATAGTGTCAATAAAGATTTGCATGGATAGCAAATCGTTCAATGGCCAATGACGTGTTGTGCTATCACTCATAAACTCTCATAAAAAGATACCGTATCTACATCTTATTATTCTCCCCTTTTGCTCTCCCACCACAACTTTTGTCTATCCGTGGGTTGTGTCTATTGTTGGTTGCATTTAGCACATTGGTTCGTATTGATATCTCAGTATATTAATAATTAGATGTACGTTTGCGGCGGCGGTGGTACTTTGTTAGTTTGGAAGATACCACAACACAAAAGAATTAGGAAATTATTGATAAGATATTGATATGAGCAATACATCAAAAACTGCATCATTAGTATGTGCTAATTGCGGTAAGGAAGAACCGAACCCCCGACGTAAGCAAGCAAAATGAGGCCTCCTACCACTGTACTAGGAGTGGGGGTGCACAATCTAGGTGTTAATGAGAAGGAGGAAGGCAGAATGGACAGAGCACTAAAGCACTATATAATTGCAACGAAGGATGGATGCATTGAATCTTTAGAGGGCATCAAACGTCTCTATTCAGATGGATATGCAACAAAAGATGATTATGCAAAAGCACTACGCTCATATCAAGCTTATCTAGATGAGATCAAGAGTGATCAGAGGGACGAAGCCGCTGCAGCTGATGATGGGAATAGATATTATGAATCTTCTTCTTTGTAAGTATGTTATACAAAAGAATAGTAATAAAAGAATAAACCATATTACTTAGGGAACTAGATACAATTAATAAGATCTACCTAAATGCCTTTCTAAAGTCATCAACCTTTTGCCTCATTTGATTAAGATCGGCATTAACCTTTGCTGCCACGTCTGCTCCACGATCTTGCATTGCCTGGATATTGGCAGTCATGGCCGAATCTGTCTGTGCCCCAAGTTCACCTGCATCTACACCCAAACTTTCCAACATTGACGGATGCTCTGCACGAGGTATTCCCTTTAATGTCATGATCATTGTAAAGTCCTGTGCCATAGCTGTTGTATCCATTGAACAATCCCATTGAGCACGAAACATGTCAACTAGCATCTCCTTTGGGCTCCCGACCAGCTTGAGCAAAGTCTCTAACTTTCGAAAATCCTTGTTAACCATCTTTGTGTACATGGCTGGAGCGATTGTTGATCCACCAGATAGATTAGTATTGTCACGACGAGGTGCTACGGTCTTCTTCTTCTCTGCCTCCAACACGGGAAGTTTGAGTAGTAGCGTCTTGATACTGTATACATCAAGGAGTAGTTGCTGTGTCCCCATTTCACTAATCTTTTTCAAACCAATCAATGCCTTGTAATAGGTTGATATAAACAGTAGGGCAAACTTGTCACAGAAGCTACGGAAGTAGGATGATGGTATCAACTCTCTGACTTTACAAACGAATGGGTGGACGATCAAGTGAATGCTACGGACGTAACTTGATTCCTCCCCTACCATGTCGAATGTTGACCAATTCGTTTTAGACATGTCCTTTAATGCCGCATCTAATCGTTGTTCTAAACCGGATACAAGAACTCGGATACTCTTGGCGGTAACGTCCTGGAAGGCTCCTTGTTCGTCACTCATATCTATCTTCTCTTTATACTTGTATCCAATCTTATCACGGATTAGATCTTCTAGTGCCTAAGTTGGATAGTAGAAGAAAGAGTATAAGATATGGAGTATGAAGTATTGAAAAACAAGATGAAAACAAGAGTGTATACATCATATCATCAACTTACCTCGACCGTATCCGCACAGTATTCACATGTATCGATAACTGAACACAAGAAGTGCACATGATATGAACACAAGATATGAACATGAGATAGAGTGAGATGTGAACATAAGATATGAGCAGAAGCTGTCTAAAACAATAAAGAGTTCATACCATGCACTATACAACTCACCGTGGCATATCGTAACCTCTTCTCCTTGGGGTATACGATATGTAGTAGTAGCGGTTGATGATGATGATTGACTACTGGCCCCTTTAGAAAGCGCCAAAGATATTCCCGTCGTAGAAGAAGGCTGCGGTAACTTCTTCTCCAAAACACTAGCATACCCACGTAACTTCTTTTGGAAGGCACGTTGTAATAGGAAGAATGTCTTCTCTTTTGTTAGTGCCGTACATCTTGTTATACTGTTTTTAATGTAGATAAAGAGATTGGTAGATGAAACAAAGACGGGACGTTCACCCCTAGTATCAACGTCATTATCTGATGCCGCGGCATGTAGTTGTTCGTCCATACTACGTTCTTCTAATGATACATACGGTGACATGTGATCATCAAATGTAGTAGAAGCAAGGCCGGCTAAGGACGTAACAGGACCACCGGCAGAGATGGTAGCAGGTGCACTACTCTCTTTACCACCCATCCTCTTGCGTCGTTCATACTTGATTTTTATACCCTCAGGGGATTGTGCGGGAAACGCTTTTCCTTGCGAATCGAACTCGAGGTCATCATCCTCGTCAGCGGCGGCGGCGGCATCTAATCCCATTCTATTACTAACATTTAACATTCCTTTCTCTTGAAGTGATGGATCGATGAACTTGGTGCCAAAATCCCGAGACAACCATGCCATCATTTCTTTTTCGAATAGTATGGTCTTTTGTAATGCCTTAAGTAGTGCGGTTACTGCCTTCTCGCCCTCGGATACACCATCGTCATTTCCATGTGAGGAGTTATTGTTACCATGAGAAGATTTGTTTAATGAACTGCCAAACTTTGACACGGTGGATGCAGCCACCCCACTACTACTACTTCCACCTTGACCAGCAGCCGCACCGCTTTTAAATGGTAATATCTTAACCATATTCTTATTGTAATACTTCTTTAATGTAAACTTGAGGTGTCGGGCAGTCATCTCCAAGAATTGTACATTAAGACGATAATGTACATTCCATTCAGGTATAAAGACATTATTAAAGTTGAGTTGCAGCGATCGTAACTTGTTTCTAAACCATGTAAAACGATTCTCAACCGTATCCAGTGATGTAAGTTTGTTAGTATTCTTGTTTCTGTTGGGACTGCTATTAGGTGTGGTAGATTTCTTAAAGGATTGACTTCCGGCTGTGGCACTACCACTTGACGTCTTCTTCTGCCCCATCGCAGGGGAGGGGTTGTATAGTTCGTCATATTCTTGTAACTGATCCTTGATAAAGTCTGATATGAATCGTTCCTTAGACTTGGGACCTAGTGCCTCAATTACTAAACAAGCATCGGCTAATGTCTTTTGTACCATGGCGCTAACTGGAACAATGGCGGCAGTCTCTCCATCTTCGCCCGTAATTGTTATTTGTTCATTATTCGGTTGTTGTTGAGATCCAACCTCCTGGAATAGTTTAACAATACCCTCCCATAATTGACCTTTAATAACACCCTGTTTTAGAAGGGTTGGGAGAGGTCGAGGATATAAGTATGTGAGCATATGATGTGAGCATAAGATATGGTCAAAAAAGATAGTCCATTATTCCACCCGACGCATCCATATAAGTGGCACGTCTGTTCTGTATTTCCCGTGTGCTAGACATTGCAAAACAGCACTTAATACGTCATTACGCTTCACTAAATCAATCCCCGCCCCAAACATATCATGATAAACATCTATTCCCCCGTCCAAGTTGTTGCAAATATACATCCCTCAAAACCCTCACACACGACAAATCTTTCCCAACAAACACGACCAACGATATACAATCTTCTAGTAAGATAAACAACTCACCACTGCGTCTCTAACCTGTTTAATTGCGAGGTGAGTAAAAATGAACATAAGATGTGAGCATATTAATGTATATAGAAGTAAGAGATGTTATTGCAGCCCCAATCTGATAAACACATGTACATAATATGAACATGATAATCGATTCTATACTGAACTGCAATAATACCAAATCTCGTTCCCCCTTTGTATATTGTAAAACATATATCTTATGAACATATTATATGCACATAAAATACACACACCACATAACTATCAGTTACGCACCTGTCTCATTTTTGGTACACTACTCATATATCCATCAAAATGTCCTAATAATAATCGTGTAGCATCGACCAAATGTGCAGCTTGTGCATATTTTGGTATAGGCTGTTGTGGTGTTACCATTGCAGCCTTGCGTAGTTGTTCCGCGGCATGTAATAACTAAAAATGAACATAAGTTGTGAGCAAGATGATATTTGAGACGATATGATGTTTGCAACCCCAATCCAATAAACACACATGTAAACAGAATACGACATTCAATTCGTACTATACCATACAATCTCGTTCATTGCAAAACAAACATATAAATAAACACACATCATATGCACATAAATAACAAAATGCGTACCATATGCAATCGTTTCAATGCAGTAATCGTACGTTGCAAATGTTGCTTGGCATAATCTAATCGTTTCATATCTTTAGTAATTTCTAATACGGCAACCTCACTTCGTTGTGCTTGTGATTGTACCTGTGCGATACGTGTTGCTAATTGTTGTACAGCCGCCTTGGCATGTTGAACATCTCTTTCTAATGTCGGTGCTAATGCTGACTGATGTCGTAATGTTGTTGATAGTGTATCATCTAAATTTGCTAATCTTGATGATATTGCCGATCGTAATTGTGGCAATGCTGTTACTAATTGCTGTTCGGTATGATAATGTTGATTAAGAAAATCGATTGGATCAAAGTTATGTGTTTGTTGGGTATTATCTGTAGTTTGTTGTGTATCATTAGAGGGCTCTGCTGTAGTATTGGTCGTTGACAAATCGGCATAACGATTATTAATAGCAGAATTTGATGTAGTAAAAGTATCAAGAGCGTCGAGTAATGATTCAGGGTCTAATGATGATGAGGTTAAAGTTGTTGTTGTTGTTGCGATATTGTTGTTATTTTCAGATGATGTACCGATTGATGATCCGTGAGACGCGCCTCGAGACGGTGGTAGTGACGCCATCTTATTCTATATTGAAGATTGTCGTTGTGAGGATATTATTGCTATTGATTGGTATATTTATAAATAAACGGCGTATATCATTTGCAATTGTCGTATACCTATCATTTGCAATTGTTTTGATTGCTATGGAACTATCGTATTTTGGAACTTTCGCAGTAGAAAATTGTTGGTGAAAGTTCCAGATTTTCACATCAAAGGCGCAGCAGCAGCCTCATTCCATGCATATATACAACATGTCATCCTTTTATGGTATGATTATAAGGAGATACATGCTCGCAGAAATATCTAGAGCCCTCCACCATACTTTTTACTGCCCCTTGTTGAAATAAGATAGGAAAAAATCTTGTTTCTATCCCAGCTCTATAAATAGACTATAGACAGGTTTGGCCATCAAGTGGTGGTATGCCATCATGAAGGCGCTACAATAGTAGATGTTCTGCTTTTTATACATGTATAACAGTGTGATGAGCACTCAC
>Ga0214481_101214_pt1 | contig 10750 bp, 6 predicted proteins | sample M1_20Mar14CPVII9_4_FD_165057 | JGI IMG/M metagenome (GOLD analysis project Ga0214481, IMG submission 165057) | Marine eukaryotic communities from Monterey Bay, California, United States - M1_20Mar14CPVII9sort6BwellG10 | ecosystem: Environmental > Aquatic > Marine > Unclassified | place: USA...
TGGTGCCACTGATGTAAATGCCAATCGTAAAACACGTTCAGCAGTTATCCGGACAAGTACACGTCAAACTATTTATTTGCCCGTGCCAGGTCTTGTTGATACTGATGAACTCAAACCATCTGACTTGGTTGGCACAAACAAGGATTCATATCTAATTCTTGAAAAGTTACCAGCTGAATTTGATTCACGTGTTAAGGCAATGGAGGTAGATGAACGCCCATCGGAGGAATATTCCGATATTGGAGGGTGTGATAAACAAATTCAAGAATTGATTGAGGCCGTCGTACTTCCCATGACACATAAGGATATGTTTGATACTATTGGGATTAAGCCACCTAAAGGTGTACTGCTACATGGTCCACCGGGAACTGGTAAGACATTGTTGGCACGTGCATGTGCCAATCAAACGAATGCCGTATTCCTAAAGTTGGCTGGACCACAGTTGGTACAAATGTTTATTGGTGATGGTGCCAAGTTAATCCGTGATGCGTTTGAGTTGGCCAAGGAGAAGATTGCCGATGGTACGAGTTGTGGTGCTATCATCTTTATTGATGAGTTGGATGCTATTGGTACTAAACGATTTGGTGGTGATCAATCTGGTGATAGGGAGGTACAACGTACGATGCTTGAGTTACTAAGTCAATTGGATGGCTTTGGCTCGAATGATATGATCAAGGTAATTGCCGCCACGAATCGCCCCGACGTATTAGATCCAGCCCTGTTAAGATCAGGTCGATTGGATCGTAAGATTGAATTACCCCATCCTGCCGAGGATGCACGTGCCAAGATTATGCGTATCCATTCGCGTAAGATGAATGTATCAACGGAGGTTGTATTTGAAGAGTTGGCACGTAGCTGCGAGGACTTTAATGGGGCACAGCTTAAGGCTGTTTGTGTCGAGGCTGGTATGTTGGCACTGAGGGGTGAACGGTCAGAGATCGTACATGAAGACTTTATCGAAGCAATTTCTGTTGTTGCCGCAAAGAAGAAGGGATCACTGGATTACTTTGCTTAGAGTATTATTGTTTTCTTTACTGATATGAATATAGAAGAAGAAAATAAATATACGAATTACGATCCAAAGAGGGTGCTTGCATCTTATAGAGGGTGCTTGCATCTTATAGAGCCTTCAGTAAGCCAAGTAGCAAGAAGCACGCAATTCTCAAAAATATTGTGTCCGGCGCCCTTCATTTGCCCTTCATATCTTTTGTGCAAATGGCAAATTGCTAATGAAATGATGGAGGAATAGCCTATCAAGAGACGGCCGGAAGAACATATACACATCAACGATACTGCTCACTAATTGTTAGAATATATTGTTTTTTGATTGATGCGGTGTCGATTCGGTGATTTTACTCATTGCAATAAGATGAAACAACAATATCTCTCCATCATCCTTCTGATAATAATAATATCTTGTAGTGCTTTCATACCACCAAAGATAGCGGTGTCTATACGTCCACATCCAAATGATTGTATCGTTGCATTAGCCGAATCAAAAGAAGAAGATTTAAAAGCTGGAGAACTGTGGAAAGTTGAACGAGTTGATCAGAAGTAGAGATCGGAATTTTCCCTAATCCTCTTTCGCAGAAAGATCACGTTCCAATATCGTGGTTTGTTGGTCTCAATGATGCAGTTGCGGCCAAAGTACAGGTGAGTTAGAATATTTGTGGAAGTATCCACAGTACGTACATAATATATATGATATTATGTTCTGCTCATATCATATGCACAAAATTATATGACATGTACATAAGGTAAATGCACTGGAGACTGTAGATGATTCTTGTATACTATCTGAAGACGATGACGACGACGAGGACTGGGATGATTGTGAAGTTGCAGATCGTGGTCTGAGCGCAGAGGCATTCATACTAGCTGGACCTCGTGCTGGAAAGTTTTGTATAACGAAATTGTTATTGTTTGCCTTTGTTTACACATGTACTAATGAAGTCACTATTACTCTCAAACTTCATAAACTTTGAAACCGCATCTTCCAGAGATTGCATTTGATCCAAAAGAATGTAAATCGGCAATAGTAACATGTGGAGGTTTGTGCCCTGGGCTGAACTCTGTGGTTAGAGAAGTTGTCATGTGTTTAAGACGTCAATATGGGGTTACGAAGACCTTGGGGATTCCGTCGGGATACCGAGGATTCTTAAATCCTGATACTTGGATGAGTCTAGATGAGGAAAATGTAAAGAATCTCCACAATATGGGCGGAAGTATATTAGGAAGCTCTCGTGGTGGACATGATACAAATGCTATAGTTGACAGTTTAGTTGATCAAGGAATCAACTTGCTATTTGTTGTAGGTGGCGATGGCACAGTAAGGGGAGCCGAGAAGATTGCACAGGTGAGTGAAAAGATCATAAGATATATCGATATGTTAGCTCAGCTCATACCGACCTTCTTCCGATAACGTACAGGAAGTCAAGAAGAGGAAGCTTTCAATATCAGTTGCAGTCATACCCAAAACGATTGATAACGATGTTCCACTTCTAGACAGAACGTTTGGCTTTGAGACAGCAGTTGAAGAAGCGAGATCGGCCGTTAATGTCGTAGAAGCTGAAGGGTTCCCTCACGGATTAGGTGTAGTCAAGGTGATGGGAAGAAACAGTGGGTTCATTGCGATGCATAGTGCATTGAGTAGTTGCGTAGCTGATCTCTGTCTCGTTCCAGAGGTAGATTTCAAACTTGACGGCGCTGGTGGTATTGTCGATCATCTTTATGAGAGATTAGTGGAACACGACAAAGCAACTGCTAGTCGTTGCTGAAGGTGCCGGCCAAAGACTAATGAAGGAAACAGGAGCTGTTGAGGGTGAGGAAGTGAGAAGAGATGCTTCAGGTAACGTACTTCTGGATGACATAGGGCCATGGTTAGCCAAAGAACTTAAGAAGAGACTTGATGAACGTTTGAAGGAGTCGTCAGAACATGGAGATGGGTTGACATTGAAATACGTGGATCCATCATACATGGTCAGAGGCGTGCCACCGAACACTGCAGATAACTTGTTTTGTCTTCAACTTGCTCACAATGCAGTGCACGGGGCCATGGCTGGCTTCACAAGCTTCATTGTAGGATCTATCAATACTCGAATGATCTATATTCCCATATCAATGGTAGCTAATAAGAGAAACATAATTGACACATCTCATCAAGGCATGTGGGAATATGTTGTTTTCGCAACAGGACAGCCATCTTTTCAGACCAACGAAGACAAGCGACTGGCTAAGGATATAATCACGACTGCCAGTGGTGGAGTAGTGCTTTCTGCTGATTAGTATATTATAAACATAGCAAGTCAAAGTACACATATATTATGAGGATTTAACACTCAATACGTCTCTTATTTCTTTATATTCTCTTTATGAAAGTTTGTACATAAAAACAGCTGCAGAAGATTACCACAGCAACATTAACAATGGACGAGGAAGGGCAGATTAACTCTAATCTGTTGAATTTCTCTCTTCTTCTGCTTCTTTCTTTTCTGCTTAACTGGTTCCTTCGGTACATCTTCACCTTTCAAAAACGCCTTAAGTGCATTCCTTGAGCGACGTGTCTTGACAACTGTTCGACTATGACACTTGCGTAGTCCCTGAGCTTTATCCCACGAGTGGAGATCTGCAACACTCTTTTCTGACTCGGCAATCACATCGAGCGTTCGTTTGATTGATTCCTTAGCTTCATCACCATAATCCTTCAAAAACTGTGCCAGCACTTCTTTGTTATTGTTCTTCCATTCTACTTTGGGTGGTGGTGGTTTGTGAACTTTAGCTGGTTTTGTTTTTGGCCGATTAGGCTTGGCAGTAACATAATGAACAGGTGGAAATCCTGCAGGAACGCCTTGGAATCTAGCAATCATGTCAAGCGCCGCGGCATCACTCATACCTGCCTGAGTTAGTACGGCATGGGGATGTCTCATTAAATCTGGTGCTACGCCTGGAACCCTTCCCTCTAATAATCCCGCAAGTCGAGCCATTTCAGATTCTGGTATACTCCCCGGAAGCATATGATGTTGAGGTAACGGCATGCCCATTTGTGGATGATGTGCCATGGGTGGAAGCCCCATAGGTGGATGCCCCATTGGCGGAAGACCATGTCGTTGACGGAGCACCATATCACGAATGGCGTTTTCCCGTTGCCGTTGCAGTATCACCTGTTCATGCATTCTACGTTCCCGAATCATAATTTCCTCCCTTCTCATTGCCTCTAGCGCATCGTTAATTGACGAAGAGTTATTCCCTCTCCCAGCTGCTGCAGCGTCTCTTTTGAGAAGTGCATCAATCTGAGCTTGAACAGCACTGCTTCTCCCCCCCTCCAACGATGTAGAGTGCAGTGAGCCAACGCTATTAGCAGATCGAGGACGTGCCATCTCTTTCGCTCCATCTTCTTTAGCTGTGCTAATATCATCTTTATCTCCTTTCTTCTCGCTATCTTTTTGCTCGTTGACAGATGAGGCTGCCGATTTGTCATCTTCGTCGTCGTTATCTGCACCATCTGCCTTACCCTCCTTTGCCTTCTTCATCTTCTTTTTGTCTAAATCTGTCAATTCATCCCCAAAGGCAGATAAGAGGGCATCAAAACTAGCTGTACTATCGCTCCGTTTACGCTTCTTCTTATCACCGTTGGCTGTTTTCTTATCATCATCTATGTCAGAAATGTCTGCATCTTCAGTAACAACTGTGGAGTTAGCAGACGTTTCATCAATTGATCCAGAAGACTTCTTGCCTTTAAGTTTTGCATCAGGATTTGCAGTTGGCACAGTAATTATCCTAGGAGCAGAATTAACTTCCCCAGATATCTCATCCTCCACGTCAGCCTCATCCTTCTTATCCTTCTTTTCCTCCTGTTCCTTAGCACCCGTGTTGTTTTCTCCGCCTTTATCCTGTAACAACTTTTCCATAAGAACCTTATCACCATTCTTCCCTGCCAAGGCTAATGCTGTTAAATCATCTAAACTATTAGGAGATAATCCCCCAACTGACAATCGACCACCAGTAGTAGATCCACCAGCCCTCATTTGATTATACATTGCACCAACTAAATCCTCCCTTGAATTATTCCTTGATAATACTGTATCATATAAATCCCCAATACTACTACTTAAGCCACTCTTTCGTCGTGTTACCTCCTGCAATAATTCCTCAGGAGTAAATTCATCCAATATACTGGAACTGTTTGATCCACGTCTTGATGCTGCTGCTCCACCGCCACCTTCACCCATCTGAGTTGGTGGCAGTACACCAGCTGCTGTACCTGTACCTCTCATTGGATTATAATCACCACCGCCGCCATTTAAACTATCCAATAATGAAGCACGATTATTCTGTTGATATTTTAATAACATCTCTTCCATTTCAAGTTTACGTAATTGCAGCGCCATTGATGCACTACTCGGCATATTGTTAACGGCACTACCTCCAGCACCGCCCAATAAATTACTCATTGGGTCAGGAGTATTCCTACGGCTTAATGATGATTGCATTTCCATTAAGGCTGCAATTTGTGGATCTGGATGACGTGCAACTGATTGTTGTTGTTGTGCGCCTGCCATTGCAGCAAGTGAGTGACTGTATGGATTATTACCAGGTACGCCCATCATACCAGCCCCTAACCGCGGATCCATACCGCCACCACCACCTCCCATCATTGCAGCAGCCGTTAGACCATTGTTTCCAACACCTCCGGCACGTCCCAATATTGAACTTAAATTACTACCCCGTGCTTCTAAATCTTGCATAGATGAGAATATTGATGCTGCCACGTCTAACGAATTGCTTGAATTACTCCTACTACGCAGCATATTATTACCATTAGTACTATTATTTCCGTCAGAAGAGGATGACAATCCACCACCGTTTGTGGATGTTTTCGTAGGAACTTGTATTGAATTTGATGCACCGTAGAAGTTCATAATTTGATTTGTGTTTATATGTATTGTTTAATATGTTTTTATACTCTCTATCAATTGCAAATTATAGTATATACTTATCAATTGCAATTTATGACAGCATCTATGCCTATAATGAAATAAAGCAACGTTTGAATGTCTCTATGCCAATCATGGTCATCTTTGTGCTCACCAAAATTTTCTTCTTACTATTTCTAATTCTTTCTCAAGATACGGGGTCACTACGACTTGTAACTTGTATGGTAGTTATTAACCTTAGGGCCTTGAAATTTGGGTGATAAACTTCAATGCACGAAAGATAGAAGGTTATGATATATAGAATGATCAGGTGTTCAGTAATTGTTAGTTAGATGTTTATTCAATATGTCTAACCAATCAGCCCTTTCAAACTTTTGACTTGATGAATGACTCTCACTCTCTACTCTTTTGCTTGGATTGCAGCCTTCATTAGCAAGGTTGCTTGGCCTTCATCTAAAGCATCATGTAACATTTGTTTTACAGCTGATATTCCTGGAGCAAACAAGGCATCTAACGACATACCCAAAGTCCTAATTCATCCAATGATTGCTTATCATCTTCTGAGAATTCAAGCAGTTGACATAACTCTAATAATGTTGTACATAATATTCTATCATCATCTCCTTCTCTATTCTCTTGTCTTCTTGGCTTATCTACTCCTACACTTCCATCACTTCTATTGATATCAAATAGTACATCGGTTCTTAGTACATACTTGGTACCACATTCCAATGGTATCGAAGAGTGATACAGGTCGTGCTCAAAGATAACAACTTTTCCTGTTGATGGTACAATTTTGGTACATGAATCTATATTCCTTGATATATGATGGTCTAAATAACATGTTTCCCCACCACTAAAGTCATCATTCAGATAGATTAGCACTGTTAGTAGAGATGTCATGTTGTTAACTTTGGTTGTTGCATCGAAATGTGGTTCAAAAACATCATTATCAGTTGCATCATATCGTAATACACGTATTCTAGGATTTAGCCCTACTGGTTGACCACAATTTGTATGATCAATAAACTTTCTTATGTGTGGCTGAATGATTGGTTCCATTTTTTCCCATAACAGGTCGATTGTTGGTATATGTTCGAAGACGGAAAGCTTGTGTTTATTTGCCTCTTGCAATTTCACAATATGAGTAATACCATCATTATCTACATGTGATGCTTCTGTTACATAATGGAATCCGGTACTAGATAATTTGTTCGCTAATTGTATCAGTTGTTCACATTCTGCGGCATCTAGGAAGTTGTCAATCACAAACGATGCACAATCTGATGGGTGGCGAAGATACCTCGAGCATCTATGAGGTACTTCTAGCACTGTAACGACTGGATTATTTTCATTTGTTGCGATAAGTGCATTGCAACAATCAATAACTCCTACTTCTTCTTCTTCTTCTTTTGTAGATAAGTCATTAAACTTTGATAATCCAAGTAACTCTAAAAAGCATTCGTCGCTATCTGCACTACTACTACTTGTACTTCTATCATCGCCACCATCACTAGGCACCTTTTCATCTACCATTTTTATATATTATTAAGTTAAGAGGAGAATATATGTACCGATAGCGCCACGCACAACACCAAATTACGCTAAATTATAGACTTTAGTCAGGCGGTATCGTTAGCCTTCAGATACTTTTAAGAACGCACCTAGTATAGAATGACACAGCGACAGGCAGGGATGCGGGATGGAATTCCCCAAGAGATGAGAGAGATTAAAGCCGCCAGGAAGGAGGTGTTGCTCACCCTTAAGCTTCAACACTTTGACCTGGTCCCATGACAAGTATCTCTTGTGTGTCTAGAATTCAATCATAGAAGTATGGTAGGTACTGTAATTGTGAGTGATACCATATGGTAATAGGGAGAAGCTACAAAGCAAGCGGGAATAGGTTAGACATATATAATAGCTGACCATTGTTAGTTTGATACTCTTCCAATTTACATTTACCCCGACTTACTAACTAAAATTTAAAGACAAGCAAGATATAACACATACCAACATATCTCTCATACCTTATGAAATCTCCACCCCCTTACAAATACATAGTTCTTTACAATACTCCAGCCAATAACCGTGCAAGCTTCTTATCTGGATTCATTGGAGAATCATCACTGTCATCTCCTGCTGAATTGATTACTCCTCTCTGCCTTGGTTCATCATTACTTGCAAGTAATGCCTTTTCTGTTTGACTCAAGGCACTTTCATCACCCTGTGACATCCTTTGATACTTTTCAACCGATGAATCAATAGTACCAATAGTTTCTTTTAATGATTCAAGCTTATCTGCCAAGTCTGTATCAACATTTTGTAATGATGCCGATAGAGTTTGTAGAGCGACGTTCATTGGATTCAAATTATTACTACTAGTTTGTCCCTCATTATCTTCTTGTTCTTCATCTTCATTAGTAGTATCATCAGCTAAATTTTCTGAAAATCCATGTAACTTCATTAATTCTGTAATATCACGACGTGTCATATCAAGTGCCTTACCAGCCGTTTCCTCTCGGATGGAAATTATACGTGATGATATATCCCGCGCTTGTGCCCTTAATTGCTTTACCTGATTGTATGCATCTTGATCCACAATTTCATTATCATCAAATTCAATCTCTTCATTAATATCATCCACTGAGGATAGAGATTCATCATCATCGTCGTCGTCGTCACAGTCAGATGATGGTTTGGTTGATAGTAAACGAGTTTGAAATGAATCAAGTACACGTTCAACTTCTGTTTCGTCTGCAGGCACCGTTACCGATTCAAGTTGTTGTTTTAATGATTTACCAGTTTCATCAATACATTTCATAAAGAATTCCTCCCTACTGCTGCTATTATTATTGTTTGGTTGTTTGTCAGTGGTACCATTCTTTTGCCTCCATGATTCTTTTGCTACATTCAGTTGGTTGTCAATCGCTGATAATACCAATCTTCGGTCGCCGGCCGGTACGGCTACTACATTATTATCCATCTTTATTTATTTATTACTACTATTTATCTGTTTATTGTGGATGGAGCGTGGTTAGTTATTGTATTACTAACTACAGTAATAACAAATTATAACATCCCATGTTGTCAAAAAAACGGCCAACTAAATATTGTACATTATCGTGCATAAGCAATGGTATCCTTTTTAGGCTTACTGATACTTACTGAATTATGAGAGTGATAATTATTTTAGGTACGAAGAGAGACTACCATACATAGACTCTAGACCTCTTAATCAATGCTCTCAATAACACACAAGGTTATATTATCGGCAGCGTTGGCTACATATCGAACTACTGCTGCAATGTCTACAACGGCCCAAAGCTGTGGCTCGAAATCTGCTGTAGTTTTCTTACACGGATTGGGAGATGTAAGTTGATGCATCTGAATCTGATGAGTGTGCTATCAACCTGTTGCCAACATTTGTATTGCTTTATTGAAATGATATTGTGCTTCCATTTACTTCTGATGATATACTAATGTTTTACTTTCTTTTCGTTTGTTTGGCACACATATACTGAATTAATGGTAATTATATGATTTATGATGGTCAACTTTTGATCGATCGATTGTAGACACCAGCTGGATGGTCCTCATTAGAATATCAGCTACCATCAATAAGCAAAAAGTTAGGGCCAGAGAATGTCAAGTACGTCTTTCCTCATGCCCCTACAGTGGCTATAAGCATCAATGGAGGCGCAGGTAAATTCTTATCATATGTTGCTGCACTGCTTTCTAAACTACTTTTGGCTCATAATGTCTTTACTCTTTTAGAAATGCCGGGTTGGTTTGATTTGTAGTGAGTTATTCCATTCTTTGAGTTCATATTCTTGTGTATAGATGTTTCTTAAACGATTCAAACACTCTACTCTGCATATACAGTGATTGGCCAATTGGAATCAAAGCAAAAGATGATAGGGAAGGAAAGATAAAGGCAGCAATTCAGATTGAAGAAGCTGTCGAGAAGTTGGAGAAGGAAGAGGGTATCCCACCTTCACGAGTAGTGGTGGGTGGGTTTAGTCAAGGTGGAGCTGTTGCTTTGTTGGCGGCTTATCATAGAAGAGTAGAGGGCAAGACGCCCTTTGCTGGTTGTGTATGTTTGTCTGGATGGTTGACATTGAAGGACGAACTGAAAGTAACAGATGAAGTCAAGAGTAAAACGCCATTGTTTTGGGGTCATGGACAATGGGATGATAAACGAGACAAGCGATTAAATGTGTTTTGGGAAAAAATGTGTTTTGAAATTTCTGAGCGCTCGCTTCAAAACACATTTAATCCGTCGTCGACGACCATGATGGGGTGACTTGTCGATACTATATCTCGACAACTATACATCGGACAACGTCGTCCAATGGCTCTATAGAACGCTAATCATCTCTACTATAGACGGCATATATCAATTCATACTTTGCATTATGTTATTGTGGTCGTATTCTAGTTCTAAGTCAATGGTTGTGATATGGATGCAAAATTACATCGTCGTGTAGAAGTATCGTCATATCATGTATATATACTCGTTAGACGATTAAAACTAGACTATATATTGTTTATTCGATTGATATACAGTCATGTTGCGTGTCTATTTGCTCTCTGATAACGTTGTATGTCTTCTTAAAGAGTGGCTACATACGTAGATTTTTTTATTTGTTGCATAATTAATCTCTCTATACTCTTCACTTGCTATATAAGAAGCGAAAGAGAAGTCGGTACCCGAGCCAAGTATCCCTCGTCCTGAAAATGGAAGGTTGATGTATAAACCTCAAGAGGCAGCCAATATAGGATATAATCTCATGAATGACAACTCGTTCAATAGAGCA
>Ga0214481_101216_pt1 | contig 10745 bp, 8 predicted proteins | sample M1_20Mar14CPVII9_4_FD_165057 | JGI IMG/M metagenome (GOLD analysis project Ga0214481, IMG submission 165057) | Marine eukaryotic communities from Monterey Bay, California, United States - M1_20Mar14CPVII9sort6BwellG10 | ecosystem: Environmental > Aquatic > Marine > Unclassified | place: USA...
ATTGGTAAAGGCTGGGCTACTTGATGTGGTGGATATTGTTGATTAGATGATATAAGCCCTCCTCCATTATCCATATCTTGATTCATACTCCGTCTCCTCTCTTGATCTGACTGTGGCATCGCATTATTCTTTTCTTCCTGTGTCAACATAATTGATGTTTGTGATCCCCTTCTGCGCATCATGATAATTATACCTTATTTGTCTTTGACGAGATAGTAAATTTAAGACATCTGACATCAATCGGAGTTTTTTAGTGTTGGATACCATAAGTACAGCTCCACCGCTGGCTCCTTTGTAAGATGTGAACAAACTCCCTTCTATATATCTTCTTTGTATCACGCTAAGAGTTACATACAGCAACCAATTGTCGTTTATTGTCACTACCTATGGGGTCTCCTCTTTTTTTTCTCTCTCTCTTTTGCAAGCTTCTATGGGGTGTGACGCACTATAAACTCACTAGGAGGTAAAAATATTACTTTTCCTCCATACTCATGGAATTGATTGGGGTTAGTATGTATAATAATGGGTAGGTGCTGGCATTTTTATAGTGGCCTTCGTTATAAAGTTATAAGGGCATGTATTTTACTAAGAGCTACGCAGTAAAATGGTCCAAAATGACTTAATTAGTACTGTAGAGGCCCTTGGAGGTCAAATTATACAACCAAAAGGTACCAATGGATGCCTTAGGTAGTGTTCTAGCCGCGATGATGCATACTTGTTTCATAATTATATCATGCTGTCGTCAGGAGGACGAGAAGAGGAGAGAGCTAGATCAGTCACGAGCTGGCGAATCAGTCCCACGAAGGCAAAATTCCATCTCGGCTAAATAGACCTCAACTTTATGTCGCCGATGCTCGATATGTACTGATCGAGGTATGTCGTCCAGTGGCTCTACTGAAACCTAATGATCTTACCTTTGCTATGATATACTTAATTTGTCGGCGGGGGTACTTTTACGTGGTAAAATAAACATTTATAAAAAAAAGTGTGTAAAATCTGCATCATCACAACACATCAAATGAATAACATACCATAAGTTGTGTATACATGGCGTTACACGTCCAATAACGCATTCCATGTATCATATGTGCATATACTACCATGCGATGTCATCAGATAGTGATATATGTATGTCAGTGGATACCAACTTAGCTGAGATTAGCGCTAGTGGTTGGATTTTATTACAATTTTACCAATAGTTATAAAGTGGTATATGGTACCAATGGGATGATATCAGACGCTACCCTCTTGGTAGATTAATGTTCATATACATATAAAAGCGTGATGTATTCATTGGGCCGGTATTTTAAGCTTGTGGTGGTGCACTTTTATATATTGATACGATGGCTGGTTATTTAGTGTTGATTTATAGTGTATATTGGTATAGGAGGCCGTCTATCCACCATACAACATCAATATTGGTTAAAGAAGAGTTATTTGGCATTAGGTAAAGTGTATTGATGCATTAGTGTCGGTTATTAGACATAACAACAAAGTTGTGATGAGTTAGTAAATGTGGGTAGATTAGGTGGATTTTTAGTGAAAATATCAATCTACTACCACATCCATCAATACACGGAATAAACGAATACAAACACAATACATGTCGTCACAAGAGACCAAACAATGAGTAAGTTGTGTATAATATGTTATATATTGCTTATTCTTCTAACACTTCTAATTCCTCTCCCTCCTCCTCTTCAACTGTAGAATCACCATAATCAACAACAACTTCCTCTTCAACATCATGAGGATCAGCAGTGGAGGCCTCCTTCAACTTCTTGAGGTAATGTTGTCGGATGATACCACCTGTGGCTGCGTTGAAGATGGCTTTGGTCTTCTTCCATTTGTTCTCCAATTCTTGCTTAAGCTTCGTCAACTTTTTGGACTGATCAGCCTTCACAAACTCCGCCAAGGCATCTTCATATGTCATACCCGACACATCAACCTCATTGAGTGTATTGGGTGTCTTCTTCTTCGCAATATCCTTGATTAGAGCAAGATGTGGACCAATAACACCTCCCTTGGCAGCAGATGCTGTCAAATCTTTCTTTGGTACCCGGACTCGGTTATTCTTCTTCTCCATCCACAACTTCTCCGTGTCCAAACATGGCAAGACCTTCTCAATCTCTTCATAGAAGTCATTTCCTCCATTAGCCATCGGGATACTTTTGAAGTGTGTTGTAGTTGCAACCTTCTCCAATATAAAATGGTAAGCACGCTGTTCTTTATTGTGCCATGTTTTATCATGTTCAGTTGTCGTTTGATCCGCCTTCTGCCTTGTTGTCTCTAAATCCATCATATCAACTCCTCTCCTACGCTTTGCACGGCCCTTCTCTTCACTTTTGACCTTCACAATAGACTCATACTCCTTCTCCTTCTGAGTAGTACCAATCTCCTTCAGTGCTCGGATTAATATCTCCTTTCGGAGTTTGTTTGGAAGAGCCTCAATCTCGTGAGTCAAGTACCTCTGTGAACTTGTACACAACTGTTGACCTTGCTTTGCACATTTGGGTTTATCATCAAGATGTTTCACTTGTTTGTGTGCTGACTTCTTATCTCTCTTCTTCTTTGTCATATTCCGTCTCTCCTCTCTATCTTGGTGCTCTTTGTCCATGAGATAGCGCAGTTTGGCGTCAAGAAACTCCAATGGTGTTTGGGAGTCGTAGAAGGATCGGACAAAGCCGTGCAACAACTCAATGATACGCGAGTTGGACGAGCTGTATCCAAAGGCAGAATGCAAGGCGTCGAATATGATTGGATATTTCTTCTTGAAGTCATCAAGTCGGCCCTTCTCTGAGTTTGTTGATGGTGTCTCCTGCTTGCTCAACTGAATCAACTCGTCCCTCACAATGAGTCGGGCTAAGCCAAACTGTCTGAAGAAGTGAGCAACCTTCTTTGCTTGTGGTAACAAATGAGCAAAGTATACATCTGACTCTTTATCAATGTTGAGTGGCGGAAAATCTTCAATGTCCATATCATCATCATACTCGTCAGTATATACATTCTCACTTTCATTTATGTCAAACTCCGCCTCCTCAAGACAGCCAAGGATAGCACGGAGTACCTTTGGTCCTTCAGTTGGATGTGTCAAGAGAAGGAAGATGAGTGGGGCGTCAAGCATCAGTTCCATGTTCTTTGATATCTTCTCAAGTGCACAGTCAACGGCGGCTTGGAGCTGCTCTTTCTTCATTGCCTTCATGTCTTCGTTCTCCAAAGCTTCAATCAACTCGGCTGTCTGGGGGAAGCGACTGGCTGGGTTCTCTACAGCACTTAGCCAGAAGGGGACGATGAAATCAAACAAGAGGAAGTGTAACTCCATCGTGATGAAGCCGGATCTACGACCAAACTCTCCCGAGGTTGCATGCTCACCGTGGGTAATGTCGAAGTATTGTGTCACAAGCTCCATCTCAAATGTCAAAGAGATAAGAATACTCTTACTCTGAGACATGATTGCAACGGCCTCAGCTACTTCTTTCATCCACTGAGAGTCTGCACCCGTAAGAGTACCACCATACCATTGCATCTTCCTTGCCCATTCGGTGATAAGGTTAGTATTACCATTTGGACTTGGAAGTGTGACATTCATTGCCTCCAAAATTCTCATTGCATATAACCCATTCACTCTCCAACGCTGTTTACGCTCTCTAACAGTCTTGAGGATGTACTTCAACAAGTTGGAATGATTCTCTTTGAGATAGTCATGGTGCTCTCGAATTACATCGTCCATCAATTGCTGGGAGAAGGTTGGATTAACAGAGTGGATATCATGGATATGTTCTAAGAAAGTCATTGGATGGAACTGTCTCAAGTTATTCCTCTCTGGTAAGCCTGAAAATGCGACACTGGCGCTGTTCACAGCAACATTGTCGGCATGGAAACCGTCTGGGATGAGTACTTCCTGTCTCTTTACACCATAAAAGTAGGAGTGGTTGGGGACGGCAGATTCGTTTTCTTCCTCGGTATCCCCCATCTCGGTATCCTCAAGGCGAGCATTTTCTTCTTCAGTGGCTTTACTATCAAGCTCATCCATTAGTTTGTCGAACGTTTCATGAATCTCTTTGTGTGCAGATGAGGCTCCATCAACAGTAGCACCGCCAATGAATGGAAGGACTGCTTCATCTACACTCTCCTTCAACACATGTAAATTGAGATCCGAGTTCCCTTCGGCATCAGCAGAAGCGGCTTTTCCTGATGTCATAACGACATACTTTGGCCTGCCATCCTCGTACACCCCGGAACGAATCACACCATGGCGTTTATCATGTTTGGCAAATACAGAATCGTCGGATACAAAGTAATACAATACTGGGAATCCATACTCTGACTTCTTAGAGCCAAATGTCTTCTTGTCAAGTTCGTCTCTATCATGACGATCGATTTTGTCCAATGCTGGCATCCACAACCGAAGAGAGGCAGTACTCGGGAACTCTTCTTCACTAAGAGGTCTACCAAGGTGTAACACCGCAGTGCAATTTAACAAGCCGATGATTTTAGTCATTGATATCCCATAACATATAATAATGTGACGCAAGATGTGAGCTATCTCATGAGTTAGAGACAGTTGGCTGTTGGACTTGTTAATGGTACGTAACGGCCGAGGTAAGGTTTCACCATTTTGTATTCGAGTATGTGTACTGATCCATTCAAGTATAAGTTGATCCTTCTTGATGTGTGTCAATCCTTTAACACGTGTCATACCCTCGTTGATATAATCTTTCAACTGATCAAACTTTCTCGCTCTACCTCCTAAATCAGATATGGACTCGAGTGCATCATACTCCTGACGGGAAAGGATTTTGCCTCCTAGTGATGATATTTTGGCATTGGCAATAGGCCTACGATTGTTACCGATACATACCTCTCGAGCAGCAACCTCCAATGATGCAACACGGATATACTCGTCTGAATCATCATCCCAACTTTTCTTCATGTTACCAAGTTGCATCTCTTCCTGAATACGTGTCTTAACTTTGGCAGCCTCTTCTTTGGCTTTAGCAGCGGCGACAGCAGCTGGATCAATAGTTGGAATGGTTGCCAAACTATTAGTAGGCTCGGTGTCACCTCTTCCATGTAGGCGGTGGCGGCGATGTTGGGTACCAGTAACATTAGCAGCTCCTCCGGCAGGTGGTAAACTAGACAAGCTGTCTGGTTGGTTCTTAGCTCCTCTTCTAGTTCGTTTACGTATTGGTGGTGTCACCTGTTGTTGTTCATACTCATTAGTGTCATCTTCCTCTTCACTACTTGACTCTTCTGACAATCCTCGCTTACTCCTTCTTGGTATGATGGATGAGCCCTCTTCCAATGGTATAACGTATGAATACTGTAGGAGTTGGACGATTTCCTTCTTAATCTTTGTAAAATCTGAACGACGTATAACTGTAGCATTGGGATTGATAGTAGTACTAGACCATACATCATGATACTTCTTCATAACATTTGGTAAGAAATTTTTATTGTAATCATTGTCTATATTGTTGACCAAACAATCACTCCATTGTGCCTTGTGTATTTTTGCTGTCTCTTCACCCATATCATTAGCATATCCAGTTATATCTCGTATTAAATCTATCTGAGTTTGTAATAGTATACGTTCCCCTAGTTCACCCATCATGTAATATGTACCCTTAGACCCGTTCCTAGCTCCCTGCACAGGTTTACAGGTTTTACAGGTCGAACTAAAATTACGGATTTTTCATTCCTAGCTCCCTCGCACAGGTCACAAGTGATTTTTAAGGTGGATTCATAGATAAAGCTAAAACAGCCGAATCTACCCCTCAGTCCGTCATTACTCATTACTCTCATAATAAGGTACACCACAATTGCCGTATAAACTCTGCTATTATATACACATTACTCCATCTACAATATGCCATCATCATCTAATTTAGAAGCTACTCAGCCCAGTGCTGCTGCTGCAACTGCAGCTGCTACTGCAATGGAGGCAATCAACAACAATAACAACAATCCTCCACCACCACCATTGCAATTAGGAGACATTAGCAACAATACAAATAGTTTTATTCCCGTTCAACCTAGGTGTTGTGATTGGCGCTTCTCTTTCACTGGTTGTAAGTTTAATTTATTGCCAACAAATGATACATGTGATGAGCCGGGGTGTAATAAGGTGTTTCACCATGGATGTCAAACAGAATGTGAATTTAATCATTATCGAAGAGATGCCGGTAACGATGCCGATCCAGCACAATGTTGGTATGATTCAAATGGTAAGAAGAAATGTATGGCACATCATCCAAACGCTGATGTGTTTTTTAGTAGGGGTACCTCTTGATGAGGAGGGACTTCCACATACGCCACCATCATCTCCTAATAATACTCCTACTTCTAAAACAAATGATGATAGTACTACAACTAAAACAAACTCTAATAACAATAATAATAATAAGAAGAATAAGATGAGTAAAGAGGAGAAAAAACAACAAAAGAAAGAGGAATTTGATCGGCAGGTAGCTTGGGCAAAAACATTAACAATCGATCATATAATAGCAGATGAAGATGGTACGGACGTGAACACCCTTGGTGGAACGGAATGGGCTCCACTTCACGGGGAAGTTAAGAAAGCATTTATGCAAAAGAATAAAATTACAATTCCACATAAGATGAGAAAAGTTGGTGATTTTGGTAAGGTTGTAATGAATCATATCAAAGCACAAGGTTATAAGAATAATTTAACAGCACCGAACAGAAGGAGTAGGAGTGCCGCTACAAAACCAACTTGTATTGTTGAGGAGGGCACCCTCTACAGAGTTATTAATACTATTACCGAATGCAAAGAGGACTATATCGAGACTAATAATTCACATGATCAGGCCGATCAAGATACGAGGAATCCAAAGGCTCTGGCATGGGAACGTATGGCAGCACATTACAACTCTAATACCAACTCGTTGGAGAAACTTTCTCCCGGCGGAGCACATGCTTTATTAGGCCATTTGGTACCAGCTGATGTATGTGCAGAATATGATGAATTAACGCCTGGAGAGTTTAAAGAGTGTGCCTATTATATTAAAGCGTGGTACCGTGAAAAGAGGAATCATAAGAATCAATCGGGCAATCATAAATCATTCGGGCATTATTGTGACGGTAAGAAGTGGTTGTTGTACTTCCATGCGGTGTTGGAGGAAGTTGGGGATAGAGGTTTACAATGCTGTGCATATCCTGAGCTCAGTTCTGAAGTTTTTAGAGCTTCTGATAGTGGTTTCAATCCATTGTCAAGGAACAGACGTCGTAATACTGCTTCCGATAGGACTAATATGTCAATGAGTCCATTAACAGACGGAGGCACCGTTCGCACCAAGAAACATTCAGCAGTAGAAGCTACAACAGAAGCTGCACACGCCATCAGAAACCGCAATGAAGATATGCACAACGATCACAAGTTTGACCGCATGATGAATATGAAGACAATGGCCACAACTACCAATTTGCAGGTTATGAAGTTAGAAAAGACATACAAAAAGTTAAAGAGGAAGTACGAAGGAGGTACCGCAACTAAAGGAGACTGCAAGGCTATCAAAGTACAACGTAATACTTTGAAGAAGCAAATGAAGGCGTATCAAGGTGAATATGAAAGACTTAAGAAGGAGGTGGGGTATGATTCACCACCATCATCGGACTCCTCGGATAGTAGTGACGAGGACACAGATAATAATAAGGGAAATGGTAACAAGGAGACCCAGCAGGAGGGTAATGATAATGAAGAGACACAGCAGCCGCAGGAGGAAAACGATGACGAGGTTAATAATGAGGGAACTGGTAATGAAGAAGAACTGTGAGGATGGGATGACTTTGGGATGATTAGTGTATGTGTTTAATTTAACGTTTGAATTTTACTAACAAAAGCATACAAGCCCAAATCAATTCTCATTAGCTTAAATAGGATTGATAAACTCTCTATCAACTTCCAAACCACCAACAGATAAAAGCATATTCTCCTCTCTCTTCTTCCTCTCAATATTGTGCAACGGCCTTCCAATATCATTCTCTCGAATGTAGTCAACAATTGCCTCCCTTGTATGAGATACACCACTATAAGATACAAAGGAGTCATCGGGAACTACAGGTAAGTAGTTCATTCCAAATGGTGCAATTGAACTGGATGCATCGGTATTACTATCCATATCTTCTGAGGATACCACTTCGAATGGTCCGTCCTCTTGAATGATAAAGTTGTGAAGCCTTGCACATGCCGTTAGAATTGCGGTGACTCTATCCAATGATCCTTCAATCTTTCCACTCAAGATACGGAACTTATTCACCAACCTACCAAATGCCATTTCAACACGTATCCGAAGTTGTGACAAATAGTAGTTGAATGCATCTTGTGCTGGATCAAGTCTACCGGCACCCGTGTATGGAATTAGTATTCGTTCACTCAATGTATATGCTGCATCAGCCAAACCATACATACCAAGTGGTAGATTGTCAAATGCCTCTTTCAAACCGGATGCTAGCGGATATGATATATTGTCATTAGTTGATCCAGGAGAAACTACACCAAAGTAGATGAATTGTAAATCACTTGTAACACATGCTTGACAATTTACACCATACGATTCATAATGACCAGAGTAATATGATAACACATTAGCAACACTTTCTTTAGATGGCTTATTTGTACGTTGAAAGAAGCCATCAAGTGCACCACAACATCCTGAGATAATACCATCGGAGCTCTTATTCGTAAACCCATGTTTAATTCTTTGCCATTGTTCCACTGTTTTGGGCAAATGTATATCTAATTCTGGTGCTGAATTAACTGCATCAAGGAAGTCATCAACTGCATTATATGCCGCACTCACCGATGTACCAATAATGTGTCGCTGATCAATGGTTCTACCACCAGCTAACACACGTAATCCTATTGCTATAATGTGTTCTACCAATATTGGTTCCGAGCCGGGAGTTTTATCTTCACATCGTTGGAGAATAGGATCAAGGATACGAACTAGTTTTCCATGTGTTGATAGAGTCATTCTATACTCATTGTTGAATTTACCCTCGTGTTGTAGTTGTATTACATGCTCCTCCCAATTAAGCCGTTGATGGTCCCATCGTTCATTTCTTATTTTTGATGTTGCATTATGTAGAAACAATAGATCCTGCATATCGGAGATTTCCTGTTGCATACTTTCACCTCTACTACTTAAAACAGGAGTATAAATATCAACATCACTATCATCGCTATCCAATACATTGCTACTAGATATACTGCTGCTGCTGCTGCTACTACTACTACTACTACTACTACTACTACTACTACTACTACTACTACTAGCGATGGACGATGGCAGTATGTTGATATTGTAGTTGTCATCATCGCTGTCGTTCACCATTGTATGTAAATATATGGATAATATATATTATTGCAATTATTGTTATTTTATTACCGCCGCACTGATCAATTATTTCACCTGTGAGAGCTCTTCAAAATTACAGGAAACTTGTAATCTCATACATGTTTGGCTGAGTTCGATGACGTCCTTTTTTCACCTGTATTTTGGGTTACAGGTGAAAATTGTGGTATCCTCAAAAAAACCTGTAAATCTGTGCAAAAAAGTGACCTGTGAGGAAGCTAGGAACGCCCCTTAAGTCTCTGTAACTTGTTCACATGGTTGAGTTATACTAATACTACTATCCAATCTACCAAATGTTTTTTGATGTAGGTGAATTGGATTATCATCATCTAACTTAACGTCAATTTGTCGTGCATACATACCTTGATTAGATACCCAGTCCTTACTTCCTACACACCTTCCCGTGCCTCCTCTTTTGAGTTGCTTTATATACAGACCTAATTGTTTTATATCATCAAAATCTAATATTTTATAAAACACCTCACTTCGTACCCAAAAAATTGTAGGTGCATGCCTCATAATAGCATTGCCCCGAAGCATAAACAGCGCGTTATCATTACTATTAGACATAATAGACACTCCGAGTCGATGTACTACTATAATATGTCCGCCTACGATGAGAGTATATCTTACACCCTATTTTGCACCTCTTTTGACAACACTGACATGAACGGCCGCTACCAGCGTAATATAGGTAATATATGGACCCAACCAATACACCAATGGCACTAGTATATCATTAACAACGCCGCCAATGACTCTCGAAAGGTCAAAGAGTTATTTTGGCCTCATGTAAAGCGAAGCGAGTGGTGGTGATTGGTGAGGTGTCAAAATTCATACCCCCTCGGAAAATTGAAATTACATAAATTTTCCCGTGGGGAATCGAATACCAGTCCAGGAATCGACTAACAACATCACTAGCTATCGAACCCTGAAGCAGTATCGATTTCCCCAGGGGGGTTGAGGCTGGCATTTCACTCAAAGTCAAAAGTGCTTTTTTTTCTTACCCCATTTTACGATGTGACAAAGTAGGTCGCCGAAAAAAGTAAGGGCTGTTCTGAACAGCCAATTAGCTGCGTAATACGAAGCAAACCTAAAGTGGGGCAGTAGACATGAATCTAACAATGTTCTATTATGTTGAAGTTAGGGTACAACCGAGTCCGCTTAGGCGGGAGCAGTTTACCCGGTGTTACGTGTATGGACTGGCCTTAGTATGAAAGCTAAACAAACACATTCTCTATTCAGTTTACCCTACTACCAGTAGTGGTATAACTCTATCAGGTTTTAATTGTGCGCCGCTTTGGTGACAGTTGCAGGTACCGGGATACCATGTCTGACCGGGACCCAGTGAGAAAGAGGCGAGGACAT
>Ga0214481_101218_pt1 | contig 10718 bp, 6 predicted proteins | sample M1_20Mar14CPVII9_4_FD_165057 | JGI IMG/M metagenome (GOLD analysis project Ga0214481, IMG submission 165057) | Marine eukaryotic communities from Monterey Bay, California, United States - M1_20Mar14CPVII9sort6BwellG10 | ecosystem: Environmental > Aquatic > Marine > Unclassified | place: USA...
CAGAGATTGGCTAAAGAGACTGAGCCTACACCCGAGCTCAAAACATCTGTCCTACGAAAGAAGTATAGATGTGATGAACGCATAATGAAGGTGAAGAAGAAGAGAGCAGAACGGCAATATGAAAAACTAAAGCACCTAAGACTGCCGACGGATGAGGAAGCGAGTGGAGAGGAGCAAGATGAATTGTCATCATCATCTGATGAAGAGGAAGAGGAGTATCGACATGCGTTACATGATCTTTTGGAAAGGCATATTTCTGCTGAGAATGCTCGTTCACTCAAAAGATCGAATAAAGAGTTAATGAAGACGACATTCAAGCTTGATGTGAAGGATTTTTGGAATCATTTGCAAAAGGACAACCCAGATTCAGCGGCTTGTAGTGAACATTACAATCAAGTATTGTGTAGAAATGGTCAAGTCCAATCTGTTCCCTTGCATATCGCAACAAAGAAGTTTGATGAAGATGTTCCAGTAATAGGTGATTGTGTTGTAGAAGACAGTATTGTTATTGAGGAGCGAGGCCCAATCAGTCGATACATTTGCCCTTATACAAAGCCTACCAAAGTCAAGTTGCAACTCGTGTCTAATGAACAACTGCCGTCGACTTCTCTGACAGTATCAATATCAATGATATGTGATAATGAAGAAGATGATGCCGCCAATAATATGTGGATGTACGAAGTCTACAATCCATGTAATGGTAGTATGAGAACTTTCACCTTGTCGGATAGTGAATTTGATTCATTCAACAAGAAGTTACCGTCAGTATCAACCAGCTCGCCAAGTGTCTTGTCAACGGCTGCTGCTAAAGCTCACAACTCATTACTGAACTTGAGAGCAAAGCTAAGTCAATTGTCCAGTGATAGTGAGGATGGTGGTGTTGAACAAGTCTTTGATATGGCTCAGCAACAGCAAATTGAAATTCCACCTTCTATTACTCCTCCGCTATCAATGAGAATTACAGGCTCTTCGCCAATCTCTGCCTTTGTTTGGATGGTGTATTGCGTTTCTTTGACATTTGGTAAAAGTCACGTTCAATGGTACGACGAGTAATCATGGCTGGTTCTGCAGTTGTGTCATGTTGAGCTTCTCGTCGTTTAGGTTTTACAACAGTAGACGAGTCACCGACTGTTGAGCGGTGAAAGGGACTTGTCGATAGTAAAGAATGTACATTTTTATTCTTTCCGATCTGTTGACGCTCCTTTCTAAAGGACGTAGGGTTGGATTTGTCTACTGGAAATGATTTGATAGTCTCAACAGCATCTTGGATAATCTTTTCACGGTTCTTCCAATCTTTCACCGGCGATATCTTTTTGGTTGGTGTCGGTGGCGATTGATTAAGACTCTTTGACTTATTGGCAAGTGGAGTTGTTCTACTCTTTGATATTGGACTGATACTAGATGAAGGAAGGCCCTTGCTCGTACCATGCTTGAGTTTCTCTACCCGTTCCTTGGCAGCAAGTGTCCTAGCATTGTCCTGTCGTAAATCGTTAGTACATAACACTCATAAGGAAAACAAAGTAGCATATCAGAATTGTCGGACTTACCTGTCGTCTTTTATTAGCGTCGCGTAGAATCTTACGAGTCTTAAATTCACAATCTGAAATGAAGCTTTGCAGATCATCATCGAGCTCCACCTCATTCATAATGCTTATTCTTGTAATCTTATTGACCTTTGTTGTGAGTTTTTTGTTCAATATTAGCGTAATATTATCAGTTCATCCATCACGTAGTCATTTTTATTTTACGTATGCATGACGTATGTAGGAAAAAAATATTAACTATTCTGACATTGATACTTCACTTTGAACATCGTATTTCTGAAAACAATGACTAACTGATATGCAATATGCTGCTGTACAGTGTTGGTTCTAGAAGAAGTACGTCGCGATTACAACGCCAAGCTTCGACTAAAGATCCATCTTCTTCTCAATTTTCAGTAGCCAATGAATCAAATTATAATGATACGACTGCCAATACTAAATCAAACGATTTAACAACTGTCACCACTACATCTATTAAATCAAACACTCATACAAATGACACCGATAGGTTACAGCATCTCCGAGATACATTCATGTTAGATGACAATGATTTGCAAGATATTCACCAAGCCTTCTGCTACATTGCCAATACTAAACTATCTCAATCCACTACTGCAGCAAAATCAAAGCAAATCAAGAAGAAGACTCTTCGACAGAAGTCGTGGGAAATCCCAGATGATACAGTTACACTATCACTTTCAGACTTCTTTGCTACATTTCAGCCAGCTGAAAGAACTAACAACGGAGGATATTTTGACTCTATATTTGATTTGACAGGCACCAAAGATTTACATGCCATGACATATACCGAGTTTGTAGAAGGAATATGTACATTCTGTACTTTTAAACTTGATGATTTGATACGTTTCATCTTCTTCATCTTAGACAAAGAGAAGAGTGGACTGATACCACGGTTCCAACTATTACGATTTGTTGAATCAATTCATGGAAAGAAGATACAAGTTTTTGAAAAAGCTATACTGCCTAAATCTGCGAATGATATAGCCGATGCTAATGATTTACCATCAGTATCATTTCCATCTCCACAAAAGAACCATACTACCACTACAAATATACATCTACCAACTGCAGAACGTCAACAATCATCAGTAAACTATCATCAACTGAAACAATTATGTATTGATTATCCAACAATATTGGAACCAATGTTATTATTTCAAAGTAAGCTGAGACGGCGTATCAGAGAAGAATGAAGGTACTAATGATGAAGAATCGAAGCAGAAGGGTATAAAGAAGATGAAAATATCAATTGGAGGTTTGTTTCGTAGAGTACTCTCCTTTGATGTCAGGAGGAGGAAGAAATGATGGCCATGATACCAATGGAGGTTAGGAGGTTTGTAATGTTATGCAACTCGATTGTTGTCAGTGTGGAGGAGGAGGAAGAAGAAATGGAAATGTGATGGAGTGTTACCTAGGAGATGTTGAGTGCAACGTGTGTGTGTCGGTTGAACTGTTGCAAAACTGACGACCCGAAAGAAAGGCACTGTTTATCCCCCCAATCTATAGTATTAATATACCATATATTATTCGATATCCATAATATAGTAGACTACATATACTATCACAACCTATCGTACTATTCATGCACAAACCATCTCTTCTGATTTTGGCGATCAGACGGTCATTTTTGTTTGCAAAAAGCAAAGCCAATCATCTCCTTTCTAATGCAATACTAGCTCTGATAGATCCAAAAGCAGAAGTGTATACAGGTAAGTTGTTCCTTATTCATATGTTCATGTGCGTTGTTTATCTGATGGACAATTTCATGGCGCTGCAGATGGTGGAGTATCATTACAACAAAAGTATCTTGGCACATCATATGCACATCTTTGCTAACACAATCTCTCAATCTCAACAATATATATCTTTTTTCTTACATCACAACATACTATATCTACAATGTACTGATATCTGTTCCCTTTTAGTAAGTATTATTTAACAACAATATCTACATACAACAACACAAAAATGGTACGAAAGAAATTAGACGAACGTATCCGCACACTCTTCACACACTGCCTACAAACGAATCAACGTGGTCTATTACTCCTTGTTGGTGATCATGGTAAAGATCAGGTACCAAACTTATATCAAATCTTAAATCGTACAGCAAATCATTCCAAATCAGAACGTACATCTAATTCCAATTCAGTATTATGGTGTTATAAAAAAGAATTAGGATTTAGTACCCATCGTAAGAAACGTATGGAAAAATTAAAGAGGGATAAGAAACGTGGATTGGCAAAGCAGCAATCTAGTGGTAATAGTAGTGGAGTTATGGAACAGATGGATAACTTTGAATTGTTTTTAACAAATACGGATATTACATGGTGTTACTACAAAGATTCACATCGTGTATTAGGTACTACACACTCTATACTAGTATTACAAGACTTTGAAGCATTGACACCCAATATTATGGCACGTACAATTGAAACAGTACAGGGAGGCGGGTTAATTATCTTTCTATTACGAACTGTTACCAGTTTACGACAATTGTATGCAATGAGTATGGATGTACATTCACGTTACCGTACTGAAAGTTCAGGTGATGTAGTGCCGCGATTTAATGAACGATTCATATTGAGTTTAGGTGGATGTTCGAATTGTTTGGTATGTGATGATGAATTGAATATACTGCCATTGAGTAAGAAGAGTTTAAATCGATTAACAAAAATGGGATTATCAAAAGATAATGGAGACAATGGTGAAGATAGTGAGGTGGTTACCTACAAGACTGATGATGATATACAATTGGAACAACTGAAACAGACATTACAGGATACGCCACATGTTGGTAAACTTGTCGAACTTACCAAGACATTAGATCAAGCACGTGCGGTATTGACATTCTTGGAAGCCTGTGCTGATCGTGATAAGAAGAGTAAAGGATCATCATCATCATCATCACCACTCGCATCAGCATTAAGCAGTGGCAAGTCAACTACCGTATCATTAACGGCACCTCGTGGTCGAGGCAAGTCGGCAGCACTGGGGCTATGTCTAGCCGGTGCTATATCATTTGGTTTCAATTCGATTGTTGTTACCGCTCCTGAACCTGAGAATTTAGTATCAGTCTTCCAGTTCCTAATTGAGGGATTGAAGGCATTAAAGTATCAAGAACATTATGATTATACACTTGGGTATAATTATGGTATGGATAGCAACAATAATGGTAATGAGAAGGCTGGGAGGGACAATACCAAGTGTGTCGTATCAGTTTCAATCCATGGTGGAAAGAGTGGAGGACAAAAACAGCACCAAACTATAAGATATGTAAGACCACGTGATGTCGACAAGCTGGTTGGAGCCGAGTTAGTAGCAATCGACGAGGCAGCTGCCATTCCATTACCAGTTGTACGAAAGTTGTTACAACTCTCTTCCAATCATGGTGGTAAGGGCAAGAGTAGTAGTGCTGTTGGTTCAGGAGAAGAACGAAGGCTTACCTTCCTTAGTTCTACAATCAATGGTTATGAAGGAACAGGCCGTGCTCTAAGTCTCAAGCTAATCAAGGAACTTCGTGATTCAAACTCTTCAAGAAGTGGCGGATATGGAGCTTTAGATGCTGCACGAGAAGCGTCTGACCAAATTGCTGGTGCAGCTAGTAAGAAGGGCGAGGCCAAGGTTCATGAAAAGCGATGGGCAGCAGAGAATGCAGCTGCCAAGGCTGTTTCTGAAACTACTGGTAGTAGTTCAAGTGGTAATGGAGGTCCATTAAGGGAGTTAGATCTTGCTCATCCTATCCGTTATGCACTTGGAGACCCTGTTGAAGCTTGGTTGAATAATCTATTATGTCTTGATTGTGATTCGTTTGATTATAACAATACTCTTGGGAACAACAACAGCAATAATGGCGCAAGTAGCAATAGTGCCACAACCGAGTTGAAGGGTGGAGCGCCTGCCCCTGCAGAGTGCGAACTATACGCTGTCAACCGCGATGCTCTCTTTTCGTATCATCGACTATCAGAATCATTCCTGCAAAAACTCTGGGGCTTATACACTAGTGCACACTACAAGAATACACCTAATGACTTGCAAATGTTGAGTGATGCCCCTGCACATAATGTATTTGTTCTACTCGGTCCAACTGCCGAGGATTCAGAAGAAGATGCCTTGCCAGATATACTTGCCATTGTTCAAACATCACTTGAGGGTAAGCTGTCACGCAAGACTATTCAGGCTCAGCTAGCTCGTGGACATCGATCGGCAGGAGATTTAATACCTTGGACAATGAGTCAACAATTTGGCGATGGAAACTTTGCTCAATTATCTGGAGCACGTGTTGTTAGAGTTGCAGTCCATCCAGCCGTACAGGGCATGGGATATGGTAGTCGTGCAATGGAATTGCTCTTCCGGTATTACAATGGAGAAATGGTCAGTCTATCAGGAGGTGGCGGAATAAGTGATGATGAAGAAGATGGAAGCAGTAGTGATGAAACACCATCTGAAAGTGACAGTGACGAAGAGCCACCAACAAGCAGTGCCCTACTTCATAAGGAGGCACTTAAGCCTCGCAAGAAGCTACCACCTTTACTGCTCCCTCTCTCGGCACTGCCAACCCCAAGACTTGATTGGTTGGGTACGTCTTTTGGTTTGACACCCTCTTTACATAACTTTTGGCATCACAAGGTTGGTATGACATTATTGTATCTCCGGCAAACATCCAATGAATTGACTGGAGAGCACTCTGCCATTATGATCCGAGCATTACCTCGACGAAGTGGGTGGGATGACGCCTGGCTACCAGCCTTTGGTGTTGATGCCCAGCGTCGTATAGGAAGGTTGTTGGGTGGAGCTTTCCGTGATATGGAGGTTAGTTTAGCTGTGAATCTGTTGGGTGATGTAGTGGGTGGCTTTCATAGTTGGATGAAAAATGCAGCAAGTGAGACTACTGATAGTGAGAGCAAGAAGAAACAAAAGATGGACAAGAATGCATTGCAAGAAGTGAAGAAACGATCTGGTACTCAATCTACAAAGCTTACAGCTGCAGAGCTTCATTATCATTTGACTCCACACGACCTTCAACGTCTAGAACTATATAGTCGCAATCTTTGTGATCATCATTTGATTGCAGACCTTATACCATCACTTTCTCAGTTATACTTTACAAGTCGAATGGGGTCAAACTTTCGTCTTTCTAGCGTCCAGTCGGCCTTGTTATGTGGTATTGGTTTGCAGCACAAGAGTGTTGATGACTTGACATCTGAGCTCGGTCTTCCTATTAATCAAACATTGGCGATGTTCAACAAGGCTGTAAAAAAGATGTCAATAGCCTTCAACAACTTACTGGTAGAAGAGGAAAGCAACAACTTGCTAGGTGGAGACGCTATGAAGAAGGCCGAGAGCAAGGTTCAAAGTATTAGAGATGTAGTAGGTCAGACATTGGAGGAGGATGCCGCCGAGGGTGCAACTGTGGCCATGAAAGCACTAACCCAACAAGAGGGCGGTGCTGTTGATAGCGGTGTGACTGGAACCCGTATTGTTCCTGAGATTAACGACCCTGAAATAATGAGATATGCACTCAAGGGTACTGATGATGATTGGGCAAATGCCATTAAAGAGAAGGGTGGCGTAGAAGACGACGGAGGGACAATTCAAGTAAAGAGTGTCAAGAAGAAGAAGAGGAAGGCAGGAGATGAAAAAGATTTAATGGAAAGCGTTATGAAGAATGACAAGGCAATGTCTAGCAAGAAGAAGGATAAGAAGTCCTCCAAGTCGAAGAAGAAATCGAGGAAGAATATGTAGATGTTCAACTTGATATCTGTCTATTTATCCTTCTTTTGTGATACTATATCAAAGTTGAGTTGCTAGGTTCACTAACTTCAATCATCTCAAATACTATACTACCAAGCGTGGCGGCAAAAGATATTGCCCAATTCTTGTGACCTTCTTCGTTAGGATGATAGAGCTGAGCTAGTTCATCTTTTTCAAGTGATATACCACTCTCAGAGATTTCATTCAGCCAGCCGTTAGGGTTGTAACATGATGAACAGGTTTCTGCATTATGATTTTCAAATTCGTTTACATGATCTTTAAATAAAATGATATCGACTTCTCTTCCCAAAGAGTTCAAGTATTCGATTGCTTTGATTTGTACTTCTATAGCAGCCTGGGTTATTTCTCGAACTAATATATTGTCTTCTGTTTCTCTATCTGTGGCGACCAATGGGTAGGCGTGCAAGATCAATTTGGATCCTTCTTTCATTCGCGATGTTATCATTATTATTACATTGATCAGTTCTGATTCATAATAGCCGTGTACATATCCTCTCGCTCTTTCAATCACTTCGTCACAATCATCCTGTCCAAAGATTGACAGAAACGGAATGAAGCATGATTTGATAATCTCAACAAAGCCCGAATCATTGCCCCCGATTGTTAGAAGTACTATATCTATACTCTCATTTACATTGTCAATTTGAGGAGCCATTCGATGCTCACATGTTCTTCCGTCTAGAAAGCTCCATCCAGCATTCTTCCGGGTATACTGTGGATCACCATCTCCATCATTATGCCCACATTTTGCAACTGTTACTTTGTCTTGTGTTATGTGTTCTATCTTGGCATCACAACAAGCATGATTGTGATATGATATGTCTATAGTTGGTGGTATGACGGTGTTGATCAATCTAACAGCTTGTTCTCCCCATGAATTATGATTCCGGAAACACCATCTAGGACCATACCAACCACTTTCATCTACATCGAATCCATTTCCTGATGAATACGAGTCACCGATATGAAGAACGATAAGTTGTTGCTGCGGTGGCACCACTTCTTCTATAATATAAGTAGGAAAATATGTTGGATATGGTGTTCCAGTGACATATAAGATGAAGGAACTAAGTATAGCCGATTGAAAGAACTTCATCTTTATAAGCATATCACCGGCTGTTTTTATATCTCTTATCTAGGATGATAAATGTTGCTAACAAGACAGCGTTTGAGAGCATACCATGTGAAGAGTACCAGTACAATTAGAAGGGCACACTCTCACATTAAAATTTCATATCTCGTGTGCTTCTTGATTGGAAGAAACACACGAGCAACCGTATCTTTTATTGGAGGTATCCTTCATCAACTTTTCCCCACTCCATCCCCAAACAATGACGTTGCTCGTCTCTACCTCTCCTCATAACCACTACTACATACCATGGATATTGCTACTCCAGTTATTACTTTGTTAGAAAACTACAGCAGTGAGCATTTGCCGGCGGCACTGGTTGTTGTGGGCGGTATAGTTGTGTTAAATTTCACATTAGGGGTGAGTATCCTTTTCTCCTGTTTTGCAATAAATGATATGCTCATATCTCTGCTAAATCATACCATATATTATATACAGCTATTGGGAACATTCTATAGATATCAACTCCGTCCATCAGTTAAACTTACTAAGTTCGGTAAATATGCCATTGTTACTGGAGCTACTGATGGAATTGGAAAATCATACGCACTCGCATTAGCTAAACGTGGAATGTCATTAATATTAATCTCACGTACTGAATCTAAACTCCAAGCAGTGGCTGAAGAGATTGATACAAAGTATGGCAGTAAAGGTATTGAAAAGACAAAGTATATTGTATGTGACTATTCCAACTTTGATGAGAAGACACGTGCTCGTGTTGCTAAAGAATTGGAGGGGTTAGATATTGGTGTACTGATTAATAATGTTGGACAGAGTTATCGTTATCCGCGATACTTTCATGAATTACCAAATGATGAAGTTGGCGCATTAATTGAAATGAATATCAATTCTACAGTTTGGATGACTAATATGGTTATTGCCGGTATGGCCGAACGCAAAAGGGGAACGATTATTAATCTATCTTCAGGCTCGGCTGACTTTACAATGCCACTACTTGCTGAATATGGCGCAGCTAAGATGTTTGTAGAACGATTTTCATTAAGTTTGGATGCCGAGTATAAAAGTCGGGGTGTACGTGTTCAGTGCCAGGTACCATTCTATGTTGCTACAAAGTTGGCAAAGTTGAGAAAGAGTTTGACAGTACCCACTGCCGAGGCATATGTTTGGATGAGTATGAGGTGGTTGGGATATGGAGGCGTCGTTCAACCGGTAAGTTTTCTTTTTTGTGATGCATTTATGTTCATATTTATCTGTGTTTGTATCTCACCTATCTATCAATATCTTTAGTTTTGGCTACATGGTTTCCAAGGATGGGTAATGAAGGCGATGCCTTCTTTTATTACAGATAAGGCAGTGATGAGTATGCATGCCGGTATTCGTAAGCGTGGATTGAAAAAGGATGCAAAGCTTGCAGCTGAGGGAAAGAAGAACTGAACTATTGTCAATGGGAGGGATGTTATGATTGAAGAGACAACCCAATTACTTATCATTTGATGTGAAACTAATCTGAGCTAGAGCTGCCAAACAAATTTAAGAGGAGTAAAGTTGTTACATTACGATACCTGATTGAATAGTATGCTCGTTATGCAACATTCGTCTCATAACATATCTAGCTTATGCTAATCAAAACAAAACAAATAAAGATACCAACTAAGGTATCCAACTACCATTGCTTTACTCGGCCCAGATCTACATTCTATCTTTTGTTGCCTTTTTAATTTATAGACAAGCTTGATTATCCTCCTCCATACGCTGAATGTCACAGGTCAAAGAAGAAAGAAAGAGGAGCGAGAACACTAATAGAAAGAACTCTCCTAGTAAAAACTCAGCTCAGCAGGCTAGCCAAGTGTAGCGAAACTAGTCAATGTATCTTGCTTGCCGAGCGAAGCGAGGCAAGTCAAATGTATCAGCCAATCATCTGATACAATACAGCAACACAACAGGCAAAAGAACTACTCCGTCACGGAGAATCGAGCTCCGGGCTTCCAGCGTGATGGCGGGGGTAGCCAACCTGATACATGTTTTTCATGGTTCTCAACCTAAAAAATGTGAAGTCAAATGTATCAGCCAATCATCTGATACAATACAGCAACACAACAGGCAAAAGAACTACTCCGTCACGGAGAATCGAGCTCCGGGCTTCCAGCGTGATGGCGGGGGTAGCCAACCTGATACATGTTTTTCATGGTTCTCAACCTAAAAAATGTGAAGTCAAATGTATCAGCCAATCATCTGATACAATACAGCAACACAACAGGCAAAAGAACTACTCCGTCACGGAGAATCGA
>Ga0214481_101220_pt1 | contig 10714 bp, 14 predicted proteins | sample M1_20Mar14CPVII9_4_FD_165057 | JGI IMG/M metagenome (GOLD analysis project Ga0214481, IMG submission 165057) | Marine eukaryotic communities from Monterey Bay, California, United States - M1_20Mar14CPVII9sort6BwellG10 | ecosystem: Environmental > Aquatic > Marine > Unclassified | place: USA...
GTAAAGCATTGAGCAGAGGCAATGGAGTTGGCAAAAATGGTGAATATTGTCTTCGTCATGGAGGGAGAAGATATCCTAGGAAATGCACATACGATGGATGCAATCATTATATACTTAGGAGCAAACATTGTGCCAAACACTACTGGGAGAAAGAATTAAGATTACACAACACAGGGGTAACCCTAAAGTGGACATTCAACAACAGGTAAACTGCACCCTGCCAAAGCAGGAATAAGGTTTGTTGTATAACTATCTAATCTCTCTTTTTCTCTCATCTCTGTTTGTATTCACTGTCGTGTATTGAAGCATAATATAGTGATTGTGCTCATTATTCAGCATTTGTTCTTCCATGGCTGGTGTTGATACGGTTAAACAGAAGGTATCTTATTTGTTTGGATAATACTAGTACTATCATACTTCTCTTCATCGACTATCGTCTTTCTTACCCTCTATCTTTTGCCCATACATAATTTTCAACGTGTGTCTTTTCTCGGCAATTTTTTGTGCTAGAGCTCTAGAGAAAAGAAGGAAAAGAAGAGGGAAAAGAAGAGGGAAGGGAAAGAAAAGAAGAGGAGAAGGAGGGGAGGGGAGAGAAGGAGGGGAAGAGATGGACATGTTTAGTGTATAAATATTTTAGCTAATGGTGCTCCCATGACGAAGTTGTACGTTCAAATCTCAACAAATATGGCCTTTTTTGCATGTTATATATTCACCGTAATTGGTAGTAAGGTATTAGCTAACCGTGCTACTGTTTATATGGTTGATATTTTGGTTGGAGCAGTGCCCCGAGCTTTTGAAGGGAGGATATCAGTAGTGTTGCAAAAGGATGCTGCAATAGTTTATACGATGCAGTGTAGTAAAAGTAACTTAATAAATTAACTTAATATGAGGTTAGAATATCTAATTTAATATATTATTTACTGCTTTACTTTTGTGTGCTCTCAAACAAGTTAATCTCTCATTATATACTGCATATCATATAGTGGTATGAATAATACCAATACCATGCTTCCCTTTCAGTGGCGCCAGCCGCTATCTGTATTAGTATTGTACCCGATGTAATTTTATCACAGCATTCTTTCCATCTGTACCATACATATCTTCAATTGGAATCGGAGGGTGCAGTGCATTAACTTCTATTTGTGACATACTATCCTTTGCATATCATATACATATTACTGCCATACTTTTGTGTGCTCTCATAATATACAAGTTTCTTGATGGTATATTTTGCTTATCTATCATTGTGGTATTGATGCTTTGCTCCCCACAGTTGACGCCAGCCGATATCTGTATTGTACCAATGTGCATTGTTAATGGTAATGTGATATTATGTTTTCTTCTTTATTTGTGGATTCGTATTTGCATGAGAAAACAATACTACACAAATCGGATGATCTCCAGAATTGCATTGCAGTGCCTAACCACTACTAAATCAACCCCAAAATACTCTACTCTTTCCGCCCGCCGCATCAATATATTTAGATTAACTTTTATTTTGTGCCATCGGAGGGTGCAGTGCATTAACTTCTAACTTGTCGAGATATAATGTGCTACAATAATATCAAGCATCAACTTTTTCTATTCATTCTTGAAGAGTATCGTTGATAAGAAGGTATACACGACGAATGAATAATATATACTAACTGTCAGCAATGTTGGGAGGATACGATATTGCTATCTACACCGTATGGTTTGATAGATGATAGCAATAGATAATACTACTTCTTCTAATGATGCACTGCCAACTTTGGAGTAATAGTGTGATAAAACTGCAATAGATGGTATATATCGTCGACGCTCACAATATCTGCAATAATCAGGAAGGTATGACATATCTCTAACACGGGTAGTTATGTAGTATTGGGGGTAGTTATGTAGTATTGGAGCAAAGAAGAGAGGCCAATTGCAATGGTTTGGTATTTGGTGAGAACTGGAACCGTACTAAACCCATCTACTTCGTATTAGTCACTTTACTCGATTGTATATCCAATCTTCGTATGTTTGTATTCATATTTGAAGGCACCCTTGCAAAGGGCTAGTCTTTGTAAGCTCCAGCACAAAGACGTCGCCCTTTTCTCAGGTGTCCAATAAGAGAGATGGTAAGATTAAGTTTTTCGTGACACACAATTATTGCAGATCCCCCCTTCGAGGAGTTTTCTATGTAAAAATGATATTACAGTAATTCTAATTATGGTATTGATATTGTCGGTCTTGCTCTCAAACTCAAAACATGTCTGAGGTGACTGGGGGCGATATATTGTGGCCATTTGATACGCCAACGAGGGCACACGGTTGGTTGGTTGCGAGCAATCAAATGAACCATCCCAGCCCAAGACCAGAGACCTTCTGCTATGGATCGACTCTCAACAAGGATCCCTTGTTCTGAAAGATATGGAACAATTGAACAGAGGAGGAAAGATCTCCCACCACCGGAGATAATAAGAGTTACCTATTCCTCAATAAATTAGAGGAGAGTTTGTGATATTATTAACTTCATCGCCACATAACTTGGTCATATTCCAATTGCCAAATGACGGAGCTGAAGTTTTTTTATCAATTCCTCCTTTTCTTTAAGCTGATCATTCAGATTCTCTATCAGTCTATCTTTTGTCTTTAGTTCTGCCTTAAGAATCTCTACCCCGTTACCTCTCTCCTGGAAGAGTGCTCGAGCTTCAATTTCACTTGCTGTTGGCCTACGATTCCAATCTAGTTCGGTGCATGCCAAAATTAATGCTGACACTTCAGGATAGTAGCGCTTCAACAAAGGTGCGACTTCTCTTTTGTTACGAACGTCATAAAATGCTTTTGCACGTTCATGTTCTGACGTGAAATTGCTAAATAGCTCAAGCAATATTAGACCTAGACTGTAGATATCTGCAGGAGTTCCATACGTTTTGGATGTCATCTGTTCTGGGGCTGCGTAGCTGGCAGTTCCCACACCGGCTGTGTTGATGTTATCATTCAAACTAATAGGGAGTATGATGGCGTTTGTCTGTGTATCAATATTTACGCGATTAGCATCTCTCATCATTTTGGATAGACCGAAGTCTCCAATCATGAATGTACCATCGTCCCCAGCAAAAATATTCTGGGTGTTGATAAATAAAAGACGTTACAGGTGTTGATTTCTTGGTCATGGAGTTGATGGAAGAGTAAACGTAATAGAATAGCTTACCGTTGGCTTTAAATCTCTGTGGACGATATCTTTTGCACTGCAATAGGGTAAATCAAAGGTTGTAATAAGATTAACGCCATACATGCTGTCATAAATCAATACTTACTGCACATGTGCCAAACCATTAACAATATGACGGAATACTTCAAACGCCGGACCTGCACGTGCCTGACGTTCATCTGCATCGAAGTTTTTACAGGTAGTATTTCGATGTTTAATCCAATCGGTTAAAGTACTAGAGTTGCAAAGCTGCATTTGTATATAAAGTGTAATTTGATACTTAAATGTTGATGATGTTGAGTTCTGCTGCTTGTACTGCGGTTGTTTCTTCTTGTTCTTGACATTAGCTATGGCTTTGACCAATTTATTTGATCCTTGTCTTACATGAAGGTGCTGAGACTGATTGTCAAAACTATCTGCTTCACTGTCATCGTTCAAATCTTGCGTCCACTTGCTGACATCACTATCATCACCAGCATTATTACTCGTATAATATGAAGGTAGGTTATCCCAGTCATTGGCCTTCTTTCTTTCTTCAGGATGACTACACTTCTGAGGAGAAGAAGAAGAAGACCAATTAAATCCATCATCTATATCATCACTACCATACAATATAGCCTCAAGTTGTTCAACTGATGATTTCCCTTCGGTGTTATGTAATCCATCTATGACTCGTTCAATGTCCGTCAACAGCCTTGGTCCAACATTTACACTCTTTGATACTAAATCTTCTTCATCATTATCAAGACTGTCGGTCTCGAATGTATCCTTCGAATCACCAGTCATCCAGCTAGGTTCTAACCAGCTAGTATAATATCTAACACAATTACGATGATCCAACTGTGCTAAGCATCGTACCTCTCGTATAACTAATGCTAATGTCTCAGCATAATACCCAACAGTTGAAAAGGTTACGCATTTCACAGCATATGAAAGTTGTTCTAACTTATGTATAGCGTGATATACAGAACCGAATGACCCCGTTGCTAATAATGATAATTGGTGGAATTCACGTTGATATCGTGAAAGGGAGAGAGGATGATCTTCTACTGACCATGATGGTGTTGTGAATGATGGTATGTGTTTTCTATGTTGTGATCTGTTTGCAAGTGTATACTGTCTAAAAGATGAATTGTCAAAAGAAGTAAGTGTATTCGTTGTCCTAGACGAGTATGAACGATTCATTACATCATAATCCTTAATCTTGTTTGAATTTGAAGAAGAAGTTGTAGATGATACAGGTGAAGTGACTACAATGTTACCAACGGTTGAGGATATGGCATTAGAAGAAGACTCGTATATACTGTGAATACTTGATTCCAACGATGCGTGTCTTTCTAAATGATTTCTAATTGCAGATGCCTCTTTTTGTCTATATGCCATTTTCTTGGATTGTTGTGAATCGGCTTTGTTACATTGTTGTTTTGGCTGTTTTTTGTCTAAGTTGTCTTTTCGTATGTTATCTTTAATGGTTTGAAATGGTAATAGAGGAGGTTGGCATTGTCTTATATCTCCGTATGGAACTATTACACCCTCCTCTTCATAAGTTTTTTCACTATTTCTACCCAAATCATACCCACTAGGAACTAATCCCAACTCAAATAGAAACTTGATCGAGTTGGAATCTAATATGCCCCTTTCGTACAATCTAGTGCAGTATAAAAGTAAAAGGAGAAGGTGAGAGGGGATAGTGATGACAGAATATATGATACCACTTACGCAATTACATGAACCACAAATGTACGTGGCGTAGCATCATGTAATGAACAGACTTGACCTAATAACATTAATAGTAATGTTTGTCTTTCGTTTGCTAATTCTATAGAGGTTGCAGATTTTGATGGCGGGTCTGCTGAAGGTGCAGAAGAATGGGTCGGTGGTGATTGTATATTATGTTGAAGGGAGGAACATTGATGTATTGGAGTTTCAACGACGTTTTCTTCTTGTAATTCATTATCAATATTATGCAATGACAATCTTCTATCAAAATATGCCATGTTTCCAGTGAATCTCAAATTTAATTAGGAGAGTAAGTAAATTTGGTAGTATAGGAATTTTCAAATGCAAGAAACGGGAAGAATACCCTCATATGACGAAAAAGTAATTGTCATCACTATCACTTTAAATCTACTTCATATTAGATAGGATGTATTTGCTTGCTCTAATCCTCAACCAGAAATGTATTTAGAGGGAGTAAATTCCAAAGTTACAAGATTCTATATCTTTTTCTTCACTCCATATATTTCTTTATGCAGTTAAAGACAACACGAAGACATGAAGGTGAACTCTGTCACTACAAATGTAGGCGATATCTACCGTATTTTACCCTCTAGGAGGCTCGTGAAAGACCAAAACTGTTTGCTCTTGACTTGGATAGGCTGTGTCACCCCTCAGCTACCCCTATGGGGAAAGACAATAAAATAGTTGATGTACTATACTATGTATGGTATGTGTGGTGATGTCCAAATGCTGTCTCCGGTCACCTGGTGGGGAGAATTGAATGCCCCCCCCCCCTGCTAGATTTGTCTTAGGGATTGTATTGGTTTTAATGTAGCCCCTGGTTTAGTAACCCGGGGGATAATTATGTTTATTCTTATATTTTGGCAATTCAATGGTTAAGCAAGATCGGGCAAGAATAAGAAATAGATATCCTCTGCCTAAAACAAAAAGCTTAGAAGATGAACTAATCTTTTCTTGTCTTATCTCATCGTCTAATCATACTCACCTCTAAGTGTATCGTTATTCTTGCAGAGAATGAGAACCCAACCTTTGTCTTTGTTATTAACAAAATGAATTGCAACATGTATTCATGGCACCTTGACCTTATCTCTTACTACTCTACCTCATGACCTCAACCACCAACCCATACATCAAATGTTTTTGCTAGCTCTATTTCAGCTTTACCTTCTCGACAATCAACATTGAATGTGATGAAGAAGTCTGGCTTTCCATATACTCTAACTAATGCCATAGCATCACTACATGTACTATTAGTAGATTTACTCACGAATGTATTGTAGAATGTATTGCAGTCCATTCATCTCAATTTGACAATATAAAGTTGTGATTAGATAATATACGGATGATGATTTGAACGTAGTGATGATAGTATCAATGAACAGTAACAATGATTTAGATGTAGGTAAGTTGATAAGATGGTATGGTAGATTGATAGTTATGTGACGCTCACCAATTGCAAATTTATGAGCACAACAATTGCAAAGATGAAGTAGTGGCACGAAGTCAATGATAACTTTCACACCACTAGGTATACTATAAAAAAGCAACAACATAATGGATTGAAATCGCCAATTAGGGTGGCCGGTGGCACGATGTGGGTTGTGTGTTGTTGTTATTGAAGGAGTAGAGTAGCGGCTGGGGTTTGCTATCCACCTCATAACATGGATGCCATGTTAGTTTTCTTGTAAAGCAATATGCGGTATCTTTTGGGGGGGAAATGTAGCTTGAGAAAAAAATACCACCAAATTTCATACGTGTACTGGCCCTACACAAAAAATATGCCGATTGATCGACCATTGCAATTAATTGAACAGGAATAGTGGCCTAAAATTGCATAAGGCTTCTCTTAAACATATTTGTAGTTCACATTCCGAACGGCTTCGAGATTAAAGGACCTTTTCACCTAGTAGCCTACACAGGCGGCCTATTCAGATACTTTATAACTTAAAAACTAGGACCAAAAATAGTTGCATATAGAAATCCTTGTGCAATTCTACGTCATATACAATAATGTTGCAATGGTTATATATCGTTGATTAGATTTGTTAGTATTTTCCTTAGAGGATACCCCCTCAAGCTACAAATTCCCCTACGCAAGATACGCTACATAGGAATTGTACCGACGCATATCGCTTATTTATCGCTCACAGTGCTAATTTAGTCAATGCTCGCCTAAAATAACAAAACATCTTAAAATACTGTAACTTTTTACTAACAAATATCTTCTTTTTGCTAGTGACAGCAGGTGTGCCAAGGACATCACGGTGTGTGTCCCAGTACGTGACATAACCAACAAACAAACACTTTATTAAAATAATAGGATCTAATTTTTCTTTTTACCAAGTATTAGCGAGTGGTTGGGTTCCGCTACGTCAAAAAGAGTGTTCCCCAATACAGAACAGCGCAAAATAGAAAGAATTTCATGCTCCGCAACACATCTGAGAAACGCTCATGCCATCTTTTAACACTCGTCATTAATCCACAGAGTGCCTTGTCAATGATAAAGATGTGTCCTCTTCTTTCTCGAACTCTGGTCCTGCAGTTACGTATCTTCTCTGAACTCTGATAGATAGACGAAAGCAGATACCAGATACGCATCCAGTTCAAGAGACGGTGCACATGTGTTTGTTGAATGAGCTCACAACAATAACAAACAAACAAATCTAAGATTAATTGTAATAGACTCAACTCTATTGCCGTGTGTATAACAACATACAACTATTTTTGGTCCTAGTTTTTAAGTTATAAAGTATCTGAATAGGCCGCCTGTGTAGGCTACTAGGTCCAATGATATTCAATAAAGTCCATTAGAATTGTTAGACAATACAGATTACTTTAATTACCAATCTTCTCATTCACCTTACGTTGTGGTACGGAAGTATACAATCTGTGTGGGAATATTAATAGATTAACAGTTCTCAATTGCTGTTTGGGAAGAGTAATTTAGTGTTGATTGTACATCACTCGCGGGAGTAACATCTGGGCGAGATTTACTAACAACCCTTAGTCGTGATCCTTTGCAACTGTGGCATATGATACTGCTAGTATTATATTAACAATAAAATTGGGTGGAATTGGCCAGCATCATAACCACCAACCGTGAATAACCGAAGTAGTAACCAACAAATATCAAATGCAAGATATTATTAACAACATGTCTCACAGGGAATGAAACCATCATTGGTTGACCCAAGTCCATCACCAGATACTACCTTCACCGTCATACCATATGACAACAATAATGATACTCTCGTCCTACGTGCAGGCGATCAGCAATCATACGGATCTCCTCAGGCTAGGACAGTACATAATGAGCCAGGTCCGAACAGTGTGTAACATCACATCATGAGAGAAATACTTGACATTACACCAGGTGGTATTTTGGATAAACAAATAGTGGCACGTTTACGTGGGCGTCAGGATGCCGCCATTAGTTTAAAATACTCCATTATGGATTTAGATTGTAGTGATAATGTATGATTGGATATATTCTTTGGAGGAAGATGGAATAATTGACGAGGATCAATTGGATGAACTATTAATCATAGAGTCTTATCTCAATTACATGCAGAACAGGACGGGACCCATATCAGATGGATATGCCGATATCACCAAATGCACACGTGATGATTTTGTTGTATTTACTATTTACAAAATGGACTCATACCATGGACCAAGTCTACGATGAAGAGGAGGCACGTGCTTCAAAAGAGCGTGGTAAAGTACCAACATTACAGATACATAGTTTATATGGTCTACGTAAGGACAGTATAGATTGTAGCAGTAATAGGTTGGATATATGTATTAACAGGACTCCAGGTATGGGCGGCTCTAGCCGACCACTTTTCAATAGGCCAACTTCTAGCCACTGTACCTCTGTGGGAAATCAACCTCAGATCAAAAGTGGCGGTGTTTTGGAAAGCTCTGTTCTTGCTCAACATGACTGCACTATCGGTCAGATACCTATCTCATACCCCTGTGAGCAAGTACCACTTGAAAAATAAGTCTGAATGGTACCTTTGGCTCTCACGTCTCTCAATTTATAGCCATTTGGTTGACCATGCAGCACGTGGCGATTCTGCAAAGTTGAGCTCTGAATTTTTTTCCGCTCATTCTACCACACATCAGCTTGGCAGTTGAAGTGCTAACTGCGAGGATACATTAAGACAGGTGTCTTATTCAAAAGTCAAGGCCGGCCGCTGTGAAGCGCGGAAGCACTCCGCACGTCGCAAACTACGTTCGTGAGCCCGTCGTTTTGGCAAAGTTTGAACGTTTTGGCCTATTTCAGGCCCTATATGGCTCATATATCGATTCTAGTACCCACAGTTGGCAAGATTAGGTCCTTCTGATCAAGTTACAACTTTGAAGTTTGAGCAAACTCCCTCAGAAACCCCCTCAATTTGAGTTACAGGCAGGTTCAATTCTTGCCTTTGGGAAATCTTGGGAGGATACCAAATCCTTATACCCTGAGTGCTGTTAATCGGCCACACACGGACAGAAAACAGCAAAAAGTGTCTGGAGTTACCTAGGCTAGGTAAACTGACTTTATCTATTATTGGAACATAATGCTGTCAAAATTGTTTTACTAGAATGATATATGATACTGCGTTAGACAAGCTCCTTGAGCAGCCAACACCAAGATTTGGAGATTGTCCAATATGCATGGTCCGGATGCCCAGTTCAATACACGGACGTATATTCTATGGGTGCTGCGGAAAGATGGTTTGCAGCGGATGCTCACACATTCACCTGTATATGATCATTTAGGCAATAAGTCTGTCAACAAGTGTCCCTTTTGTAGATCTCTACATCCTACAACAGAAGAGGCTTTGTTTGAGATGAAAAAGAAACAAGCAAAAGCTAATAATGCCTATGCAGTGTACAGTTTAGGGATAGTAGCCTATCTTTACGGAAGAGACGGTCTCCGTTGGAGTAGAAAGTTAGCAATGAAGCTTTGGCATTGGTCGGGAGACCTCGGTTGTGCTGATGCATATCTCAAAATTGATTCCAGTATGGTTCTTTCAGATATAGAGATAAAGTCAAATCACTGCATTACATTGCGAAAGCGGCTGAATTGGGACACGAGGAAGCAATGTATTTTCTAGGCAAGTGGGAGATGATGAATGGAAACACAGATGAAGCAATCAAACATCTCACGATTGCCGCAACAAATGAGAGCCAAGATCTTTGACTTTAGTACAGGAATTGTATCAATATGGACTGGCTACAAAAGATGAGTACACCAAACTTGTACAATCATATCAAGAATATGTAAGTGAAATTAAAAGCGGACAAAGAGACGAAGCCGCCGCGAGTACTGGACATAAAAGATGCCCATCTCTAATTTACACAGACATACTTTACATTTACATACATACCGTAGGGTTGAAAATTAGTGCACACTTTTATTTTGTGGTTGTTCCAGCTCAGCGAGTTTTCAACTTCAGAGAATCTGCCTTAGCTTATGACACACTCCTCGTGAGGAGTGAGCCGGAGTGACCACAAAATAGAAACTGCCACTTTTCCAAAGTAGAAAAGCTCCTCCAGAAGGTGATATTGGTATTCTTTGTAGGTAGGTATGTAGGACTTAGTACAAAGAGGTATCTTTCAGAAATTTCACCTCAATTTTCTTGTAAAGTGCTATACTTTAGTGATACATATATGGTCGATAACTCGGTCTGGATGGATGGAACCAACATTATTCAGATCAGTTTTTCACAAGGAACCCAAATATGCAGTCAGAATTTGCTCAAACTCATTCTAAAAAATAAAGTGCACCAACTTTCATCCCTACGG
>Ga0214481_101222_pt1 | contig 10705 bp, 5 predicted proteins | sample M1_20Mar14CPVII9_4_FD_165057 | JGI IMG/M metagenome (GOLD analysis project Ga0214481, IMG submission 165057) | Marine eukaryotic communities from Monterey Bay, California, United States - M1_20Mar14CPVII9sort6BwellG10 | ecosystem: Environmental > Aquatic > Marine > Unclassified | place: USA...
ACTGCAAATCTGAACTCATTTAAAGATTCCGTGACAGCAAAATCTCTAGAAGATGACTCGACTTTGACTGCTTCCACAGACAAGGACACAACCCAACCGTCTATTGAGGCGATGCTAACACTTGAGGATGGTAATAAATTGCAGGAAAGTAGTGTCTTTTTGAGAACTGCAATGAAATCAAAGATCAAAGAGCATGGTCCTCCGTGGCTCAAGGCTGCGGCACGGACTATTCGCCTCGCTTCTGATTCAATGGAGGATGATTTCTTCCGTATTCATCCCAAGGGACACGGATCAGTTGTTATTGGCGAGGATGGTCTCAAGGCTAACTCCCTCGTGACGTATTATCGAGGTGAAGTTTACCCTGCCTGGCGTTGGTGTGAAAAGTTGGATGCTATTGAGCAAATGCAGAAGCAGCTTGACCTTCGTCCAAATCTTCCTGACTTTTACAATATGGCTATGGAACGACCGAAGAAAGATCCACGCGGATACTGCCTTCTATTTGTCGACGCATCGCGCAAATCAGGCTTAGGGTCTTCCTTCTCTCACAGTTGTAACCCAACTTGTGAGGTTCGTGTAGTCTCCCTGAATGGAAAATTGTCTCTATCAATGACTACCCTCCGAGATTTGGAACAAGGAGAAGAGCTCACATTCGATTATAATGCTGTCACGGAATCTTTAAATGAGTTCAGATTTGCAGTGTGTCTATGTGGTCAGAAGAAGTGTAGGGGTTCCTTCTTACACTTTGCCACTGCCGATTGTTATCAACAAGTGCTGAGCCGGAATTCTCCTATATCTGCCCGCTTTGCCAACCTTGTCCGAGGTTGTATGAAACAGGTCATGTCGAAGGAAGACACTGAACTTTTGTTGAAGCATGGATTTAACACTGCCGCCTTTGGAGCTGTGAGCTTCAATCATCACGTCAGTAGCGTTAATCCAAACGCGACGCCTGATTCAATCAATAATGTGCCCGTTTGGCTACGGACATTTGTTGCTGATTGTTTAAGGTATATTGAGTATGAACGCAGGGCTCTTCCTGTCGCTTTGCTTTGCAATCAAATGGAGCGTATGAGTAAACAGAAGGGTAAAGGAAAGACAAAGAAGAAATTGAAGCGAGCACCCTCAAAAGATTCGTCTTCCTCATCAACAGTGGCAACAAAGCCAAGCACAAAGGCGATTCCTGGTTGTAAGCCAGTGAGTTCCTATTTCTTTTATCTTCAGAAACAGAGGAGCAAGTATGAGGCAATGCTCACTAAAGAAGAAAACAAGCTCACAGGTTTACCACGTGCCCAAGCTATCAATAAGAAGGCATCGAGCGCTTGGAGTAACTTCAGCGAGGAAGAAAAAGAAGTCTGGAAGAAGAAGTCAATTGCAGACTGGAAGAGGAATGGAGGCAAAGAGAAGGCTAGGTTGGAGAAAGAGAGACTGCGTGCAATAGAAATGAATGCCTCAGGTACCGTCCAGTTAAAGGAGGAGAAAGACGAGGTAGATAAAGAAAATGACCAGCCTGTCGATGTTGACATTGAACACATGGAAGCAAAGACTATATCATTTGCTGATGCAGACGCCGAGGGTTTCTCGGCTATGGAACAACGTGTACAACAGCTTGCTCAGAGTTTGAGCCGGGTTGGTCGAGTACTTGATAGGCATAGGGAGAGTGTGTTCGAGGAAAGGAAGGACCTCAATTCTACCGTGGACTCTAATCTGTTGTGTAATTTCGTTCACTCTCCGTTGAAGATTATGTCAGATGGTGATGTTGTAAATTGGATTTGGTTTGGCGTCGTCCCTCAACTGATGTTGACAATTGAAAGACACTTCCCCAAAAAGTCATTATTGCTAAGGCAACTTCTCTCGAGCATCATTGAAAGTTATCCAGTCCTTTCAGCCTTTACTGAGAATTATGCCGTTCCATCACTGAATAAGAAGTTTAAGCATTCATGTACAAGTGCTGATGCAAGAAAGTTAGTTCGAGAGGCACTGCTTAAACTTCGATCGAAGATTATGACTTTCCTAAACTTTGCAGAGAAATCTGTTATCGATGCTCGGAATGAGAAACGAAAGGAGAAAGCTCGTCTCAAGAAGTTGAAACAGCAGCAGCAAGAGATGGAGCAACAGAACCCATCCTCTACTACCATGACAGACGATCAGGAAAAGGACGATGTGGAAATGGAAGATAATCAGCCAAGTGTCGTTCAGTCTCATGAATCGACAGCTCTCAAGAATTTATTCTCCATGGGTGCTGCATCTTCTCATACAGAAGACGACGAGGCTATGCCCATGAGAGGAGGTGGCGGCGATACTGATCCAATTGACTTCATTGCATCGAATGTATTGAGTCAAGCAGCATCCACTTCGTCGGTAGTGCAGTCTGCTCAACCCACAGAGTCATCAAATACGGCCGTTCAAGTTAACAACAACGACACATTGATACCACCACCTCCGCAGCCAGTATCGCAGCCACAAACCCAGACACATGTCAGCCAAGCGCCTGTTGATATGAACGTGCCATCACATTCAGCGGCACCGACTATTGTCCCGTCTACTATTAGTGAGGACGTTCAAGCTCTTCTTGGATTTAGTAAAACACCAAACAACTTTGGCGCAGCAGCTCCTCCAGTATCGTCAAACCCAGAGGTCTCTACTCAGAGTAATCAACACCCCACTGCCGCTGTTGGTTCAACCCAGACAAGTGAAGTCAATGCAGCACAAGCGGAGGTGGGAACTCCTTCGCCATCAAAACTGCAAGATTTAATAAATGCAGCTTCTAATAATAGCAAAGGCAGTGCTGCTGCTACTGCTACTGCTATAGTCCAACCAGTTATTACTACAGCCCAGCCAGTTGTCTTGCCGGAAGGGCTTCCGTTAACATTACCCGAAGGACTTATGACAACTCCACATTCTACTGGCATGAAGTCTGACGCTGGTGTCAATTCCCAAGGATCTGGATCTGATACGAAGAAGCCAAAGAAATCAGTCACGCCTCTCTCCGATGATCAGGTGAAATACCTCAAGGAGTGGCTGTTTGACCCCAAACACATCTTAAACCCGTACCCTACCGATGAGGAAAAAGATATTATGTTTAAAGATACTGGCATCGAGCGAAAACGTCTTGAGGGGTGGTTAATAAAGAATCGTCAGAAGATACTATACCCCGAGGCTCGACCAGTTCAAATGAAGTGGAAGAAAGTTGATGAAGAACATTGGAGCGATTTCTACAAGAAGAGATATATGCTAGAAGCCACGGCTGATATGTTGCTAATGTATGCGAATACTAATACATTCTTCATGCTGGAACCCTATCGTCAATTCGACTCGACCCCGATCGAAGTGTATGCCCGAGAACTTGGTAATGAAGTACCTCGTCACTTTGCCTTGAATAGTAAAAAGAGCGAAAATGCTATTCCAAATGTAGCTGAAGGCGGCAGTGACGAGGATGTCCAAATGGAGGACGACGACGAACTTTGCTCTCCCGACGATGTGATTGATAAGGTTACTGTAGATTATGGCGGTGATTATGTAGTCAGTCAGCTATTGCAATGGGTTAGTGGTGGAATTGGTGTGAAGAAGGGTCTACCAGATATTTATGGTTGTGTGACGTTACCTCCAATCAATGGATGTTGGGATGAAGTTCCGAGCTGTGAAATTAAGGCATCGAATTACACCACGTACAACAAGAAGACTAAAACAGAATATGCCGCAAAGGCACGCCCCAAGCTTACAGAATGGATTGGCGATCGGTATCAACGCGGCAGTCCATGGGAGGAAGACTTGGCCAAATACTTTTGCCCCCTGAATCAAGCTTCACCTGATGCTACTATGCCGATTGGCTCTCCTGTTTTAGATTATTTGGTCACTGGTCATGATGATAACATTAGGCATATTTCTGCGGCTCTCAGTGGAAAGGCTACTACCGACGATCAAGGAAAGTCCAAGCAGTCAAAAACGGATAGACTCCAGTCTACTGTTGATGAAGGAATGCCAGCACAAGCTGTTGCAAACTGGGTACAATGTGAGAATCCAAAGTGTCTGAAATGGAGAAAATTACCGTGGCATGTCGACGTGGATTTGTTACCAGAAACATTCTACTGCAAGGATAACATATGGAATCAAAATGCAGCTGATTGTGAAGCGTCTGAAGATGAGTGGGATATGGATGATGCTCCTATTAAATTCGATACGAATGCGTACAACTTTGAAATTGGAGGTAAGCGATGATTGTATCAGTATGTTATTGTCTACTTGGCAACACGCATCTCATTATATCTTTCTCTATCTCATAGTTTGGTTCGATGTGCAACGAGAGGGCAAGATTGGATATCACGAAGCAACAGTGGCTGAGGTTGATTTCGACTCAAATGTAAAGCGAGTGAAGTTTCACTTCTGGAGATTAAGCTCTGATCGTGATGAGTGGATAGAAGTCGGTTCTCCTAGGATTGCACCTCATCATTCGTACACTCCAAGGCCAAAGACTGGATACAAGACATCGGATATCAGTGGTGATAATAAGATGAGCAATGATGTGGGACAAAAGAGGAAGGCTGGTGACATGGATGGTGAGGTGAATGGCGAAGACCAAGACCGGAAGAAGGGTGGCTTCCAAGTGTTCCCCCAATCCACCATTGACTACCTCAATTCATGGATATCACTACACAGGGTGAACCCATTCCCTGACGCCGAGGAAAAGGCTAGAATCTGTGCTGATACTGGGTTAAGCAAAAGGCAGGTGGGAGATTGGATGGCGAGGGCACGGAAGAAGCTCCGAAAGAAATCTAATGACAAGAAGAAGTCACCATCTGCCACTGTGAGCAGTATCTCAAGTAGTCCATCAAAGGTGGAGAATTTACTGCTTGCATTGAAGAATCCAAACTCCCAGGCACAACTTGTACCGGGTGTAAAGGCTGGCGTTGCAGCTCCAACTAATGTGTCGGAAAATGAAACAAAAGGAAAGACAACAATTAAAGAGCTAGAAGTGTACATGAAAACTTGGTTGGCTAACCCCGCAAATGCCAGCAATCTAATGCCCTCTTCAGCTCAAAAAGATCAGATTGTACTAGAGACTGGCATCGAGAAGAATAGATTGGAAGGATGGTTTTACAGGTGAGCCCATTTACTGATATGTTTATCCCTTACTCTTTGATTCATCCTAACTTTTCATCAATTATTTAGAGCTAGGCAAAAGCTTAAGAAGGTAGAGGCCTCGAATCAAGGTCAATCAGTTTTAAGTGCTGCTACAGCATCGACTGTCTTGGCGATGACTACAATTGTCTCATCATCCTCATCAGGGTCGCCTAGTACACCCAAACCATTATCAGATGAAGCCAAAAGAGGTCTCACCAAGTGGGTGGAAGAGCATCAGGTGCATCCGTTCCCTTCAAGAGGAGAAAAGGATGCATTCAAGAAACTGTACGGTATCGAAAATGATCCCCAGCTCGACGGATTCCTTTGTCGAGCTCGTAAGAAGTATAAGAAGAAGATGGATGAAAGTAAAAGCAGGATGGCCGCTCCGATTGGCCAGAGTGCTGCTTCTGCTCAGACGAATTCTAATCTCAGTTTGAGTTCAGGCGCTTCCACCCCTACTATCGCCAACCTGACGACTAAGGCACAAGGGACTGCTGTCTCCCAGACGGCTACCAACCAAGTCGCTACAAATCCCCAAAATACCAAGTTCTCATCACTTGCGTCTCTCTTTAGCGCCGCTGAGTTACATGCGTCTAGGAATCAGAATCAGGTCACAACAGCTCCACCACAACAAGTTGCCTCATATGATACACACAATGTCAATGGTCCATCTACTGGCGGTGCCGATAGATCGAGAGAAGCTGCTATTATTTCGTCGTTTCAAAGTTTGAAGAAAATGGAATCTCATACTCAAGATAGCAGGGCCTTGATAAACCGTGCTACAGCTGATTACTCATCCTACCAACGGCAACTTGGCCAACAAGGTGTCAATGGTAATTCATCCTATAATCAACAGGGTCAACATACTGGTCATGGTTCTTATCAACAAGGAGGCACTGGCGGACATTACCAACAACAACAATATCATCAAGTTCAGCAACATCAAAGAGTCAGTGCTCCTGCCAACTATTCATCTCACTCTCAACCTGTTGTATCACATCAAAATAGTCAACAACAACGTCCTTCTGCATATCCTTATCAGCACTCGCAGGGCCAACATCAGCAGCAGCAGCAACAACAGCGAGCCTTTAATCCAACGCAGCATCAACAATCTCAACAGCAACAACGAGCTTATAATCCAGTACAGCATCAACAATCTCAAGGTCAACAAGGTCACAGCTATTCACAAGGGAAGCCCAATAATGGGCAACACTAACACAACAAAAGGAATCAACAGACTTTAATTATAGATTAGTAAGGAATAGGAAAAACAGTTATTACTATTACTATGCTTGCTTTTTACTGTATTTACTAGTTTTATGTTATCTTTTGACTGTGTTCATGTTGGTTCAGCACTCTGTCACTCACTTTACAAGACATATCCATATAGTGAGAGGTACACAGGAGGAAGAGGTGTATACCTCAACTATACACAGTAAAATCCTCAATGAACAAGAGATACTATGTATGTATTCTCTTAAAGATACCCTATTTATGCAAATATTGCTAGATACTATGTATGGATATTAAGAAAGTTACACAAGACAGAGAGACAAGATCTTCAAGCATCAGAGTACACGATGACCTTTATATCAAGTTAAGAGCTGTGTACCTGATCTATTATCTGTAGTTATTGCGGCAATAGACTGAGCGTCAGTATACTTCTCCTTTTGCCCAGTCACGAATGTTGGTCACGTGTTAGCCATCTCGAAATTTGCTTGCTTTTTTTGTGTGCTTTCTTGCTCTCATAATTCGAACAACAGTTTGATATCAACAAAGGTGAGTATATTGATTGTGAAGCCATCTTTGTGGACGAGGGAGGAGAGAGAGAGGAAAGTCATACAGAGCCGCGGGGCGATAAGGGTTGCTTGCATTAATATGTTCGTCGGCCGTCATTGGATGAAGAGAGGCAATCATGGAAAGACGGTGCATGTGAAATTCAACTTTATTATCCGTTGGTATGCTACTTCAATCTATATATAGATGGATGTTGGTATATCCCATACTATGGATGAAGTAAAGAATATATATGTTAATTGCAATTCAATATCCGTCCGTCGGTGCACTCTCTAACCACATTCATCATTCATATAATTTTATCGTTACACCACAAACAACAGTTCCCAACAACAACCAACTACCATCATGTCATACAAAGCAGGAATCTTCGAAGCCATCTCGGCACTTAAGGACCGTACTGGATCCTCCTCCATTGCTATCAAGAAGCACATGCAGGCCAACCTTCCCAAGGATAAGAAGTGGATGAACGGCATGTACTTGAAGGCCTTGAACAAGGCTGTTGCCGATGGTGAACTTACCAAGAACAAGGGATCCTTCAAGCTTAGCGCCGCCACCAAGACCGCCGCCACAAAGAAGAGTAAGCCTGCTGCTACCAAGAAGAAGGCTGCTCCTAAGAAGAAGGCCGCACCCAAGAAGAAGAAGACCGCTCCTAAGAAGAAGGCTGCACCCAAGAAAAAGGCTGTGAGTTTTTATGTGTCATGTGAACTGTTTATATTTTATCATCCAATTATCTAACACCTACTTTCTGTATACATAGGCACCCAAGAAGAAGGCCGCAACCAAGAAGAAGCCTGCTACTAAGAAGAAGGCAGCTCCTAAGAAGAAAGCCACCAAGAAGAAGACCACCAAGAAGTCCAAGAAATAAGCACTGAAACTAAGTAGTGTATTGTTATTGTAATTATCATTTGAATCTGTTATTATGTTCTGCTCGATTGTATATCATACCTTATGATAGAGTATGACAATGATAGCTGTTTAGATTTAGATGATTGATTCTTTAACAAACAAAAACAAAACAGGATTTTATAAAATCCGCCCTGAACAACAAAGGACATGAACATACCTCTCATCACTTGATCAGTTGCATTTATACTCTATGTTTGATACTAATTTGTTCAACTAGTAAAATGATACGAATGGAAAGTGAGGAGGGTAGGCTGATGTTAAGTATTCTAAGGTAATTTCACCTTATCCTCATGTATGATATGATTTGACGCATGACATGACATACATCTAAGATGATACATACAAGTACTTTTAATATTCTAACTAATCATCTAAGTTTACCCTCATATTTTGTCGGTGCACCCTCTGAACATTGATTCAATTCTCAATGGTACCTAATACATAAGTAGCCCCATACACTATATCCTCCTGCCTGCAATCCGATCAAGAGACGCCCAGCACCGCTGAGACTACCTTAATATACGTGTGAGTGTGAAGATAGAGCTGTAAAATAATAATAAAAGATGGTACATGTGAAAAATAAATGTTTGTTTGGTCTTTGATGATAGGGCGGATTTTATAAAATCCTGTTTGTATGTTGTGTGGCTAAATGGTACAAGCCACACTACTATTGTCGGTAAACAATATCATTGCAATACCTAATGTAATAATACTTAGGCGGAGGAGAACTTGGTAACGGCCTTGGTACCCTCAGATACGGCGTGCTTGGCAAGTTCACCAGGAAGCATAAGACGAACGGCAGTCTGGATCTCACGGGATGAGAGAGTAGCCTTCTTGTTGTAGGTGGCAAGCTTGCCAGCCTCTCCAGCGATACGTCCGAAGATATCGTTAATGAAGGAGTTCATGATGGACATACCCTTCTTGCTGATACCAGTATCGGGGTGGACCTGCTTAAGGACCTTGTAGATGTAGGTGGAGTAAGATTCGACGCGCTTCTTGCTACGCTTCTTCTTGCCGTCGGCGGGGGCCTTCTTGGCAGCCTTGGAAGGAGCCTTCTTGGATGGTGTTTTAGCCATGATGGGATATAGTTGTTGTTGAGAGTTGTTGATGAAGTCGATGAATCGATTTTATGAGCTTTGTTTAGTTAGTTGTATGAGGATACCTCGCGCCAGTTTCTGACGGCCTACTTTCGACTTGAATTTTGGGCGCGCAGGTCGCTATTGCAGTATCTTCATGTACTAAATGGTGGAATGTAACCAGAAATACGCTACCACACTAAATTTTATGTTGAAAGCCTCTTTTCACTCACACTAATTTGCAAACAAAACAAAGAGCTCATAAAATCGATTCATCGATTCAATCACCACTTTTAACTACTAAATCTACTAATCACCATGTCTGGAAAAGGAAAAGGAGGCCGCGGCGAGAAGAAGAGTACTACCTCTTCTGCCAAGGCTGGACTTCAGTTCCCCGTCGGTCGTATCGGTCGTTACCTCCGTCAAGGAAAGTATGCCACTCGTATGGGTGCTGGTGCCCCCGTCTACCTTGCTGCCGTCCTTGAGTACCTATGTGCTGAGATCTTGGAACTTGCCGGTAACGCTGCTCGTGATAACAAGAAGGCTCGTATCGTACCCCGTCACATCACCCTTGCCGTTAAGAACGATGAGGAATTGAACAAGTTGCTTGGAGGTGTTACCATCGCTGCTGGAGGTGTCCTTCCCAACATCCACGCTGTTCTTCTTCCAAAGAAGTCTGGCAAATAAGCAATAGATATATACAAATATATGCGTTGTGATTTGCAATGAATGAATAGTCTCTCTCTTTCGAGGTTGGCTGTTGATTTGTTCATATCATATACACACAAAACAGGATTTTATAAAATCCGCCCTATCATCAAAGATCAATAAAGTTTGCCATTGCAATAGATGTATTATTGTTATCATCCTCATCTCTTCCATCTCAGTGCGGAGGAGAATGATACGAGACTGGTTACCATATTATCTGTGTTGTGTTCGTACGGATGGGTATTATGTACCATCTAAGTGAGAGCTGTAAGTAAGATCATGAGGGTTGAGACTCTAGTGAGAGTTGACAAGTTCTAGATAAGCACTTTAAGATATTATTATAAACTAGAACCAGCATCCTCTTATTTGTTGATCCTTCATTGACTATCATAATCTAGATACGTATGGATCGAGAGTGTAGAGTTGTTTATCACACACAGTTCATGTATGAACACAAAGATAGAGACTGTACGGCTGTGATGTTGGTGGTTAGTATGAACTAGTCTCATTACGTATACAACTACTCTGGATGTACTGTTATCACTACACACATGTACTTTCGCCACAGCCTATTCATAAACAAAGTGCACATCTTGTGTTCAGATTCACTTCTGACTTCATAACATACGAGACTCTGTACCTATGAACCGCAATAGAAAGAATTGATAACATAAATAAAGTTGCAATGGTTATGATAGTCTTTGATTGATGGGTGGATTTTAGAAAATCCGGTTTGTGTGTGTTTGGGATGATGTGTGTGCATATCATGTGTATAACATTAATCTCATCATAAGATAAGATCAACATTGCAATACAACAACAACGATAGCAACAACAACATCAATAAGACACTTATGAGCGCTCTCCGCGGATACGACGGGCAAGCTGAATATCCTTAGGCATGATGGTGACACGCTTGGCATGGATGGCACACAAGTTAGTGTCCTCGAAAAGACCAACAAGGTAGGCCTCGGCTGCCTCTTGAAGGGCAAGGACGGCAGATCCCTGGAATCGAAGATCACTCTTGAAATCCTGGGCAATCTCACGTACCAAACGCTGGAAGGGAAGCTTGCGGATCAATAGGTCGGTACTCTTTTGGT
>Ga0214481_101230_pt1 | contig 10667 bp, 8 predicted proteins | sample M1_20Mar14CPVII9_4_FD_165057 | JGI IMG/M metagenome (GOLD analysis project Ga0214481, IMG submission 165057) | Marine eukaryotic communities from Monterey Bay, California, United States - M1_20Mar14CPVII9sort6BwellG10 | ecosystem: Environmental > Aquatic > Marine > Unclassified | place: USA...
ATGGATCAATATGTGGATTGGGAAGTAGAGAGTAAGATTGGCTATTCAAGAAGAGGTGTCGGAGGTGGTAATGTTGAAGTAGAAGAAGTACCAATTGCAGTAGATGAAGATGAGGCGTCATCATTACCACTCACTACAAATAACAAGCCTGTGGAAAAGATTATACTACTCGGAGAACGTCATTCTGGCACAAATTGGATAACAGATTATCTGACAAGCTGTTTCGATATCAAAGTGGACAATCATTACAAAAGATACAAACACTGGTTCCAAGAAGATGATATAGAGCTAGTACATGAGCAATCCGCAGTAGTTATCATATTGTTTCGTGATCCTTTTGACTGGATAGAAGCGATGAGAGTCGAGCCGCATCACTCACCTTATCATCTAAAATGGATCAAACCGTATAAGCCAGGTGTCAAGGTTAAGAAATTGACAAAACCATTAGGTTGGAAGCAGTTTGTCACAAAACCGTGGGTTGGAAAGAGAGGCAAGGCAGATCAATTCATTAGAGAAAACAAAAGTATTGCAAATGTTACTTGTCTTGATCGATATAGATATGACGAGATAAAACCCTGCTCAGAAAAGGACTCTCAAATCATAAACGGACTTGCCAATACTAAATATGAGAATCTACATGATGGCAGTGGACGAGCATATCCAAGTATATTGGATCTTAGACGGGCCAAGATTATCAATCACTTGTCAGTTGCCAACTTTAGAGGTACACGAGCATTCCTTCCATTTAGGTTTGAAGACTTGAATATGAACGGCACAGCATCGTTACTCAAGAGTGTAGAAGAAGCTACGGGTCTAAAGGCCAAGTGCAATGCAACAATGGGTAAAGCTCATCGTCATCTTGCTCCAAAGAAGATCACTAAACACAAACCACTACCATCTGAATTCATACGATGGATGAATAAGTATGTGGACTGGGAGATAGAGAATAGGATAGGATACTACAAGCGTAGTGAAGAATAGAAGTAGTCATAGGAGTAGATAATGTAACTCATTACATAAAAGCACAATCATAGATTCAACTTTGTATCCAGGGATGGATCTTTACCTCATCATCATCATCCGAGATCATTAGAGAATCCAAACCCGTATTTGATGTTGTTCGGTATCCTAGTTTCTCCTACTCTTTGCAGCCACTTTAGATATAAAGTATACACATTCAATCAATCGTGTCCATATAGTTTAAGCCCTCTGCTCAGGGTTAGCCAATCTTGAGTTATATGTATACATCTTGGTAATAGAGACAGCCATTCACGATGAGACATAGAGCGAGAAAAATTTTGGTCTTGGACACACTTCTTTTGCAAAAAAAAAACTGATGTGTCTCACTCAGTCTCACTCCAAACCCATTTTGATATGACGACATCTTGGCCCAAAGCCGTCGAATATAATGGAAGGACAACAATAGGAAGATGGGTTTGGTAATATCGTTTACTGCCGCCTCCTATGTATTGCTGCCGACGCCGCCACTACTTACTCTTTGTTGTAGATATATCTTGCCTTTGCTATCGTCCATTAATCCATCTTCGTCGTCTCTCGCCATCATCATCGTCTCTATCTCCTCTCTCTCGTGATATATGAATGGCAATAATCCAGATAACAAAGCAAACGCAACTTCCTCATCTCCTAGCAAGCAATCTTCATTGGATAGCTCCGACGATATCTCTCGGTCGACGACGGCGGCGGCATCATCATCATCATCGATCGATATCAATAATCACCTCTCATCAACATCAACATCGATGATGTATGCAACAGCTACATCATCCTACAGCCCACACCATATGATGAATATCAACCCCCCGAACTATATGAACAACACATGCAGCATACCTCTATCCATCAACACTGATGCCCAGCAGCTACCTCAGACACACGGTATTGGTCAACCATCAACATCGACGAGTGTTCATCCATTTGATACGATGACACAAGAAGAACGCCAACAAACAATGCAACGTCTTGAATTAGAAGTACAGCAGATGCAATACCAAGTACAGTTACGTCAGATGTATAGTGAATTGCAATATCAACAGCAACAGATGAAGAGTTTGGCTACGATATGTGAGACATCTAATATCTACTCGGCAGTATCCTCGAACTCGAAGAAGAAGGTAAAAGAGGAGGAGAAGGAGAAACTAGAGATGCCAAAGACGAGCTTCAAACAGATTGTTGAAATTGAAAGACGTCATTCAGCTGATATGTTGAGCAATAGCAAGAAGAGGAAGGCTAGGGAAGACGAATCATCATCTACCGACGAGCCATCTACAAAAAATATCAAGGTGTCCCGTGCTGCATAGTAGAGGAGGAGGTGTGTTGTTTGAGATAGTCCAATAAAGAATAGATATTGTATTGTGTCATGTATTCAAACTCTCCTATCTATTCTATTTACACTAAGTCATCTTGATGGTCTACAAACTCTACAAATAACTCTCTCTAATCCCCTCCATGATCATGACATGACATGACTCTACAAAATCAATCATAAAACAGTCTAATACTTTATATCATCTCTTCCTAATCCACGAGCTTTAGGAATGCTTTAACTGCAGCGATTCTATCATCGGGCGGTAGTACAGGCCGTGAAACGATACCATTTGGATTGTTCTTGTAACACTTTTGTGACCATAATTCACCCTCGATAGTAGAATATAAACGTCCATTTTCCAAATGATATATCTCCCATTGTTTATATGTCTTGAGTATTTGTGGATTCTTGGACGGTTGTGTCTTCTTTTCTAACTTGGCTCGGGCTTTGACCTTACCTGCTATACTTGCTTCATCATGTACTCGTGAGTAGTACGAACGAGAAGATACTGACTTGGCGGCATTAGTATGTTGAGATTGCAAAGTTTGAAGTGTCTTGGTAGTAAACACAGAAGCATCATCATCTTCATTCTCAGTAACTGATCGTAGGCATTTCGATACCTTCTTTTTTGAAGATGGCAGAGCACTGAGCAATCCTAATGAGCCCAAGCCACCACTAGACGGCATACTACTACTATTTTCAATCATGTTATCCTCTCCATCACTGATATTGGACGAGCCATGTGCACTCCTACGGCGGTATGCAGCTTTAGCAGCCGCTCTACTCTTTTGTTCTAGCTCAAGCCGCTCCTCTAATTCCTCATCTTCTGCCTCTTCTAACTGTTCTGATAACCACGCTGCATCTAAAGCTGCTGCTTGACGTTTCTTCTCGGCCTCAGTCTTCTCCTCTGCAAGTTTCTTTGCTTGAGACTTCTTCTTCTTTGCCTCTGTTTCCTTGACCTTCTCCAATCGTTCACGCTCTAATTGAGCAGCTAGTCGTTTCTGTTGTGCTCGAGCTTTAGCTGCCACCATACGCTCCTTGGCTGTCAACTTCATTTCACGATTAGACTTCTTTTCATTGGGCGAAGAAGTAGTGGTAGGAGATTGTACAGTACCGGTGGTGCTCTTTGCCTTAGGTGATGATTCAACTATCTTCTCCTTAACTACTTCACCCTTTGACAAGTGCTTGGATTGTGCAAATGTCTTTGGCATCTTTGGCTTCTCAATGGCTGCCTCATTCACTATCTCCTTCTTGAACTTGGATGTAAATGCACTATCCTGTACATCAGAAGTCGTAATTGTAATGACAGGAGCTACTTGACCCTGAACCTTGACACTCCTCTCTTTGTTAGAATTCTTTTCTACCTCTGCAGTCTTCTTTGGCTCGCTGACGTTCTTTGATTCCTTTCTAGACTTGCTGACATTCTCTGATTCCTTGGTGGCCAATCCTTCTTGCTCAGCTAACCGAGCCTCATCTATGGCCTCTTGACGCTTATTCTCCTCAGCTACTTTCTTCAACCGTTTGGATTGTGTTAGTGCCTTGGCCTGTTTCATCTTTTCTTTGGCTGTCATCTTCTTTTCGGACAAAGCATTGGACTTAATTGCCTCCTCGGCTGTTCTGATAGTGGTTACGTCCTTCTTCTGTTCATCAGTAGCAGTTGTAATTGCTGCTATCTTATTGGTTTGTTTACTATTCGATTCAAAAGAGGTATGATGAAATGTTAGAGATAAACTCAAAATAAAAGAGACATATGATATGCACACATGATATGATCATGACGTATACAAATACTTACTCTGGTACCTCTCTATTGGCATCATCATTTAAACTAGCGTTATCTTCCTTCCCATTTGTACCATCAGTTAGTTTCTCTAATCGTTTTGAGATTCTTGATCGCTTAGACTGTGATGCCCTTGCCATAGCCTGCATCATCTTCTCACGAGCAATCAACTCTTTTTTGGTGAAACTAACAAATGACGATTCTTCGATCATGTTATAATCAGTAGAAGATGTACTCCTGTGTGATGCATCGAGGTTAGCCAACGACCCTTCTCTACTAGTCATACTCTGATCTGCCAACCAAGCTGCGTCTAAAGCTCCTTGTCTTGCCTTCTCTGCCGCAATAGCCTCAGCCTTGACTCTTTCTAAACAAGTAGCTTGAACTACCGAAGTTGAAACTGATGTTCGACTAGCGTCTGTCTCCTTTACTGGCGCCACAACTCTATCACCACTAACAATCTTCTTCTTTGTCTGATATAACTCGTTAGTAGATGATGAACCAGAAGTAGATCTCTGATTATTAGTAGACTTCTTCTCCAAGTCAGCAAGTCTATTCGCTCTTGCATCTAATGCTGCCTGTCTTTCTAATCGTTTCGATTGAGTCAATGCCTTGGCTTGCAACATCTTTTCCTTGGCCAATCTCCTCTTCTCGGCCTTATCATTATCAGTAGACAAAGATGATTCAGCCTTTGTCATAGAGGATGTAACCAAAAGGGTGTCCACAAGAGTATCTCCGGCAGTATCATTCGACTTATCCGTTGTTTGAGCATGCCTATCCTTCTCTAAACTCGATAAGGTCTTCTCTTGGGAAAGTTGACGTTGCTTTTCAACCTTGATAGCTTCGGCCTTGATTTGCTCTACCGTTTCTTGAGACACAGCTCCACTACCAAATAGCTTCTTGAATTCTGATACTGGACGAGGACTGTCAACCTTTGATACAGTTTGAGCAATTGATTTGGCATGCATACTCATCTCCTTAGCACTCATCATCTTACCAAGTGAGTCTACAATCTTTTCATTACTAGATGACACATCCTTCTTCTGCTCAGTAGATGATGGTGATGTAACTTGATCTACAGATCGTTTCGAGGTATCAGATTTAGCAGTGGCCTTGACGGTTTGTGCGGTATAGACAGGAGTCACTAGCCCGGCATGTTCATCATTAGTGGCACTACTACTCATACTCTGATCAGCCAACCAAGCCTCATCTATGGCCTCTTGTCGTTTCTTTTCTTGAGCTAGTTTCTCTAATCGTTTAGAATGTGCTAATGCCTTAGATTGTAACATCTTCTCCTTTGCTGTCATCTTCTTCTGTTGACTTGAACTTGGGGTTGTAGTATCGGCTGGTGGCTTGGCAATCTTCTCTTCGGTAGTACCGTTATTAGTAGTAGATGATGTAACTTCTTGAACCACGTTGGAAGATGTATCCTTTGATTTAGTATCGAGTATGCTCTTCTCCCCGACTAACTTCTCTTTCTTCGCCACAACTGTAGCTGGCGATTCATCAACCTTGTCATTATTATTAGCCTTAGACTTCTTCAAATGCCAAGTGGACATATCATATGGATTATAAACCATTGGTTTTGGAGGAGATGAGTGGGTTGTATCATTATCATTAACGGAAGAAGTTAAGGCTACTTGATCCACGTCATCAGCCTTTTGAGGTGTAACGCTAATGACTTCATCCGCTGATGATTCCAACAACTTGGTTGATACCTTATCATCAGATACTGTGACAGGAGATTCTACTGCCTTACTACTAACATCAGGCATCAACTTCTTATCCGTATCAATACTCTTTCGTTGCTGCTTCTTTAAATGCCATGTAGACTTATCATATGGATTGTAAACTACCGGTTTTGGGGGTGGCTTCTCAACAGGAGGTGTAGCAGTTGTAGATTCAACGTCGGAAGACTTTGATTTGGTAGTAGATGATGGTACTACTACTTGATCTTGCTCCCGAACATTATTGATTGTGGGTATACCCGCCCTTCTGCTCATCGGTCGAGGTAGCAGCAGCAACTTGATCCACCGCCGCCGTAACTTGATCATTGGACACAGTCTTCTCATTAGTAGATGATTTCTTCTTCTTCAAGTGCCATGTAGACTTATCATATGGATTGTAAACTACTGACTTTGTAGGAGTAGGAGGCTCATCAGATGCATCCTTGTCAGAAGAAGCTTGGTCCGCAGTATCCTTAAATGTTGTATCTTTTACCATTGACATGTTCGTCTTGTTGTCGGACTTAACAGTACTATTCGATGTACCTAATAGCTGATTAGCTGATGTAACAGGAGTAGCGGAAGCCGCACCTCCACTACTAATTGTAACTTGATGATTCGCAGCAGTCATGGTTGTATCCTTGGTCACACGTTTGGAATCACTAATTGCCTTAGCTTGTAACATCATCTCCTTGGCCGTCAACTTCTTTTCGGTATCATTATTAGCAGTGGTAATATTATCCTTCTTGGTAGACGAAGTAACAATAACCTCCTTCTCGTTCAAACTATCAGATGCATTTTCCAATACAGGAGCTAATGGGGAAGTATCATCAGCGGCAGCATCCTCTTCCTGCTTCTTTGACATACGGCGAGACTTTGCAAGTGCCTTAGCTTGTAACATCTTCTCCTTGGCCGTCAACTTCTTCTCCTCGGGTGTACCTAACTGTTCATCTGACTCCACATGTGTATCCTTATCCTCCTTCTTATTATTAATAGAAGTCTTAACTTCTTGATCATCATCTATGGGCACTGTATCCTTATTGGCCATACGTCTTGATGTTGTCGGACGGTAAAAGTCTGCTACTCCCTTCTTCTCATTCACATCATTATTAACCCATTCCCCGTCGATGGAAAGTGTTGGTATAAAAGGAGTTGATGTTGCATCACTACTACTTCTTCGATTCTCTAAATTCATACTAACTTGATCAACCTCCGCTGCGGCAACTTCTGTAGGTGATGTCGTATCGATCTGCTGTTGCTTCACACGCTTACTATCTCGTAATGCCTTGGCTTGCATCATCTTCTCCTTGGCTGTTAACCTTTTCTTCTCGGGAGATGTATCACCTTTACAAACCACTGCCTCGTCAGTCTGTACAGGAGTGGAGGGTGTATCAACCTGCTGTTTGGTCATACTCTTGCTATCCCTCAATGCCTTGGCCTGTAACATCTTTTCTTTTGCTGATAATCTCCTCTCTTGAGTAGATGTGCCCGAATGTTTAGCTGTAGAAGTAGTCGTATCCTTCTGCTCATTAGATGTATCACTCGGAGGAGTAACGGCGGCAGATTCATCCGAATCCTCGTCCTTATCCATGTCTAACATCATTGCATCAATCAACTGCTGTGCCTCCTCTTCCTTCTTCTTTGCCCTCTCCTCCCTCTCCACATTCTTCTTCTTCTCATCTATACCCTCCTTCTTTTGATCTATACCCTCCACCACCTTGGCCTTACGTCTATCATCCTTTATCGATTTAGCCAACAACATCTTTTCCTTAGCACTCAACTTCTCACCCCTACCTTCCTTCTCTTTAATACCAGCCAATCGTTTCTCTTCAGCCAATTGTTTAGCATATAACATCTTTTCTTTAGCTGACATTCGTTTTTCTATAACTTGAGTATTATTAATACCTGATTTACGATTGGATGATTGAAGTTTATCAAGTCGTTGGGATTGTGTTTTTAGGTGGGATGTTGATAATCCAAATTTGGTAGTGCGTTGTTTAATTGATAGATTGTAATTTGATGATAATACTGATTGATCATCCTCTTCTATTGCTGAGGAGACTTTAGATGTCATGGAAACACGCTTCGTTGATGTTGGTTTACCTACGCCCATGTCAAACCCTCCCTTTCCTCCTTTACTACTTCTCTCTCCTTCATTATCTCTCTCGGCAGGAGGAGCTAGTACCAATGGCTGACGATTATTATTATCATCTTGATCATTACTAAAGATACTATCAGCACTATTCGCCCTAACTAACTTTGGTTTGCATCCATCAGCGGTCATACCCATATCTCTTAATCCTAGACTACTTAATGCATTTAATCCACCATTATTTCCCATAGTATTAGACTGAGGAGCAGCAGCCATACGTTTCTCAACGGCACGCTTACCTGCCAATCGTTGTTTCCTTGCATATTGTTCTTTGAGTAGTTGTGCTGCTGTTTTCTTATTCTTTGGTCTATATTGATTATTGGTGTATATGATATAAGTTAGTTGGTATAAGAACAAAAGTTGGTATAGCGGCGTAGAGGGTGGGGCATGAGAGATGCACGGTGTTAGATATATGTATTGCAAATAAATGCACATCATATCGACGACACACAATATAAAAAAATCTTACCCAACAGTACTCTCATCATCACTATAATAATTAATAGTTTCTTTAGTTGCTTTTTGAAATGTTGCTAGTCTATCCTTTAAACTAGTTCCTATACCATCACTACCGCCACCGACACCACCACTATTAGAGGAAGGGAGGGAGGAGGAAGAGATGTTACCAGTTGAATATCGACCATGTCGTTTCCTTTCTAATTTAGTTTGACGCTTTGTTGATTTTTCTATTGCTATTACACGTTCTTTCCATTGTGATGATTCTATATCTTTATTATTGGTTAATGCATTTAAGTGGGAGAGATCAACTTTGGAAATGCGGAGTTCATTATCTATGGATGAGAGACGTTGTCGTATTTCATATTTTGATGGTTGTTTTTGTAATTGTGGCCGGTCACTCATTGTCGTCGGTTTCGTCTAGATTTGTCGGCTACTTGCTCCTATTATTTATGTACAATGCATATATGGCATCGTTACATTGATGATTAAGTTGTGGTCTAGCCTACTCATCGATAACAATTGATTGCGCAGTTGATCTAACTTTTTGTTGGGCAGTATTGCAAGATTTGCAAAAGTCGTAGGAGAGAATAATCAGCCCTATGACTCTAAAAATGACCTTGAAGGCTCAACTATTAGCTCAACTTGATTGGTATTGCTCAACTTGGCTGATAGAGGATAAACAGTGTTGCCGTTGTGTATTATATGGCTCTCCTTTGAGTGTTGGGTACATAATCAGTTCAATAGAAGATCAGAGACTAGAAAATCAATGAGAGAGAGTTTTTGCATATTCAATTTCAATTGATGTTTTGCCTTAGCTAGATCACTACTCATAACATTTAAAACACATGATAGAACTCCATATCCTACGCTCTTGATCACTTGTAGTAGGTGAGGGTAGAGGAGAGTTGTGGAAAGAGCAGAGGAAGCAAGGGAGAGCAGCAGCATTTTAGAAAAGGATACCCGCGACCCCACCTTTGTATGTGGTATCCTAACAACCAAGCCTCTCTTGACACCATCGAAGAATATATAGCTGATCGTCATTACTAGGAGCTCTTGTATAGTGAGCATTATTGCAATAAAGGATTTGTGCCGAGATATCATTAGTAAAATCGTGGGGTAGTTCAATATAACAATAACATTTGTCAATGACAACGGCGACGACGAATAGAATTGCAATATGTATGAATTGCTCAATCGATGATGATGAAGCATACAACTAAACAATAGTAATAATCCACACAAGAAAAAACAACGACCAAGGTTATCACTAAGACAATACGGCGGTGCTCTAACATCTATCACTGAAACACCGCAGCTCAAACGCTCGGCAATCTTTGATCCAACATCACATCGTTTGTCGACTTCTTTGACACTCCCTTCTAGTATGCAACATTCACAACACTCTCAACATCTTAATGATAATATATCAAGCAGTAGTAGCAGACGGCGGTATACTGTACAATCAGTAGATAGTAATAATGTATCGACGATACAGTGGTACGATAGTGATGGTAGTAGTTTGCTCGTTGACTTTCCACATAACCATGACTCATTTAGGGGGTCCAGCCCTATAAAGTTCAGATTTTTAAATTGCCTTATAAACATCAAACTTTCTTCCAAACAACTCAACTAGTTCCCCTTATGATATTCCTAGAGTTTGGTTTGATTGTATTGACTACTTCCTTGCCTACTATGGCCGCCAAGTAGGCATTATTATCATGGTCAAAGTGCCTCACCTTCGCAGTTACCCTAGAGGTATTAGTCACGTACACGGTATCTTCACGGTATCCTTACCTACAATACCTAACAAAAATAGCTTGAAAAGTCACACAACATGGTCAATCGATCACGTAGTAGGGTGTTGTCAATAGCGGCGCCGATGCGATATACCATCGACCCATATGCTGTAGATACATTGTCTATTACCTACTAGATGAGATGTGAACGTCATCGCCGGAGCAACTCGGTCGTATGGAGCAGCCGCTCTCACTACAATAAGCATGAATTTTATCGATTGACGATGTAGTCATTCTCGACATATTGTGCGTCCTGTGGCCGTCTATCATCCATCTATCACTACAGAAATAGGTCCCATAGCCGTGGTATAGTATGATAGTCGATCTGTTGCAGCAATGGCAGTGGAAAGAGACGAAAAGGCGATCAATAATGGTCGTATCACATTTTTATTATTTAAGAAAAATTGATGCACATCATGTGTCAAAGTGTATT
>Ga0214481_101233_pt1 | contig 10655 bp, 6 predicted proteins | sample M1_20Mar14CPVII9_4_FD_165057 | JGI IMG/M metagenome (GOLD analysis project Ga0214481, IMG submission 165057) | Marine eukaryotic communities from Monterey Bay, California, United States - M1_20Mar14CPVII9sort6BwellG10 | ecosystem: Environmental > Aquatic > Marine > Unclassified | place: USA...
AGAGATTTCTAGGTTACGACTTGGCCAAGACATATAGATAGAGAAGATGATAAAGTAGATGTAGTGTATTGATGTTTCTGAATTCTATTTATCATGTGTCTATTGCAGATGATTCGTCTCTTCCTACAAATGTCCATAGGAAAAAATAGTGCACAAGATGTGAGCAATCATTTCATCGTCGCGCGTAAGTACTTTTCCTACCCATGAAATCTCTAAAAGGATTCATATTCAGAGTGTTCACTCTTTAGATAGCATCAAAATGGCGGCATCTTTAATAGCTCGTAGGGTGGCTGTACGGTCACACAATGTGCTACCAACACGTCTATCATCCACTGCAATATATACACTTTCATTTTCTACAAATATATCTTCATCATCGGCGACTGCTACCGTCAATAACACTAAAACAAACACAAATACAAAATCCAAATTTAACATCAATCCACTAACAGCCCTATCAATTGCAAGTGTTTCACTACTCAGTGGATATTGTATAGGGACATCCCACTCAAATCAAATAAATGAAATAAATAAAAATCGTGAATTACCAAGCGGTGAGACTAGCGGATGCTGTTCATGTGAGGAAGAAGTAGAAGATACACCAAAATTGAATATCAAGTTACAATTAACAGAAGAACAAACAGTACTACCAACAAAGTTACAAAAGATTGTAGGTCGGAATCATGTCATTGATGGTACATCACAAACTAGTACAAATTCTATATATTTAAAAGGTGCAAGGTTAGGACATGGTAATGCATTATGTATAGTACAACCAGGAACATTAAAAGAGGTTGTGAAATGTTTACAACTAATTGTTGATGCTGGATGTGTTGTTTTGCCTCAGGGTAGTAATACTGGTTTAACTGGTGGGTGAGTGATGTGTATAGAGTGCTTTCTATGTATGTATATACTATTGCAACTTATCAAACTTAGTTCTGTGCCGAGGAATGATACACCAGATACTCGTCCGGCAGTTGTATTATCAATGAAACGATTAGATACACACTTTCCAATAGATGATGGTAAACGTGTAGTATGCTTAGCAGGATGTGGCATATCAACACTAGCATCATCTATACAAAGTTGGTTCCCTGATAGAGAGTCACATTCTATACTCGGTTCAACATTTCTTAATCCAACTACCGCCGCGGGTGTTGCGTTTGGCTCCGGTGGTGTATATGTTCGTAAAGGACCAGCACGTACAGATCGTGCATTATATTGTAAAGTTAGTCGTAACAAATGGGGTGAGAATATAATCACGGTAGTTAATACACTTGGTATACGAGGGATGGAAGATTCAGATTTTGAAAATAAGAATGGTTTAGATGATGCGGTTAGTAAGTTGGATATATATGCCAATGATGTCAAGCAGGGTTATAAACGAAGTATGGCAAGGTCTTCACACTCAAAATATGGACGTGCCAAGGCAAGTGATTCGAATTATCATAATACAGTCTGTGAATGTACGAAGGATGTATCGAGATATAATGCTGATACGACAGGAGAGGATTGCAATCGATCCGAGGGTAAGGTTGTGATACTCGCGACTGTTCACGATACATTCCCAGCACCTACAAAGAAACGGATGTTTTGGGTATCATTTCCCGATATGGAAACAACATTAGCATTCCGAAGAGAGGTATGCTTGAACAATTCGATAGATCTACCAATTAGTTGTGAATACATGGATAGAGATTCTATTGATATCATAGACCGAAGTGGAAGAATAGGAACGCATATGATAATGTATTTGGGTATGGGTGATATAATGGGATTCTTGTGGAGTATTAAGACAAAAGTTGAAAGTCTTCCGTTCTCCTGGGCACCTATCGTTACAGACAAGATGTTACACATATTGAATCCTTGGGTACCTGAGGCTATACCAAAGAAGTTTATGACAGCTGGTAAAGAATGGGATCATCATTGCTTAGTGGCTGTAGGAGAATTCGGGGATGGTACTATGGATAGATTTTTGGAACGAATGGATAACTTCGTCAAGAAGTACAATGATAAGATCTTGGCCGATGAGAATCAGGATGTGGGTGGAAAGATTGTATCAGTGGTAGAAGCTGAAACATCATCTGACATGACAGCCTTGAATGCATTTCGGTTTGTTGCGGCTCTGGCCTTTAAGACATATTGTGTAGGCGAGGATATTCAAGGCATCTCTGTTGACTATGCACTGCCAAAGAATGGAGGTCTAGCACCCCAACTTGCTCCCTCGGCAGCCAAACCATTGAAAAGAATGAGATATTCTCATTTTGGATGCAATGTGGTACATGAGGATATCGCCTATGCATTAGGAGTTGATACGCATAAAGAGAAGATGGCATTTAAGCACATCGTGGAAGAAGAGGGAGGGAAGCTACCAGCTGAGCATGGACACGGTACCGAATATAATGCACCAAAAGATACACAACAGCGATGGAAGAAGATGGATCCACTAAATGTCCTAAACCCAGGCATCGGAGGACTATCTACTCTTCCAAAGTATGGCAAGTAGTATTAAATAGAGTACATGATGATCTTGTTGTGACTTGATATAAATATTATAGTTATGTCTACTGTTTACCCTTCATTAGCTTTACCCCACCATGGCTACTTCCAACAGCTGTCACTACACAGCTGTCACTACCCTCGTCATAGATCACGCATTGCACCCCACGACATACCAGCCGAGCAATTCAATAAAAGAGGCACCTTGAGTTGGAATAACCTCTCACAATCATTGCAACAGCTCTTCACTGAAATATCTTTTAGATCCTTAATATGATTCTCATTGAAACGAACTTCGAGAATCATTTCATCATGAATCTGTAGTAGCATGCGTGGACGACTACTCAAATCTTGCCAGCGTGTGAGATTAGTAGTCATATTGATCATGGCAGCCTTCATCAAATCAGCAGCTGAGCCTTGGATGACGGTATTGATAGCTTGACGCTCAGCTTGACTTCGCTTTGAATTGTCATCCGAGTTGATATCATCCAAGTACCGTTTACGACCAGCAATGGTTGTGACATATGCATTCTTCCTTGCATTTGACTTCGTCTCGTCCATCCACGACTTTACACGTCGGAACCGACGGAAGAAGTCGTTCATCATTTGCTGGGCATTTGTTTTACTAATGGATAACTTCTTTGCTACTTGATTTGGACTCATACCGTATAGAATTGCCAATGTAACTTGCTTGAACTGAGCACGTTCTTGATCTGTAATTGTATCCAATGGCTTGTTCCGAATAGTACTTGACATTTGCTTGTAGATATCAATGTTGGGGTCACCTCGGAAGAGAGATACTAATGCCTCATCTCCACTCATGTGTGCCAAGATACGTACTTCCTTTTGACTGTAATCGCATGCAAATAGACACAAGCCTTGGTCAGCAGCAAAGGCCTCACGAGGATCTACACCAAATGCTCCCTTCTTGGGTATCTGTTGTAGATTAGGCTTACGACAAGAGAGTCGTCCCGTTCGTGTAGCAGTCTGCATCCACTGTGGATAGATTCGTGCTGGTTGTTTCTTACTCCTCTTGGGACTTGTACTACCACTGGCTTGATTATTGTTGTTCCTCCTACATACTTTGGGTAATGGCCGAATATATGTCGTGAGCAGCTTGTTGAGCTGTCTAGATTCCAATATAATATCTATGATTTGAGGTGATGATCCCGTACGTGATTTCATTTCCGATCTAATTGCCTTGAGTGCTTCTTCGGATGTAGATCGATGTATTGTCTTGTTCTTGGCAACTAAACCAGCTGGCATTGATAATTTTAGGGTATCAAATAGAAAACTTGATACTTGTTGAGGAGATGATAGTAGAAAGTCGGGATCTTTGGTGATTTGGATAGCCGACGTGGTGAGTTCCTTGAGTCTAGATTCGAGTTGTACTTCAATTCGTTTGAGACGATGTGGAAAGAAACCAACACCACGACATTCCATCTGTGCCAAGATGGATTGTACTGGCTGTTCTATAACCTCCAACGAATCCAACAGTCCTCCCCTCACAAGTTGTCCGTTCACGATAGGATATAGTTTGTACACGAGTTGTAATGAGTTCTTGGCTGATATACAACCCTGCATAACAGCTGACATATCAGAATGTAATTCATCTTGGGGTGCCAAATGAGCAAATCCTTCTTGGAATTTACTAAACTCAAGCTCGGTATCAGTGGCATTATCTCGTAACATCCATGAGACTAGCCGTAAATCCCAAATAGATTGTATATACCCATCGTTTCTCATATTGTTGACACTACTAATGTTAGGTGTAGCCATACCATTTGAATTGTTATTATCACCTCCAGCTATGCACGCGGCAAAGGTAGATACACTACTTGTTGAATTACTACTACCAATATCACTAGCCAAGTGTTGATAATAGGGTAGTAATGATACCGTGGCATTATATGTCACCAACTTGGTACGTTGATTGAGCAGTATAGCCTCAAACGCTGCCCATCGATCACTTAAACTAACACCACATAGAAAAGGAATGATTGGCCAATTTGACATTCGTTGATATTCAATTTCATTTGGTGGTTCACCATGTTCATCATCCGTTGGACCAAGTGGTAGTAAAAAGCATTCCCATTCACTAACTTGATTATTAGCCATATCATCAACATCATCAACACTACTACTATCATTCTTGAATACAAACATTGCACCCAACAACGATGCCGAAGCCCTTAATGAACGTATCTGATCATCACATGTGCAATTCCATGCCGTGCATGTTTGTCCTTTTGGTGTGCAATACTTTTTACTCGATGGTACAAATGGTGTTGTTACCTCATACCCACGATTATTATTATTAGAGTTTGGTAATGTAAATTTGTTACTACGTGTACCACCGCCCTTCTTCTTACTCTTCTTTTGCTTACGGATATCATTATTAGGAGCTGACGATGTAGTATAATTACCAGTATATTCATCTAAAAAGAGTAATGAGAATGCAACAAACTGTTGATTACCAAACTTTTCTAAAAATAGACGCATCCCCTCCATACATTGTGCAACATTTTGTAATTCCATTTCTTCTATACCGGCAAAGTCTTCTTGGGTTAGCTTTGGTATAATACTGCTGTTATTGTTTGACTTGTTATTGTTGGTAAGTAGTATATCATCAGTGTTGTATGCTGGTATATCCAATTCAGTACCCGTACTAGTGGTAGTATTAGATTTCCTTTGCTTCTTCTTCTTCTTCTTCTTTGTTTTGCCATTCTTTTCATTACTAACTCGTTTCTTATTGCCATTTAAATAATCAGTAATATCAGTACCATCAGACTGCTGCTGCTGTTTTGATTTCTTCTTTTTCTTCTTCTTGGCTGCATCCTTGTTTGGTGCATTCTCCTTCTTGTTATCATGATCTACGGTTGGTCTACCACCGTAAACATCCCAAGAACTTTTCTTACTCTTAACATTCTTATTATCGTTAGTAAGTGCTGATTTCATTTGTCCCGTATTGGAATCTTTAACCAATTTACTTTGCTTTGGCGGTACTTTAAATGCATTTGCAGTACTATTGTCATGAGTGGATATTGGTTTGGCAATGAAGGATGAGAATAAATCTTTTGGTTTTAGATTGGATGATGGAGGTTGTGGACTGCTGCTATTTGTACTGCCTTGATGATCTTCTTGAGTGGTATGATTGATGTCTGCTAGATTATCATCTGCTGGTGTTAAATTCTGTTGTTGTTGTGTTGGTTGTTGGAAATCATATTCTTGTTGAGGAGGGGCCTGGCTATTGCGTAATAATGGTGCACGCACATTATGTTTTTCATTAGCAGACTGCTTACGCTCATCATCCAACACACCACTACAATCATTATCAGGACATGCAATTGGGCTAAAGAATTGTATATAAGGCATTAATGCCATTACAGGACGTGGATGGAAGAAGGCAGCCGCTTTACTAACCGGCATATTGCTATTATTATGGTTCATCTCATTATTTTGTTGGCCGAGATTATTAGCAGAAGATTGCTCTACTTCACCTCGACGAGTCATACCACCAAATAGCAACGCAGAGTAATTGTTATTAGTCATTGATAAAGACGATGGCAATACGCCACTACTTTGTAGTTGATTCTCAATCTCAAATTGTAATCCATCATAATTATTTTCATAATTATTGTGATTGTTGTTAGTAGTTGAATTACGAGGAAAGTTCTTCCACTGCTCGTCTAGATAATTTTGTACGTTTGTATGATCATCATCATTAGTATTGTTTTGTCTTCGTTGGGGGGTAGGAGCCCTCGCGGCAGGCTCGTACCACGGCATCCTCCTTCTTGCTCTCTTGACAAGCAAAGAATATGATTGTTTATTGTGGAAGTTCCGCTTTAGGTGAAAGTTCCAGTATCGTCTGAATAAGTTTCTTTTTGTTCTTTTGTGTTGTTGTTGTTGTTACTGATCTCGGAGATAGATTATGAATTCAAGAGAGGTATTAATATGTCAATATAATGAGGATATTGCACAGCTATATAATTAATGTGTAAAATAGTGATAGTATGACGTCTCCGTCCAAGCTCAAAGGCACCAAACTGAGTGCTAACAACAATAACAATTTGGCTGTTGTTGGTGAAAATAACACTACCTTAAGGTTATCAGGCTCATCAATACGTTTAATACTAATATTACTAGCTATTATACTATTTGGTATGTTTTCCATGATACACACACATTCTAAACTTATCGAAAATGATGGCAGAACGATGGCGGTATCTGATAACAGTTTGCAATCCTTTGCACCTCCAACTCGAGAGAAGTTTAGTTTATTGGATAGACGACAACAGAAAGAGTTGCAACGTTGGCCAGCTACAAGTAAAAACAGTACATTAGTTAGAGAAAAGATTACAACACGAGACATATTGCAACGAGCAGCTCAACAGCAACAAAGTAGGCAGTCTGTTATTAGTGACGAACGACATACTCAAAAAGCAAATGGTATGCATCTATGTACTTGTCTTAACCCTGACAATACACAACCAACACAATCTATACCATCTAAACCAAAACGAATACGATGGTTACACATTCCCAAAACAGGCACATCCTTCATATCAACATTATGGAGCTACACATCCTCAACAACCAATCGATATATTGATTTGAATGTTAATTCACATTCCTGTAGTATGTTTGATAACACGTCATATTCCATGTATGATTTTGTATTAATGAAACGCTATCCTTGGGAGATGTATGGTGCATTGAACATGATACCTAATATCACTACGAAGATGTTGAGTGTGGATATACCATTGGGATTAGTTGGTGGTACTCAGCATGCGGCATTAGCACATGATTTGGATGACGAGTCATACATTTCAACACCACATTATCAACGTGTCAAACATTCAAAAATGATACGTAAATGGGGATCTGAAATATCAAATAATATAACTATTGCAAGTTTCTTCCGTCAGCCAGAAGATCGGATACTATCAGCCTATTACGATGGAAGACACTCAAACGGCTTTACACCTGAATTATACAAAGGATTAGTCGACGCTTCATACCAACGTAATCCAACAACAAAGCATTCCTGTACAATTAACAATTCCAACAAGACATATCACAATCCATTAGAATGCTTTGCACGATATCCAGGTATAGCAGGATGTATGACACGGATGTTAAGTGGCGAAACTTGTGCCGATGGGATACTACAAGAGAATGGTATTGAGAACTTACAAATGGCATTAGATGTTATATTGAATCATTTAGACTTTGTGGGTTTGATGGAGGAATGGAATGAAAGTATATGTCAATTTCATAGATTGTTTGGTGGTAAGAAGAAGAAGAAGAAGAATGATGATAGTTCACTTTATTGGGATACACCACTGCAAGGTGAATTCAGCAATGTACACAAATCAACCAAACAAAAGATATTCACAACTAAACATTTAAATGGCTTTGAAGATCATGCAGATCGAGCTGTATACGAAGCAGTCAAGTACAAATTCAATCAAATGGTAGGTACGAACAAATGTCATCGATACATGACATGGGATGAGTTGAGGAATGATAAAGAAGGTATAGCTGAACGTCATGGTATCAAATTAGATAGTGATGGGAACATATGCAAACCAAAGAGTTGTGTAGAATTGGGTAAACAGTGTGGCGAATGGTCGGATGGGTGTGGCAAGACTGTCATATGTGGAATGTGCAATGTGGGTAGGACAGGACTTCCCAGTACATGGCGAGTACAATGCAGTGAAGAGGGGCAATGTATAGACTACTGTTCACCATGGAAGCAAAAAGGATATTGGTTTATGTCTGACGATTCTCCACCCGAGATGAAAGAGGTGATTACAGTCATCAACAAGCCTACCGACCAAACATATTTGACACCCATAGATGCCATTTCGATATGTGACAAGGCATGCAATAACGGATCATCATCATCATTTAAACACTTTATCGATGCTGGTCTATGCAAATGCGGCACAACACCAATGATATTAAGCAGCAAGAACTTTACGATCCAAGACTTTTCTAAAGCACACGATCTTACAACAATGTGTGGAACCAACAAGGTACGGAACGGAGCCTTCCTATTAGAGAACGAGACACAACCAATCTGCTGTCCACCTGGACTAACACAAAAGTCAGCACTACCCAAAGCATTAAAGGGTAAAGGATGGGTACGTCTCTTCAGTATGGGATCATTCAATAAGGAAGGAGAATACTTTGATCATGTTCGTATAGAATGTGGTGCATTAGAAGAATGTGAGGAAGTGGCACGCGAAAAGAAGGCTGAGATGGCTGTGTTTGACATGTTCAATAGCATGTGTTACTTGGCACGGAATGTTATTGACTTGAAGGATTGGTATACGGTAACAAAAGATAATCAATATCGGTATGCTATTGATTTACGGTAAGGCTGAGGTTGGTAGGGGTGGGTGTTGTAGATTGAATTGGATTCAATCTTAACAAATAGCTATACATTTTTAACTACTACCTAACCTCACATTTGCATTATATTCCCATACTAAACCCTCCAGTATTGGCAGCAACTAACAACTCATTAATACCCTTCTTCGTCTCCTTCTTCTTATCCTCGGCAGCAGCCTTCTTTTCTGCCTTTTTCATCGCCGCCATTGCCTTTGCCATACGTTCCTTATTTTCATAATCCATCTTTTCCTTAATAACACTATTCCTAAAAACACGTACCAATCCTGGACTACTTGGTTCAATTTGTAATCCAGTCCATGCCGCCTCCATGGCATCTTGATATCTATTACATGCCAATCGTGTCGTTGCTAATCTATAAAATCCTTTGGACCAATGTGGTGCCACACGTGTAGCGATATAGGCATCATATAATGCATTTAAATGATCATTTAAATTGGTATAACATACTGATCTGTTACCACGATAACTCGCCTCGGTTGGATTACACTTGATGGAGATGTTATATTGTTCAATTGCTTTGGCATATGATTGTTCTTGTGTGAATAATCGATTACCTTCCTTCTTGGCAATTTCGGCTTCATCGAATTTGGCACGTGTAATCTTCTTCTTTGGTAATAATCTTTGACATTCTAATTCGGCATTCTTTTCGATTATTAATGATTGTGCTGTTATATCTTGCGGTGATTGTGGTAGATCGTTTACCGGGCCTTTGGGTGCGGTTGTTTTTGATGTTACATTCTTTTTCGTGGTGGCTGCCTTTCTTCTATTTGATGTTTTCTTTTTTGTTTGTATTATTAATTATAGGGGATGTAGTGCCGTCATTATTATTAGTAATAGGGGATGCAGCACCGAATGTAAATGAGGTAGCTGATCCTTTACTATTTGTAGGGTCTGTCGATGTTGTTGTTGGATTGCTAATGTTTAATTTAGATGAGTCAAAAGAGAATGCAGGAGATGATTGCTTGGATGAATCAAAAGAGAACACAGCTGTTTGTTTGAAAGATTCATCTTTTGATTTGTCAGTGGCGGCGGCGGTACTTCTTGTTACTCTCTTATTATCTTTTGACGACATAGTGGTATGCGGTATTTGATATATATCTCTGTGTAAAGGTAAAGGGTATAGATATGTGAATTTAGCAAACACAACAAAGAAGGTGCACCTTATATTGTGAGGTATAACATCTAAAATCTACCACACAAAACTATCTCTCATTTTCACGCTATTTCGGCGGCATCGGCGCGGCAGAAACTAAACATACAAAATAACCACTTACCAAACGCTGTTGAGGATATAAAATATGTAGGAAGGGTCTATCTAAGGCACAGCAGGCCACTGGTTTATTGTAGGGTACCTTTACGAAAGTTGTTTCGTCCGAAATTGACGTGCGTTATTTCGCTAAAAGACATTCTATTCCTGTCTATCTCGACTTATCTCTCCGCCTACTTCTGCTAATCATAGACTCGTAGATAGGCTCATATTATCAGCCGCGCCGCCTCCTCTGTTAGATATTGACGGCGGAAATTAGCCGTTGTCAGTGTTGTTGGGATCGTCAGCAAATATATACACCTAATTTCAATCTCAATATGAATATATCTTTGGTATATCTTTGCAAAGAACAACCTAAACTCCTACTCCATCGCTTCTATTGACCACCACCAATAACTCTAAACTACACTAAGTAAACAGAGGCGGTGTATCTAAACAGCCGATCAATGATGAGTACTGATACAAC
>Ga0214481_101234_pt1 | contig 10655 bp, 10 predicted proteins | sample M1_20Mar14CPVII9_4_FD_165057 | JGI IMG/M metagenome (GOLD analysis project Ga0214481, IMG submission 165057) | Marine eukaryotic communities from Monterey Bay, California, United States - M1_20Mar14CPVII9sort6BwellG10 | ecosystem: Environmental > Aquatic > Marine > Unclassified | place: USA...
GGGGTATAGCAGCATGCAGGTGCTACAATAGTAGATGTTTGGCATTGTATGGGTGTATAACAAAGTGATGAACACTCTCAGCATGATTGTAACACCATCCACCATACTTTTACAGCCACATGTGGGCTGGTTTCATGCCTCAGATCAGGAAAAAATCTTGATTTTCTGCTGACTGTCAGGCAATGTTTGGCCATCAAGTGGGGGTATAGCAACATGCAGGTGCTACAATAGTAGATGTTTGGCATTGTATAGGTGTAAAACAAGCTGATGAACACTCTCAGCATGATTTTAAGTCCCTTCACATTCCACCTTTACCAGCCCTATTTTTGTTGGATTTCTGCTTTCTTCTTTGATTGCCTATCATATCTTACAAAAACATCAAACCAGTTTTTTTGACATTTTTGGTTAAGAATGTTATTGGCATTGGTTGTCGTCATGTAGATTTTACATTAGTGGTGATTTGTATCAATAACCTTGAAAAGGTTATTGAATTATGAGCGTTATTATAGAGGCCATCACCACTTGAAAATATTTATTTTTATTATGATAAAATATATGATACTATTGGTCTCATCTTGATCAGACGATCAAATATTGGTGTCTGTCATTATTTTTGGACATTTTTTGGTTGTGTTAGGCTCCCTAATAGGTACAATAGGCGCCCAAAAATAAGTTTTTTTATTTGAAGGTTAGAGGAGTTAGGCATGATTTCTTTTTTTCTACCTTTACTACTCTTCTTGATTAGTACTTTGGCCAAGGTATTTGTGATTTGGAGCCTTACTCATGTCAGGAAAATCAACCCTTAACCCTAGTGTAACTCAATGAAGTGTGATAAAAAAGTTGTATAACCCTAGTGCAACTAATATTATCTCTTTTTTTAGCTGTAAATACTCACTTTATTCTAATTAGTTCTCATTTAGGGTTATTTTTTTATATTCCGAGTGCATAAGTGCAAATTAAAGGTGTGGATTGATTGAATATGTCTGTCCCTCACCCGCCCTGGCTGTCTCGTACGTGGGCTTCTGTGGTACGGTACAGGATTACTCAAACACTTACTGATTACGAGTATTAAATGATAGTTTTATTTAGTTGGGTTAAATACAGGCCAAATATAAAGCGGTGACAATGAATAGCGAGGAAAAGGAGGAGAGCGTAGTATTACCAATTGATGGTAATGACGAGAAGAATGTGATGTCCGCCGCCGCCGAGAAAAATAATGATATCAAAACTAATATCTCAGAAAATGAAACAATTGCAACGGCAACGGATATATCTCTAAATAATTCACCCAAGGCAACTGATAATAACACGCCCGTACCTTCTTCTACCACAAATACTGCCGATACGCCAACATCAAAATCTCCAGGATTTTTTTCACGTATTGGTACCCTCGGCAACAGTGTCGGCAGTGGAGCACCCCTCCTTGGTGATAAATTAGGAAATGTATATGAGAAAGCACAGAAACGTGCCGTGGAATTACATGAACAGGCAGTTACAGAGGTAGAACGATTACGCCAACAGCAACAGAAAGAGGATCAGGATAATAAGTTGAATAATATTGTAATACCCCCATCTAGTGGTACTTTGATAGTTGATGGTAGTGAGGTTAAAGCTGTTTCTTCAAGCGAATTGATACAAGAAGCGAGTAATGAGAAGAAAACAACTATTCAACCATCTGTTGTTGAAGGAGCTGTTAAAGATGGCAGTGCATCAAAAGTTAAAGAAAACAAGTCTTCTACGTTTCCAAATGTCTCATCACCCCTACGAGATGCCTTTAATATTGTTCGTCAACAGTCACTGCAGTCTGCTGAAAGGTTGGTTTTTCCTGTAGAGGCATTTGCAACTGGTGTCTCAGATGATGATGCAACTGCCGAAAAAGGAGGCGAACATGATGAAGATGATGATAGTCGGTATTTATCACCTGATTCATCTAATGTATCCTCAAGTAGATCACAGGAAGATGATAGTAGTAATAGTATTGTTGGTAGTCCAGAGAAAGAGGGTGGCGAAAGGAAAGAAGTTATCAATACCACACCAGTAACATCTACATCTTCATTAACACCAACAAGATTTACAGGTGTATTCAATGCCACCGTGGGTAGATACCGTAGACGTTTACAAGAGAGTGCATCATTTGATTCTTCCCAACTTTCTTCCTCATCTGATCAACAACAGCAACAATCTCAGCAACAACAACAGCCACAAGAAGTTTTAGTGGGTGGGGCTGATAGAGTCGGTGGTTTGCGGTATTTTCAATTAGACAGTATTATTGACAAAAATGCCATGTCATCCAAGTTGTTACCACCGACTATGCCTTTCTCATCAAAGGTAAGATAGATTGTGATTGTCTTTTTTCATGTGTTATACAACCTTCTCACAAACTCTTACTCAACAATATAGCCACCAGGACAAGAGAACCTAGTAAAAGAAACCGGAGGACAATGGACAATGGCGTCAAATCGTGGCCAGAATGCAGTCGTCAATCCAGCAACAAACTCACACACATCATTCTCAAGGTCACCATCATGGGATGCAACGAGCACCACTGCCGCTAGTGAAACAGGCTCAGCTATATCAGACTCTGATGGATCAAAGAATAAGTTACCACCAAGTTCGGCAGCAAGTCCTAAACCATCACATAAATCAACTCGCACTCCTTCATATTATGAAGAAGCCGTACGAGCAGTATTGCAGCCAGGACAACGTGCATTATTCTTTGGTAAGGGAACAATGGGTGTGGTATTGAAACCCACATATCATGCAAGGTAAGATTTTTTCTATGTGTTATGTGATACACACCTGTATAATAAGATTTTAGTAGGTTACACAATCTCCTCATTTAATCATTTGTTGTTTTGTCGAATCTTGTAGTTGGCGAGGCAAGGACGGTGGGGGGCTCTTATCTCCCACTACAGCATCCAAGAAGGGTGGCGTATTCATTGATTCCATGATTGCTGGTGGACATGCCGATAAGAGTGGGGTTGTGTTTGTGGGGGATCATGTTATTAAGATTGGTGCCATTAATGTTGAAAGTATGACGTTAGAGGAGGTAGTGACTGTAATCTCACAAACAAAACGGCCTAATATCATGGTGGTAACGAGTGAACATAGTGTGAAGTTAGTTGATAAGCACAAGGGTGCAATTGAAGAAGCTGGAAGTACTGGAGAGAAAGGCTTTGTGTCTCAATTGGATTTGACATTTGGCTTTGTAAATAAGCTTGTAGCAGAAGGTGAAGGATCTCTTAGCGATCAAGACTTGGGAAAGGATCACGAATTGAAGCAAGTTGTTAGTAGAAACTCACTTCTGGATAACGACGATGAAGAAGAAGATAGCGAAGAAGAAGTATCATTCAAGTCTCCAAGTAAGGGACAAGACGATGTGGCAACAGATGTTGATGTTGATACCGATAAAGCCAAGGATGAAGAGGCCGAGACTGCTGCTGTCTCTGAAGCTAACAATGTCGACAAGGAGCCAGAAAGCAACCCAGTCGATACTAACACATCTGCTGCCGATGATATTGGATTCCTCTCAGTATATGCATCACACCGAACTAACAATTATGATACCAGTGATACTGATATCAGACATCAACGCACTTCGTTATTGAAACGTTCGGCGCTCTTCAATCAACACTTTCGAAGTGCACTTCATGGCTCGCTTTTGGAATGTGTATTAGACCCTCGCAAGTACAGTTTTTTGGAGCACTTCTTCAAGAACTATCAATCCAAGAAGCAAATAGATGCCAAGGCAAAAAGTGGTGCCGCCAAAGAAGCAAAGTTAGTCGATGATGATGATGTTACCTCAGCCATTAATCAAAGACGCTTGCTTGAACTATATGTTGAACTCTGCAAATTTCACGATGCCATGATGGTATGCTCTGAATCAGAGAGGGAGAAACTGCTGGGTTATGCTCGTGATATATCTACGCGATTTTTGGAGGATAGTGATCAGGGTAGCAATAGGAATTGTTTGTCAGAGCGAGTCAGTCAGGTTGCATTAGGTGGCATGGAGAAGGTTCAAGCTGTACGATTTGCACTAAATGATGAAGATTCATTCTTTGAAGAAGACAACGGTGATGGTTTTGAAAGCATACGCTCATCTTTAGGGGCATTCTTGTCCACACAAGAGGCATTCCTTTCCTTTTTGATATCCAATGAATGTGCGAGTATGAGAGCATATCTACGTGGATGTTCACCCTTCTTGCAAATCGAGCCTCACATGTTCCTGAAGCCGCCTATTGCAGAAGAAGAGGATGCCTCTACTCACAACTTATTACTGCATGCCATATTTCACCTCGTTTGCATGAAAGAGAATGATGAGGACGAGGAACAAGGAAACTTCATAAGAAATGATGCCTTGAGATTCAATACAGGGAAGAGAAATTTAGGTGCTTCATCTCTTCTTGGCTGCTCGACTTTTATTATGCGTAAGTTGCATAAGTCAATAGAAGCAGTCGGCGAAGGACTCATTGAAGATGGAATGATGGGAAACAGCAATAATCTACCGCTATATTTATCCTTCGTCGACCAAATGCAATTCTTCTGGGAAGTGTATGTCGCTCCAGCGGGTGGTGCTCTATCTTCACTGATGTTATCCCAAGACGCACAAAACGCATTGGATAATGTTCGGCGATTGTTAGTTTCATCTGTTGATGAGATACTTGCCAAGGAAGAAAGTAAGGAAGAACCGATGACAACCAACGTTGATATGGCGAGAGCACTTTCATCTGGCGAAATGTCAACCTGTATTGTAAGCCTCGCAGAAGCTTTACTCCGTGAGTATACTCTGAAGATATACCCCGATTTCCAGCGCTTCATATTCTTTGAATGGGCCTGTAAAGAATCAAAAGAACATCGATTTGATACAAAAGCTTGCTCCAATACAAGTTATGTTGTCAAAAGCGCTTACAATGGAATGTCAAATGGATTTCTGAATAGAGCACTGAGACAGATTGAGTTCCCTCATGGTATGTCTTTACACAGACCACCCCCGTCAATAGATATTTCCCCAACTCTCAAACCACCAGCAGGATCAGATACCTCGTCTGATTGTCTTCATAATGGCGATGTTGCTCTTGTATTTGGATCTGATACCGATGATGAAGATGAGATTCGAAGATTCTCATGTGTTTCCTTGCAGCCAGAGACGAGTGGTCCTAGGAAAGTCATACTACCTGAAGACGTACCACCAATCTTTGAAAGCTATGCCAGTGTACCTCCATTTAACGAGAGGCCATTTCAGGGCATGCTCAAAAATGAGAAGAATAACCGAATAAGGTGAGTTGATACCTACTGTTTGCATTCTCGTCTACTATACTTTTACTCTTTATGCCCAAACTCATCTTCTTTCATTTCTCAATAGCATTGACGGATGGGAAGTCTCTCTCACTAATTTTGTTATACCATCTCAGGGTAGCGGAGGATCAGACGATGACAAATGGATGTATTGTGTCTCACTCGTCTTTCGCAAGAGCTTTAATACAGCACCACAGGTTAGTGAGCGAGAAATTAACAACGCATGTGTGCAAGAGCTGCAACACGATGCCTCTCTCGACGAAACAACTAGTCAAGACTTCAAATCACCATTATCCATTTCAGAATCAGAGGACGAAAAGAAGCGGATAATGAACGTGTCACAAGAATTAAAGCAATTCAATTGTAAACTGCAGGAGAAGAAATGGCCACAGCAAGTTAGACAAGGTTCCACTATTGGACTTGCATTGATCAGCAGCCGAAATGTTACTAGTACAATGAGAGAAACCCTCAGTCTCCTTTATGAAGATTTCTGCGGTCACTCGAATAAAGGACAAGATGCCAAAAGAGCTCCTCCAAAGAAGCAACATTTGTGCCAGCCTTTAGTTGACATCCTGGGAACACTTCACGCACAAGAAATAGAGGCAACATCTCTTGGATGTGTGCTGCAGCCATATCTTACTCACACTACTTCAAGATGGGTCCATCGGCCAATTTCACATCAAACAGATATCTTTGTCAAAGCTGCTGGGATGCAGCTACTGCAAGCTTTACCACCAGTACCACTTGCCCTGGCATTTGTAACACTACTATTAGAACAGAAGGTTGTGTTTGCCTCAAGTAGAAGGGGGATGCTCATGTCAGCATCATTTGCCATGACACAGCTTCTCAAGCCACTAAAATGGGCCCATTTACAAGTTCCACTCGTGCCAGTTTCCATGTTGGACGAGCTCATACATTACCCAGCGCCATTCATGCTTGGTATACCCACAGACGAGAAGAAGAGCGCTGCAGTACTAGGATCCTTGCCTAGTGATGTGACATTGATAGATTTAGATGTGGGAAGGGTGATTTTAGCTAGTGAGTTCTCGAATGACACCTCTAAAACATCAGAAGGCATAAATAGTGATGCTGTCGCCGGAGCACTAAGATCACAAGTACTCTTTCTTTCTGAATGCTTGGGAGGATCGTTCGGTGCAGCCATCTATCGTGATTCATGGTGTTCAGACAGTCCATTGCAGACCATGAGTGAACCGACAAAGCAATGTACTGACGACTTCACAGAGGTACTCCATATCTGTGAAGACTTTATATCTGAGTTCATTTCTGGTAAGTTGAAGTTACTCTTGTGACTCGTTTTACCTTGTTTAAAAACAACTCATTACTTACTATAACTTCCCCATCCTACTTAGGTATTCACTCATGCTGTTTATGGATAGAAGAGAAACATGATTCAATTACCACGAGGAATGAATCGGCCATTATATTTGATGAAGATCGATTTTATCATATCAAAAATCTTAGAGCTGAAGGCCGTTATCTGCCTCTTATTCAGAAATCAGAGAACTCAACTGACAAACTTTCTTTGAGTCTTGACCAATTTGACTTGATATTTGAAACCTTTCTTCGTACTCAATGTCTCAGCACTTACATAAGTCAAGGGAATAAGGAATCAATGTTGTTTTCATGATGGTATGGATTCAACTAGGCAAGAAGTAACTTAAAATGAAGTTTGATATCCTGATACCTTATAAGTAACATATCAGGAAGAATGTATAGTATTACCCCCCCTACCTAGCTTCCTCACTCTCCCCAAACTTCTCTATCTCTTTCATTTTGTCTTTGAGAAGTGGTATCTTTACCGGACTTGAAGATTCTTTGTAAGTCTTCTCAACCTTTTCAATTGCTGTTGACCACCTCAACTTACCATGATCGAGTTGACTCGACCTCCGGCGGCAATGGTACCATAATAGCTGTATGTTATTGCAGTTGATTCATCATGGGAAATACTTTACCTATAACCGCGCCGCCGAAGCCGTCCGCGTCTCGAGCTGTGATCTTCATGAAAGCAGAAGGAGTATTGCAATATCTAAATAAACCATGGAACCCCATTGGTAGATTGCAATTACTCAATGCCACTGAGGAATTGCCAAATGCGCTAGATGGTATAGTTACATTAGACGAGTATAAAGATATGATAAGTTCTGTTGATGAACGAGCTTCCAATTACAGAGGTATGTATTGCAAAGAATATACTAGCAAAAAAAAATATTATGCTTATGTCTCATGCATTCTCTCTCCCTATATAGGTGGCCGTATAGCAATCGGTGTTGCAATGTTTCAGGCATGCTTGTTGGTAGTACTCATTATTGGATTCATACTGAGCAGATTTGCTCCTCATATGCTTGGAGGCAGAAGCTTTTTTAATGTGAGTAATAATTGCACTATGCATGCATGATTATTTTTTATTATCTCGGCACTAATATTATATGCTCTCAGCCAATAACAATCGCTGTGCTGGGTACTTTAGAATTTGGCGTCTTATCCCAGTCGACACGTTTTTTCCAAAGAGAAGAGAGTGAGCTAGTAGATGCATTAATAGAACTATTTCAACCATGGCGAGAGAGAAGAGTCATTGCAAAGATGAGGAAGGTACATGGTGACATAGATGACACGAAGAAATCTACAACATGTTATTGTCTGATTATTGAAAAGCTTGGACCGGACATGGGTCTCGATGACACAATGAGCATATCTACATTTGCTGACTTCAACAGTGAGATATCTGATGAAGTTTAAACTATCAAAAGGAGAAAAGGAAGCCCAAGAACAAACCGCCTATCTCTCTGCAAACTGCCACAATAGATGTAACATAGTATGAACAGATATATGTATTCCAATATAATCTTGTTATTTGTTTTTTTTCTATAGCAGAGGATCTAGAAGATAATGCGATTCTCCTTACTGATACATACTTATCTCCATTTCTTCTTGTCTAGAGACACACCTCTCTTTAGATCCTTGGATATATGTTCAGCTGCTACCCAAATTATTCTAGGTGGATAATAAGCTCTCAATCTAGTATGAACCAATCCCTGTATCTTCCCACCTTTATCATCTAATATCTTTTGCATCTTTCTAACAAGTTGTTCCAACTTTGATTGTGGTATCTTATGCAAATCTAATGATAAGGGCAGTGACCAGAAGGCTTTGCATTGCTTCAAATCTGGAGATACTTCCACTCCTAACAAATCTATGCATTGTCCACCAACTGAAAAAGTATTGTATTTAGAAGAGTAATGAGCAAGTGCATCAATGATGGCTGATTCTAATCGATTACCCTCTTGTATCTGTGCTATTGACTTCTTCTTTTGTCCCTGTGCATCTAAGAGACTTTCTTCAAATAATGGTTGCCGAGTACGTGATATAAGATCTTGTGTTGTATTGTGAAGTTGTGTTATACCCACTGATTTTATTGCTTCTAATCGGATATTCTTGGTAGGGTATTGTTGTTGTTGATGTTGTTGATCATCGTTATCATCTGCATCATCTGATAGTGTAGAGAATGATGGGGCACTAGCCCTAGCAACTCTTGCAACGATAGCAGACCTTCTACTACACCCATAGCATGAAGTCTTCCTAGCCAATACAGATATCATCCTTATCCTATTACTTATATTGCAGAAGATCAAGGCAAGTCTTACTCACAAGCCTGCATGGTATCCTCATACTCTCATAATTTTCACAATAGACATCACTACTGACTACGATACTCCTGTGCATCAAATATCGTCTTATTATCATAGTGTTGTCTAGTTTACACATATCTATACAATGGCGCCAGCTGCAGTACCGTGAGTTGTGTTAGTAGTTTCTATGCTTGCTCTACTTTTTTTGATGTAACAATATAAACAACTTACGTACTTTGATGGTGCACTGATATAATGATATAGTCTTACAAAGCTGATGAGCTTATTCATCAAAACACTTGCAAAGCCAATGGCCAAACAAGTGAAACATCAAGCAATTAAAATACCGATAACAAGAAGTGCACTCATTTGGGTAGGACAGACATCGCATGGTATAACGACACGGATGACAATTTGGAGTTCAGGATACAAGGTTCGTTCAATTACAAAGATAGAGGATGAGAAAGCTCTATCTCGCGGTGCCGATCTACTTTCAGAATCATTCATATTCTCAGTTTCTGTTGGGATATTAATGTACGAATACAATAGAAGCAGTATTAAAGAAGAGAAGAAGGAGGCAGCAAAACTACAAAAGATAAGAGACGATGCATCGAAATTACAAGCAAAGTTAGATAGTTTAGACAAACGATTGGTATCATTAGAAGAATTTGCAAAAGCTAATAGAAGATCGATATTGGGAATCGGTGTGAATGCAGAGTACATAGAACCGAGCAAAGATGAAGTAGTTCCAATTAATGATAATGACACAGAAGAAGTAAACAAGAAAGCAAAATCATCATCAACAAGTCTAGGAAATGAAGATTCTGATAATGCAACCAATACCAAAAACATATCAAAGAAGAATCACCGGCAACAAACAAAACGATGGTGGTGGCCGTGGTAGATGCATTTTGCATACTTGCATATGGCTTACACAGTATTGAATCTTATTGGAAGATAACCATATACACTCTCATAGTAGCAAGATAGTTTGATTCATGTGACTGCCAACACTTCTGCGCAACATAGTGATGACCAACTGTAAGATATCCTACAAATGCTACTACCACCAACTGATCGTCATCGACCAGAGATAAAACTGATCAACAATATGTAATGCTAATATTTGCTAAGATATGAAGATTACACTAAAAAGATACCCTTCTGCTTATTTCAACCCAATTCTTAATTCTACGATACATGCGATTCATATCCTAGAAGTATTTAGGTCAGTTGTTGTTGTTGTGTTCATAATCTCTCCACAACTCAAACGTAGTGCTGATCACTAATACACCCTTCACCGTGGGCTGTGCGCGTGCCCGGTGGTATCCGTCCTGTGATGTACTTCCTGAAGAGAGATCTTTTTTGACAACCGACCTCTCATCTCTCACCTCTGCATTGGTCTCAAGTACTCAAACTCTATTCCTATTAAAAGGTCAGTGAGAGTACATTTGTGTGTAGGTTGCATATATATAAACAGGGGGTGCATTCAGCAGAGGGTTGGCGCCCGTTCATCCAGAAGACATGTCGTATCTTTTGTTGATGTGTCATAGTTTGATATATTATCGATGTGTTACGCTAGCAAAATATAGTCACCTTCGCCATCAACTATATATGGTTGTTACTGTTCTCTATCTATTTGTTGACCGAGATCACATATGAAACATTGACATTACAATATAATCTCACTTTTACTTTTTCTTCTTTCTATTT
>Ga0214481_101235_pt1 | contig 10654 bp, 8 predicted proteins | sample M1_20Mar14CPVII9_4_FD_165057 | JGI IMG/M metagenome (GOLD analysis project Ga0214481, IMG submission 165057) | Marine eukaryotic communities from Monterey Bay, California, United States - M1_20Mar14CPVII9sort6BwellG10 | ecosystem: Environmental > Aquatic > Marine > Unclassified | place: USA...
CAACTTTAGTGAATGAATCGACTACTAAATTACCCACTGACCTTCCTTCTTCGCCAACTACCGAATCTAAAATACCATCAATGTTATCATCATAGCCACTAATACAGTCCACGAAATAGTCAATCCATCCAACAACTCCTTTATGAAGCAATGGGCCATCAACTAAGTAAGATAAAGTTCGTTTCGAAGAGGGTGCATCAGTGGGTGGCTTTCGATCACCTCTTCCTTCGTAATCAATATCTGGCGCATTGACGTCGTCAAGTTTGGACTGAAGCATTGCAGTAGTCGCTTCATCGTCTCCAACAGCGAGTAATGCGACACCCTCCAATGTTAATCGAAGGTCATTCTTGCTCCGGATTGCTTCTATGCCTCGTGTAACCATGTCTTCTACCAAATCGGGCGATGTACACAACTCTGCTGCTGCTCCATCATCTTTATCACCATTGGTTGATATCAAGCTAGCCTTTAATGACTCAATTTTACCCACCCATGATTCTCTTATTTCATCTTCATGTGTAAGAGCCGCCTTTCTCTTCTCTTCAATGGTTCTTGCCATGGGTGATATTATTGTTGACCGAATCTCAGCCACACCCTCATCACTAATTGGACTTGGTAATACATCATCCACTTTCAGAGCTGCTGCTAGATCTCGTCGTGATAGAATATGTTTGATATTTTGTACTAACTCATATAAGTCCGACTCACGTGCTATATCGTCAGTTACATGAGAAGAAGATGTGTCGTCTACAACTTTCTTTGTGTCAGCCGCCTTTGTTGCACTTGAACTTTTTACATTGGCAAATTCAGATGATGACTTGTCATCATCAAGAGCAAGATATGACTTTTCACATGTAGCAGCAGCAGTAATAGTAGTAGAATTGCTTGTAGCTGCATTCAAAACCTTAACAAATATATCATTTGCATTAAGAAATAGTATAGATTTGTATTTCTTTGTCTCTTCGTCCATATCATCAACTTTTAATAACCAACTTAAATCATCTAATGCACCATCATATAATTCCATTAATTCTTTTTGGTCTAAATCAATAAATGTCTTCCTACCCAATAATTCACGTAAAGATGGTACTTGATCTTGTAATACTTTGATAATTTTATCATACTCAATATTGGTATGCTGTGTGGTATCTTGTCTTAACCTCTGTTCAAATGATGCATATGCATCATTTAATTCCTCAATTTCACTTTGTGCGACAGATAGTACTTTCTCACGTTTTGATAATAATGTTTCAGTAGATTTAATAATAGATTGTACGTCATGTGTTATAGTATTTTGTTCATCTCTCTCATTCTCTGGTGGTAGTGGATCAGATGTTTCAAGTTCTTGACGTATACGTTCCAAGTCATCTTGCGTAGGTGGAACATATACCGTCTTTGTTTGTATATTCTTCTTTGGTTTTGACGAGGGACTATTGTTGTTATTATTATTGTTGGTATCAGTAGTTGTAGTTTGCGGAAATAAAATAGTTGTTACTATAAAGACATGTGCGATGATGATGTTTGTTATTGATAAAAGTATGACCGCGAGTAAGAATGATATGAAAATAATGCATATCTTCTTTATAGGCTTTGAAGTGCTGCCGCTGTTACTAGTTGCCATCTTACTTCTTACTGCCATGTTTTATGCTTAGAGGACCATAGATGCACCAGAAGTAGAAGAAGTAAAATTAAAGGTATCTCAGAGTAAAAATTGTGCCCATTACCTATAAAATTCGAAAACATTGTCCCAATTAACATAGAAAGACTCCCAGTAAATCCTTAAGGACCTACCTTCTTTGGGCATCTTACTTCTTCTATTACGGGCCAGGCGACCATTAACAATACATTGCAATTAATAAATAAAATATAATAATGGCAAGACGATACGATTCCTCTACAACAACATTCTCTCCCGAGGGACGTTTGCATCAAGTCGAGTATGCCATAGAAGCTATCAACAACGCGGGAACTTCAGTTGGTATTTTAGCCAAAGATGGTGTTGTTATGGCATCTGAGAAGAAGATTACTAGTGGATTATTGGCCCCTGCTAGGGTGAGTAGTTTGTTTTTATATTGTTTGATATATTGTTGATTATGTTGTTTGTTATTAGTATCAGGTTTTTATTGCAATGGACTTTATTAAAATGTATTAGGTACACTCACAAAATTACTCACTAATATGCACCAACAAAACATACACTTGATGATAATTATAGACCTCAGAAAAGACATACAAATTATGTGGTCATGCAACCTGCTCTGTTGCTGGATTAACAGCTGATGCTAATATCCTAATTGATCAAGCACGTCTCCGTGCTGGTCGATATGCCTATCAATATCAGGAACCAATCCCAATTGAAAATCTTGTTGAACATGTCTGTAATTACAAACAGGCATATACCCAATATGGTGGACTACGTCCATTTGGCGTGGCGTTCCTATTCGCAGGATATGATGAAACACATGGTTTCCAATTATATCAAAGTGACCCCAGTGGTAATTACAGTGGATGGAAGGCTACAGTTATAGGTGCCAATAACCAAGCTGGGAAAAGTTTATTGAAAACTGAGTATGGTAGTGAAAAGAAGAACGATGATGATGATGAAATGAAGGTTGATGACGATGCTACACCTGAGATAGAATTACCAGATGTTGCCGAGGCATGTCGTTTAGCTGTGAAGGTATTAAATAAGACTATGGATGGTGCTGTGGCTTCTGCTGAGAAGTTGGAGTTATTTACCATGAGTTTGGATGAGGATGGTAATTGTGTGCATAAGATTTTGAATGAGGAGGAGGCCAAGGCTGTTATTGTTGCGGTTGAGGCTGAGACTTCAGCATCGGGTGATACATAAACCATTGGTTGTGGTTTCACCTGACCAATGTGCACACAAGGATTTTGTCGAGGATATTATTATTAGAGTGTTCTGTGATGTTTTGACGGTCCTAATAAGATTACTCTACTACTGCCTATGATTTTACTTGTACAAAATAGCAATTTTATCCTAGATGAGGTCAGACAAGGGTGCTTTTAGTTCTTGAATCCTTGTCTGCAGTTGGGCTCTAACTTCGTGTATATATATGGTCGCACTTCTTCTTCATACATACATGTGGTACTGCAATCACGCATAGCTACGAAACCTCTTTCTTCTCAGCTAAAATGCAATGACATAAAGAAAATTAAGACGGGGAAAGGGGTTTAGGTGATAGTAAGTACTATACTTATGGGGGGAATCAGAAAGTAACAAACAATATGGAGGAGAAGATTCAATCCATTACGAGTGAGCACAAAACCCCAGAAAGATGAGGAGAGTAGTTAGACTGTGTACATAATAGCAACAAAGTGTTGATTGTCTTCTGGATCAACCGCGCAGCTTTAAGGCGCGGGGATGCATTCCGCTACGCTCCATGCATCCCATCCTATTAGATAATGGTGGGCCTGTTATTTAGATTCAGTCAGATATGCATACCGCTTACCCTTCACGATCGCGCCCGGTGTTCTCGTTCAAGGTAGGGACTTGAGGACAACAAAAAAACAACTATGCAATTGTGGTACTGTTACTTCAATGTATGACACTTAGAGTATTTCAACCTATCCTACATTGAAATTTAGGCTTCTCATCTGAGGCAGTACAATAAACGACAAAGGGTATTAGTATCTGTTTAGCGAATATTGGCGATGTGCTTGAAGATGGTGTTTCACATAGATAGACGCAAGCTGATTGTTTTTAGACACTCGTGGGGCCCCTCCCCCACTCGCGATCATTGAGAGCGCCACAGAACCGAACGGGTGCAGGCCATCTAACTAGCTCCGACTTATCATTAAATGATAATATAAACTCTGCTAAAACAATCTTTGATCGTCAATCCAAACGAATTGGTAACATCTATCAACAACCAATATTTACATTACCATCTGATGACAAAGATGACTATGTAGCTGCAACGTTTGAAGGGCCAAAGAAAAAAGCAAATCGATTACATGATTTTCCTAGACTTGGTTATACTAATGATATAACTAGCTTGATGAGTTTATTACCTGTTAGTGTGGTAAGTGTGTGTATTTTTTTTGAGATGTCATGAGATAGATATAGGTATGTCATGTGAGCTTATGACTACCCCATTGCAACAACTAATCCTTCCGCCTTCTTTCTATCTCTTAGCCACAGCCAGGGGATAGATTAGATAAGTTATCATCAAACTTCAAACCAAATAACTCTATCAATTTAACAATCGGTAAGGTTCCCTTTATCTCTGTGCATGTTTATATCATATGTGCACTTGAATGCATATATTATAATATGATACATGAATGAACTTGAATGATATGAGCTAATATACTATGTATCTCTTGTAATCTAAAGATGGACAACCATTGCAGCCTGTGGCACCGACAACAACTTCACAAACATATACAACAAAAGATGGCAGTGATTATGCAAAAGGTATTGCAGGTGTGGCTGCAATCATCTTTGCAATCTATTTATGTTGGGGTATTTGGTTAATAATCTTGAGATGTGGAAGAATGGATTGTTGTTTTAGGTTATGTCAGTATGGTGATAAAGCTTGGAGAAAGAGGAGTAGACGTCGTAGATCTATGAATCAAAGCAGTGGAGATGGAGATGTGAACAGTGGTGTAGAAGGCGATGATGAAGAAGATGTGGATACAGGGTGCTGCTGTTATACTTGCCATGAACGAATAGCAGTGAAAGGTGGATGCTGCACTCGTCATATCTTTTGCGGTTGGATGGCAGGCAAAAGAGTCAAATTACCAACATCAAGTAGTATCAAACGTGAGAATGATTTGAGAGAAAAGAGCTTCATCAAGTTTGATGGTGTCAAGAAGAGTGTAAGTGAAGTTGGGAATAAAGTTGGTAGTGGTATTGTTACATCGGCAAAGAGTATGAAGAAAGGTAGTAGCACAGATGTTAAAGAGGGCAGTGATAATAGTCAAGACGACAGTGTACCGGTAGCAGAAACTGCCGTTGCCGCCGCTACTGCAGAGGATGAACCTCCTCCTAATACAGCCGATACTGAGCAACCACAAGACCCCCTACCTCCGACAGCAAGTTGGGTCGCGGAGAAGCAACGTATAAATCATGATTATCTGCTTAAACGTCAAGCCTCAGCACGTCGTACAATCTTAATCCTACGAATCGTCTTCCTCGTTGCCTCGACATTAGTATTGGTCTGTTCTTCGGTATTATTAGCAAAGGGTTGGCAGGGAGTCAATTCTATTGTCGATTCGTCTCAGAATACGTTGGATATCGTGAATGATCAAGTAACGTGGATGATGGAAGGAATTGAGGAATACAATTTGCAAAATGAACAGTTAAAGCAAGATCGACTTGACTTCAAGGCAAAGACAGAGGAGAGCAGTGACGGTACTGCAAATGGAAGCGTTGGATCATGGTGCCCGGCTTCTATTGGTAATGGTGAGATAGACGTTGTTATCCCGCTAAGCCAAATGCTATTGAGAGGTAATCTAATTAAGTTGGCATTTGTGGAAGAAATACAGGAGAAGGCGAGCAATATTAAAGATACTGCAGAAGATCTTGTGGATAAGGCTCAAGAAACAGTTGGAGGTGTGAAGGATACAGCTGGTGATGTCAATCTCAATGTTGGTTCAGCCGCTGAAGTCGCAAATAATGTCATGGGTGGAAGGAAGATGGTTGAAGTTGTGGGATGGAGCGAAGCTGTGGCTGAAAAAGCTGGGGTCAATACCTCCGAGGTAGTTGACAATGTTCAAGATACAGTTGGAGAAGTAGTCCAAGTCGTGGAAGATACAGTTGATGTTGTTAAAGAGAAGACCATGACGGTCATAACGTTTCTGGATGAGATTAAAGACAATCCATTTATTGGAAAGGTATTAAAGGTTGCAAAGAACAAAGCAACTGACGTTATTGATGATCAATTAGATGAAAACAAGAGGATTGCAAAGATTCTAGCAACACTGAGGGGACTTGTGAAAACATTAGTGAAACGTATCTCGGATGAGGACGCCCAACGTTTGCTCCAGAGTGGTTTATTAAAAGAGACTCAAGTAACAAAAGACAATATTAAGTACACGGTATTGGATCTCGTAGATGATGGGGCGGATTCTATTGGTTTAGATTATGGACAAGACGGCATCATCTTCAGAGGCTACAATCTAACAGAGGTCTTCAATACCAACATTACTATATCGGTGGATGTTGCCAACCTTTCCAAGACTGTTAATGAACGACTCAGCAATGTATCGTCTCGTATCATGGATATATTTACTACACTTTATACAAGTCTCGAGAATGTCCAATATCAAACACAGTCAGCTCAGTCATCGCTGGACTCGATTCTCCCATACTATTATGTTGCAGTGTCATTTATCTTCGTTATCATGTTACTGACATTAATCTTCATGATTGCCGTTGTATTGGCATGGAAGGATAAACAGCCGCGACTATTTCGCCATATGAATGATGCAATTGTTTGCCCAATATTTATCACGTCAACATTGTTAATGTGGATTTTTACTGTTGTGTTTCTCGTCTTGGGTCTAGTTGGAGGCGACTTTTGCTATGAGACACCAGGAAAGTATGAAGATTTGAGATTTGAGTGCTTCATTTGGCCTTCATGTGTCTTCATTTGATTGCCTTTGCAAGCCGTATGCACTAACTTGAGTCACTATCGTCTCTCTTCATCTTCATCAACCGCTAAACGCGCATCTTCCAGACAATCAGGTCACACAAATGATGGAACAAGTTCTTACGGGCGCTTCAAGAATCGCGTACAGTAAGTCCATTTGTTTGCCTTTGGTTTGTATTGACTTAATTTCAGAGTCTATCCTCAACACTTTATATACAATATGCTAAACAGATTTCGGATACTACTATGTGAATGGATGTCCAGGTACCTGTTTTATCATTGTATTCAATGTGGAGTCTCGTTGATACTTGTTTGACATAACTTGTCTTCATTCGCCTTTGTCTTGCGTACTCACATATGTTGCAATTGTCTCTCTTCTTCTTCCTCGTGAACTGGAAATGTCCAGCTGAATCTCAGCCTCGATTGATGGACATCACTTTCAAAGTCATTACTACAGCTTGGAATGGCATGGAACAACTAGGTGGAGTACTCAAGAGTGTGGGCGAAGGTCCATTAAGTATTGCTTGTGGCAATGCAGCAACAGACGATATTCAAGCGGTGTCGCTTCTTGCAGTATCCATTGCCGAGCACTTCAGTTATGCAGCCAGAGCCATATTTGGGTTGGCCGAGGTCGTTCTTTGCCGTTCTTTCAATCCTATTTATACTTCATTGTCCCACAACATTTTATGTACCGACTTCATCAACTTGGTCACTCCAATGTTGTGGTGCATGTTTGTTATCTCAATTTGCTCCATGGTTATGATCACCCTTCGGGTTGCCTGGCATGAACTTCTGCCTGCAGATGTAAAAGGAGAGGAAGAAAAGGAAGAGGAAGAGGCTGAGGTAGACGAGTATACTCCAACCGAGACACAAGCTTTGGAAAGAGATGCAGGTGTAGAAGAAGAAGATAGTGTGCCTCAAACAGAGAGGGGAGATGCATGTGCAGAGGAAGAGGTAGTCGCCAAGAGTGAAGAAGAGAAGTAGATTCTGTATTGCTTGTGTTGTGTTGTAAGAAGTGTAAAGATAGCAAGTTGTTTACTGTATGATATCAAGCTCTATATTCGTCGATCTGATAGAATTGGTACTCCTCTGACCTCATAATGTTGTTATGAGGTAACTCACACGAATAGCTAGGATACCACATTTTTTATCATTTTTACACGGACGGAGTGATCATAATTTATTCATTACATACTTGTCATCAATCAAGCCTACCTACAAAAGGAGCATTGGTATGGTGATTAATATTTATATACTACTAGATAATGTCCACCGGTAGGAGTAATAAGAGTGTAATCAACGTTGAAGGAACTATTGATGTAAGGCAAATAGAAAATGAGATACAAAAAGAAGTCAAAGCATATCGAACTCATCAGGAAAGTAAAACAAGTTTACTGCTTTACTGACCAAAGTTTGCCTTTACTTGATATGCCTTTGCAAGCCGCATGTGCTAACATAAATTGCAATCACTTCTCTTTCATCTTTATAAACTATGAAACGCGCATCTTCCAGGCAGAAGATTGCATGAAAAAGAAAGCAATCCACACCAGCAAGTACCTAATTGTGTTTATATTGCCATATTGAATCGATCAATTCTAAAATGTCTCAATGTTTTAATACCAACCTCCAAATATTATAGGCAAGGATTATGGAGAGTTCCGTAACTTTGTTTCGGTGTCTGAACTCAAAGCAACATCAAATAGAGAAGTGTCTAATCTTTTCAGCGGTACATCCGGATCAATAGGATCTGTTAATAAAAGTAGCAATGCTATTACGAATGATAGTATTGGGGGATTTGATGATATCGTTCAAAGAAGAAAAGACAATAGTTCCATTGCAAAGTTGGATGATAATCTTCAATCTTTATTGTTGGGAAAGAAGAAGACCATTACTATTGATTCAACAAAGGACAAACGAACAGCAAAAACATCGAAAGATATCTTTTTGAAAGAATGGAAAAGACATTGTACATCTGCACATGATACTTTGATATTCCTATCCAGACAGAGAGATAAGAATGCTGATGATACCAATGACAATAATAATAAGTTCATACTACAACCGAATGAGATATGCAAGGAATACTTTTCAGTAGATATTGATAGTGAGATCATTGGAGATGTTGTAGAGGCATTGTATTTACTTGTTACTATGACTAATGAAACAACCAGCCTTCCCACAAATAGTGATGAAGGAAGCAGCAGTTGTAATGCACTAGCAATGACGGGACTCTTCTCTTCTCAGCTTGATAACATATCATTTATTCGTAACTGGTTGGATGCACTTACATCTTGTGGTAGATTTGAGTTGAGTGTTTCCTTCTTGATGCCAGACGAGCAAACGAAGCTGAAGAAGATAGTCAATTTTCTCAAGGAGTCGAATGAGAGTAGTAAAGATATTCTCCTGATTGAACTCTTGCTTCAATATGATGCTATATTGAAATGAGTGCATTCCATACGTTACTGATATATATATAATATTTTCAAAACATACTCTTTACAATCAAGATAAATGATAAAGATATAAACGTGTGCAGACATATCCACGATAATAAAGCCTAACTTTTACTCGTTCTGCGCTGCAATCTATCACATCTTTCTCCACCACAGTATTTGCTTGCAACAAAACCGATAACTATTTGATTTTCCACAGTGCGTTTTTGACATTACGACCAATAACACTACACATAACTAATTATTGATCAATACCCCCCGTTGTATTTTAATACCCCCAATGTTCAATACCCAATAGATATTTCATTAAGCAAACTTCTTAACAACAGGAAGAATAGCCTCTTCAAAGTCCAATTCTGAGTGATCTGTGGCGTTTATGTGAATTCCTACTCCAACAAGGACAGATTTGAGAGCTTCTTTTGATCCGGAATAAAGCATCTTAGGCCTAACTGAGGCAGTATCAGGATTCCAACTAATGAAAACAATCTTTGATGTGGGACGTCCATCATCTGTTTTGAATTCAACATCAATCAAACCATAACGACAATCATTCTCGGGAAGATCCTCTACGAAATCATCGTATGTCTTAGTCCTATCTCCCTGTTTTTCAATCACTACTGTTTTCTTATCTTTAATTTCATAGATGAAGTATCGGAGCTTGTATGGCTCCTGTCCCAACTTGAATTTGTTGAAGGAAGTACTAACTTCGTCGGAAACTTCTACGCCGGTAGACTAATAAAAAAGAAAGGAGTGAGCATGCATAAAGATAATGCAAAGAAGTAGGAAACAGAGACAACCATTTCCAAAAAATACATCTCAATGAAACACAGCCAACAAATATTATATCACCCAACCAATTCATGGCAATTAATCTCCCGTGTTTTAAGCTCTCGTAAATATATTAGAGGCTGCTTATTGGGGCTGATTCAGAATATTGTTTTATTTATATCTCATGCCAATTAATAAATCACTCTGCCGTGTTCGTAAATCAAACAAATATATCTTAATTCCACAATTTCAGTCAGAGGTATTATATTACTGTCCATATTGTGTGCAGTATAGTACAGCCAAGGTGGAAGCATGTCCTGAATAATTCATTACATATAACAGTTCAACAAACCGACCACAAATTGAAACCATCAACAGATATCTCGAGCCGATACAAAAAAGCCCATTATTAAATAATATTACTAATCCGTCCGATAGGCATTATGTTGCAGCACTGACGTACCATTATAGATTATTTGTTGTGGTGGGGTATGGTAGAGTTTGATTGTTTCAATTAAAAATGAAAGAAAAAAATAAACAAAAGGGTATAAACCTAAACCTAAAACTAAAATTATGACTAAAAATGACATGCTGCCACTGCCTTCTTTCCTCTGGCAATCAAATTGGGTGTTTGTGGTGTGTTATTCCGCTATTCTTAACTGTGGCATTGCTGTATGCACCAATAAAGAATATTTGAACCATTAGCAAACATATGCACACCTCCACCACAAGGGTGGAGCAGTCTTGTTATAACTCCACCATGAGTGATGCATATGCAATAGTAGACATTCCCAAGTCCTTACCTATACATGGGAT
>Ga0214481_101238_pt1 | contig 10629 bp, 7 predicted proteins | sample M1_20Mar14CPVII9_4_FD_165057 | JGI IMG/M metagenome (GOLD analysis project Ga0214481, IMG submission 165057) | Marine eukaryotic communities from Monterey Bay, California, United States - M1_20Mar14CPVII9sort6BwellG10 | ecosystem: Environmental > Aquatic > Marine > Unclassified | place: USA...
AACAATAATACATAAGTAGGTTCTAAACATACATCTCATAGTAACAAGCAGACACATTCATATCACCTCAGATAGCCAATCAACATTTTTTTTCAATAGTAGCGTCATTATTCATTCTGCTCACCACTTTATTAGGAACCTCTTCTTATTTAAACACACAATAAAACAATGAAGTCCACTTCTACAACTACATTACTATTATTAGTTGCAATTATTGCATGTTCTTTACATACGATATCAGCCTTTAATATACCACAACATCAATCGTGCAGTAGATATATTAATTCTTCACCCTACACGACAAGACAACATACTAGTAAACTATTTGCTGGAGGATGGGGGAACAACCAAGAGAGAAGCGTCTCTGACGAAGAATTCGGAGGTGTAAACGGGGCACCTATATATGATTCATATGAGATTGAAGATCGAGGAGAATTTATGAAGCGCGTTAATGATGAACGCAAGTCACTACGTATAAAGAAAGCTGCCGATTTATTGGAGGTGGCAAGAATTGCAGGTGTAGAGTTAAAGAAGAAGGAACGTGATCCTGAGAAATTAGATATGTTTGATGTTGACGATTTGTCTAGCGATGATGAATATTTGGACGTTTCCATTTAAACAGACGATCAAGATTGTGTTCTACAATATATGTGTAAATAAAGAGGATTCCGAGGAGATAGAATATGTATGTGAAGATGTGCACACTATCTACAAGAAAGAAATTAACCAGCGAGCACAAAGACTGAGATCTGTCTCGATAAGAAGAGGTATATGAGTAGAGTGGGCATACGGTAGTGATAGATATATAAGAAGTTCTGCAAAGAGAAAGATGGCAGGAAATAATCTGCTAGCTGTTTCTGTGCAAAACTTGGTAATTATTATACCGTTAGAGGGAGCATTACAATAAAGTAGTGTTTACAAATAGTAGTAGATATTCGGGTCTCTTTTTCATTTTATAATATATGAGTTGAAGAGAAAATCATCACTCTTCTTCTTCTTCTTCTTCAGGACCAATGCTATCTACTACACCGATCTTAGTCAATAAAGATTCAATTGCAAGTTTCTCAGCTTTCACTTTTGTTCTTGCTACACCTTTTGCTGTCCGATTTCTAATTGATGCAGTGGACTCAAAAAGAGTCGTCTCGCCGTCCCTGCTTTTCATGTAGCTATCTACAAGTCCGCCTAATTGTTTGAACTTTGCCTTGGCATTGATTCTATCCTTTGGAACTGTTTTTACTATATCTACAAGATACTTTGCCAGATCTTTTACTGCTATTTCATCTATTTCATTAACTTCTGCTACCGCTGCTTCCACAACTTTTATAGAACGAATGATTGAAACATATATAAGATATGCATATGTATATGAATAGGAGATAAATGCATTTATCATCAAATAGATATATTTGTAGACAACTCACTTGTTCCAATTTGATGCTCACTCAATTTTCTATATTTCTCATCGTCTGTTATATGTTTTGGAAGATTTAATATACTATTTGCTCTATTATATAGAAATTCATTTGACACACATACATTGTGATTGGTAACTACGCTCTGACGTTCAGATCTTTTCTTCATCAATTCTCTTGCCACAGCTGCATTCAATACCAAAACACCAAGCCACGCTTTCATCTTCTGACCTCTATACCCGCCTGTTTAATGTGTATAGAAATACAACCAGAGAGAAACATAATTTAGTAAGTGATGTGCATAAAAATGCGTATGAACAATGATGTGCATAACTAGACAATATCACTTACCAAGCTCTACAGGTAATATCTTTTTGGGAGGTACCTTTTTAATAGCCTCACGCCATATTGGAGGTGATAGGCATGCTATTGTCCACCGCATAAGATCGACAGAGGGGTCGATAATTGAAATAGTCGAATAGTGCTAAACTCTCATAAAAAAAGGATACCAATCCTCTAGCGGTATCTTTCTTCATTTTTACATTACGTTGCGGTTGATACTACATACGATACTGCACTTTACCCTCTAATTAGGATGGATAACGAAGATGATATAGGGGGTGGTACCTCTCCAAATGATGCTATTGTCGAGGGTGACGATACGATGGGCGGTGATACCGAATATGAAAGTACAATCGATGATAATTCGGAGTTGACACCCCCAAAAAACAACAACTTATTACTGCAAATGTTTGCAACCGATGACGTTGCTACAGAACAAACAGAACAGCAATCGGATAGTGTAGAAGCTAATAATATATCTAATGATGGCGTTGATGTAGTGGTTACTACGCCTGCTGGAGAGATGAGCCCAGAGTTGCAAGTAACTACTGACTCACAAGATATGTCTTCAAATACCAACGATGATATATGTAATAAGGAAGGATTAAAGGATGAAGAAGACGCCGGTGATATTGAGGGGGTTATTAGTAGTAATGAAGATTCAACTGTTAACAATAATACCGCGCAGACTGCTGCTGATAAAGTTGAAATAGTTGGCAAGGAAGATGAGGCTCTTGTTGTATCTGATCTTCCTCAAAATTCAGAGGTGTCCACAACTGAGCATCCTGTGGAAATAGCAGAAGAAGAGAATAAGGAAGAAGATAATACAGCTAACAATACGGATGCCACCATCTTAGATACCCCCGCTAATAATGAACCAGCAGAAAGTATGGGAAAATCCGATACAAACATTGATACAAATCAAGAAGTTACCAAAACAACTGAGGAAGAAATAGTAGAGAGTGAAGAAAATAAAGTGGCAGAAACACCAGACAACAAAAACATTGATACCAAAACAACCGAAGAGGAAGATAAAGCAGTTGTCAGTACGGATACAGATTCAGAGGTTTCAGAGTTTTCTACTAATGATGATCCTGTTGAGAGCGAGGAACCAGTAACCAATTTTGATCAAGTAGTAGTTGAAGAGCAGTCTTCTCCAGACAAAGCCGAGGATAATAAAGTTGATGAAAAGAGCAATAAGTTGACTGTCAATCCCTCCACTTCTGTGCCAACTGAGCAGCCCAAACCTGAATCCCCAGTAAGATATGGTACCGATATGGACGCAGTACTTCGTCGCAAACAGGGCTATGGTGGTGGAAAGATTGGAAAATTAAACATGTCTGCATTTGAAAAGAAAGCATCATCTGATGCAGATGATACTGACAATATCAACAAAAGCAGAGCTCCAGTTCGTGGCAAATTAAACATATCTGCATTCGAGAAGAAGGATAGTTTGGAGGAATCAATTACAAATGATATTAAGAAGAAGGGATATGGATCTAGATCAAGTAGTGGCAAATTGAACATATCATCTGTATTCGAAAAGAAGGAGTCACAAGCATCACCAACGTCTACTGAATTGAACCGGAAGAAGGGTTATGGTGTAGGCAGGGTTGGTAAGTTAAGTGATCGCATGGCTGCATTTCAACAGGGAAGTAAATCATCTTCCGAAAGTGATAGTGTACCAAAACCTGTCAAGCCTGTCTATACTGGCAAGAGATGGAGTCCTCCCAAGAAATCAAATGATACTGGTAGTAGCAGCACTATTAGTCCATCAAATAGTATTGCTGCTTTTAGCAGTGGACGAAAAGTAGTCAATTCACCCAAAACCAGTCCATCTAATAAAGTGAAATCCACATCTGATAAAAGCCTAAACGCCCAACCAAAGGTAGAAGAGTTAAAAGACAAGATCGAATATACTGTAGAAGAGAGCAGCAAAGAGGATTCACCAGTTAAAGAACCTGCCCCAATGGAAGAAAGCAAGCAACAAACATCTTCAACCGTTAGTAGTAATGAGGAAAATACAACTAAAGTTACTTCGGCCCCCTCCGAGAAAGAAGTTTCGACTGACTCATCTATAGAGTTATCTAAATCTGTGAAAGATCCCGATACCTCACAGAAGGAAGTCAGTGATGTTGACGATGCAAATCAAGAGACTAATGATACTGTAGTGGACGTGTCAACGGCGACTTCGTCAGAGAATAATGACAACTCTTTCATTGAAACAAATAAAGACGAATCTGACAATCAGTCTGTTGAAAAGTCTCAGCCCCAGGTGGTAAACTCAGAGGAGGAGTACACACCCAAGACATTAGGTGACGATATTAAGCAACCAGAGTCTACAGATAAGAGTGAACTTCCAAACGACGAGACGATTACAGATGAAACTAACAAGCCATCTGTTGAGTCAATCGAGGAAACGGAGACACCAGAAGATGCTACCAAGCCAATTGATGTAGTATCCAATACCGATGATGCAACAGAACCTCTTAGAGCTGAAAAGAAACGTCTTGAGGAAGAGGAAGCTAATCGAGTAGAGTCGGAGAAGATTGCCTCTCCAGAAAAGGCACGACTGAAAGCCAAGCAAATTGAATTAGACATTGCTGCTCGAGAGGCAGAGAAGAAACGCCAGGCAGAAGAATTGCGTCTTGAAAAAGAACGACTTGCCGAAGAAGCTCGTATCGAAGAGGAACGCCTAGCCACAGAAGCTGCCGAAAAAGCCGAACAAGATCTATTGAGACGAATAGCTGAGAAAGAAGAAATACTACGACAGAAGGAAGAAGAGCGTCTAGAGGAGGAAGAAAGACTGGAATCAGAGCGAATGATGGCTCAAGAAGAATATGGTTCCTATGCAGAATATACCACCATCAATCCAGACTTGAAACCATCACGAGAGTTGACTGAGGATGAAGTAGAGAGACTGCAGGCAATATTGAAGATTCAAGTCGAGTCTGATCCAAAGTTCAATATGTTAAACGACGGCCAAGACTACGAAGACTTGATTGAGTATGCCTTTGACATGATTAGTGATAAAGAGTCAGTAGGCCATGTAGTGGAGGAAGTTCAATTTATGGAATTCAAATGTTTCAATGAAGAGGTGGCCAAACGATTTGGCAAGTGTCTTACGCGATTCTTCTCGGATTTAAAGTAGTAAGAAGTTACAGACTTGCAATACAAACATATAGATTACTCATGGCTACCCAACTAACACGGTTACATTGAGATAATTGTCTTTTATACCTTATTCCCTCTATATTTCTCTTCGATTGCAAGCATCTCTCTTTTGTAGTTCTCCTTATTCTGTTTCACCTTTTTATTCCAATATGCACGCTCTTCTTTTGTCTGAGACTTGAACTGACATGCAATTATTGCACAGAGTTCACCAAACATTGCTGTTGGATTAGCTGCCTTAACTTCAAGCCAAACCGAACTATGGTACAAGTAGCTCACAGGCACACACTGTTCAGGCAGATAGACGTTCACTTTTTGGGCACATCCCCTGCAAGCACCCTCCCAATTCTCAGAACAGGACGAGAGTCTACAATCAAAGCAGAAATCTCTGCCACAGTCATCACAATGGATCACCCCATTATCCTCTTTACCAAAGCAATTTATGCAATTTGACTTAACACAGCCCTCACAACGATGAATATAATTGCATTCAGTAGGACTACATGCCATTACACCGCAGCAGTCACATTCAGGAGGATTCGGATGACAATCTTCGCACAATAGATCACGCGTACCACAAATGTGCTCGCACTTCACCTTGCTACAGAACTTACAGCATCGATCACCACCATATTGTCTGCATTGCATACACCTGACACAATCAAAGCATCTAAATCTTACTTCACAACAAAAGGTGGTAGAGACACAAACCGGGCAAATTGACCCAAAGCGACATTCCTCGCAAGTTGTATTACCGCCACAACACATGTAACAACAATCACTACTTCCACAATTATCGCAATCCCTTGACGGGTTACAGTCGTTGCAATATCCTCCCCCACATCTAAGACATTCACACAAGTTCTTTGGAGATTCACTGGGACAGAAACAAAGTGTGCATCTGTGCCTTAATAATCCCCCAAGTTCATTGAATCTATTTACAAACAGACCCACTCTATATTCCCATTCTGCTGGAAGACGCAAAAATTCTAGTGAATTGTCATCCGTTTCAATAATGCTGAGAAGTAGTGGAAGTACATTATCTTCATTTGCCTCTGATCGCATCACACTCAAATCGATTTCCTCAAGCACAATAGAACCAAACAACGATTTTAAACCGCTTCCATTCACGCTCAAACATCCGGTTAAACTGAGCTTTACAAGTTTGTTCACAGCGTCAATACAAACTAATATGGCATTGATATCATCATCTGTAATTGATCTTGCAAAGTTATCCTCTTCATCTCCAAAATCAAGTTCTTCAACATTACCAGCTGCCAAAATAGCTTTGCACACCAATGGCAATCGTCTTGACGATTGTTTCCAATAGTTAGAATGAGATGGTGCTGTCATGGCCACCGTAAAACATGCAACTAAAGGCTCACTAAGATATTTTGCCACATGTGTCAATACGATATCGGGAAGATCAGTTAATATGAGAGGGCACCGAGAGGATGATCTCATACGCTTACTCGCTGGCTGTATTTTTTTGCTTTCCATTGTTTTATTGTGCTGATGTCTGGGTCTCTTTTCGATATATGTTAACTGCTAGTGCTATATTAAGGCGCCAAGACAATTCACATGGGGCGCCAACTTTTTATTTGAAGAGGAAATTATATAAGTACGATACGATAGTATGTATGTGATATATGAAAGGCAGGAGGCATGCCACGTGTAAGTAACTACATATCACATTCCACAAAGGAAATAAAGCAAAAAGCAATAAGCCCGTATTTATTTGATATAGCATTTGGCGGTAGGATTGCAGATTGTGGTTCAATAATTGAATACATACTATACTATTTTGCTAACAAACATAATCTCAATGATGGGCGGCTTTAGCGCTACTCTTCGCCCTTTGGTGGCCATCGTTCTATTTGCATATGTCATTTTTCAATTGCAAACTATCCTTACAACTGCATACACTATTAGATTACATGCAATCAAGAACTATGGATATAGTAAGTGTTTATATTTTGGATGTATATTGTCGTATTGAATTATATGTTTATGATGACCCTTATTGAATAATTGTGCATATGATGTGTACTAATTATTGGTTTACTCTTATCCCATCTTTTTAGTCATTCATGAATTTGATCCCTACTTTAACTTTCGTGCGGCACAATATCTCTATGATAATGGATGGAAAGCATTTGTACAATGGTATGATTACTTAGTATGGTACCCATTAGGCCGACCGGTGGGTGAGTAGTAAGATGTGTATATGATATTATTATATTATGACTAGCTTTTGATCATGTACACTAACTAACTTACCCCCCATCTCACGGTACATAGGCACAACAATATATCCGGGTATGCAAGTAACTGCTGTTTGGCTTGTGAAATCTTGGTTACCATTTTGGTTTGGTTTTAAAGAATGGATTGGTACAAGTATACCCCGTAATATTGTATCAAAGAGTGCATGGGAAGTATCAAAATCATTAGCTGGCACAGGATCACCAATCACATCAATGGTAGCATCAACTATGGCAACTATGGGAATGAATTGGAACGAAATGAGTTTAAATGATGTCTGTTGTTTACTACCTGCTTGGTTTGGTGCTTTGGCAACATTTACAACAGGAATGTTGGCATTGGAATGTTCTGCTGACTTTGGTTATAATGAGGGTAGTGAATTTGGTACAGTGTTTGATAAGTTACCCATCTTTGGGTATTATATTCGAAAGTTATCACGAGCAATACGTCATTTTTTGGCAGAAACTTTTGGAATGGATACGAGTACACATGTATCAACACGATCTTCACTACAAACTGTATCTCTATTTTCACTTGTGGCTACTTCATTCTTCATGTCAATTGTACCGGCTCACATTATGAGGTCAGTAGGAGGTGGATATGATAATGAATGTGTTGCAATGGCTGCCATGACATTGGTTTTCTATTTATGGACACGTTCATTACGAGGAACTCCAAATCTTTATCCTAAACAAGATATGGGGTTTCAATTATCAACACAAACAAAGACAGCTGCTCTATTCGGAGCTCTGTGCGGTCTATCCTACTTTTACATGGTTGCAGCTTGGGGAGGCTATGTCTTTGTGATCAATCTAGTTGGTGCTCATGCGGCAACATTGATATTATTGGGAAGGCACTCTTCCAAACTCCATGCTGCATATAGTGCCTTTTATATCCTTGGAACAGCTTTGGCAACTCGTGTGCCAGTGGTAGGGATGACTCCATTACGATCTTTAGAGCAGCTTGGCCCTCTGTTAGTATTCTTGGGGATGCAACTCGTTGAATATTGCGAGAGAGTAAGAACTAGAGATGATCTGAACAAGAAACAAATTTGGGCATTAAGGATCAAAGTATTTAGCTTAGCTGGTATTCTTGCAATTGGAGTTGCTGTTCTGCTTTGGCCAACGGGCTACTTTGGCCCCATTTCTTCAAGAGTTAGAGGTTTGTTTGTGAAGCACACTAAAACAGGGAACCCATTGGTTGATAGTGTTGCAGAACATCAAGCAGCGAAGGAGGGAACATATGAACAATATCTTAACGTTGTTGCTAAGCTTGCTCCTTATGGTTTTGGTATGGTAGCGATTGGATTTTGCAATGATGCGTCATCCTTCTTGTTGGTGTATGCCGCGGCTGCTTACTTCTTTTCTCATAAAATGGTTCGGTTGATTCTACTCACGGCTCCTATTGCAAGTGTTCTTGGAGGCATGGCTGTTGGAAGGTTTGCTGGATATTGTGTTGAGGGTATTACTGGATGGAGCTTAGACTTATCGGAGGCATTCGGAGACAGCACTACAACCGTTGAGAGTATTGTTGAAGCCAAGATTGTTGAGTCTCCAGCAAAGAAAGGAGTAAAGGGCAAGAAAAGGACAAACGGCACCAAGTTTGATGCAACAGAATCTACTGAAAGCACAGCGACCAAACCATCTTATTCAAACAAGATACTCAATGTAGGAGTGAAAGGATTGTGGCTATTCTTAGCTTACTACTCCTACAATCACGCTCAGCCTTATAAACGAGATTTCAAAGCTTACTGTGATCAAATGGCAGCGGCCATGTCTCATCCAACTATCCTATTCAAAGCTCAAAGGAATGACGGGCGTGAGGTGTTAGTGGATGACTATCGTGAAGCATATTGGTGGTTGCGTGAAAACACTCCAGAAGACGCTAGGATTATGGCATGGTGGGACTATGGCTATCAAATTACAGCCATTGCTAACCGCACCACGATTGCCGACGGGAACACATGGAACCATGAGCACATTGCCTTACTTGGACGAGCCTTAACAAGTCCGTTGAAGGAGGGCCATAGGATTGCAAGGCACATGGCTGACTATATTTTGCTGTGGGCGGGTGGCGGAGGAGATGACTTGGCAAAGAGTCCTCATCTTGCTCGTATCGCCAATAGTGTTTACAGACACATGTGCCCTGGAGATCCAACCTGCTCAAAGTTCTCAATGCCAGGAGGTCAGCCATCACCAATGATGGAAGCAAGTCTCTTATTCAAACTTCACTCTCATGAACTCATACCAGGCGTCGAGGCCGATCGGAATCGATTCAAGCATGTGTACAGATCCAAGAATGGTAAGGTGAGAATCTACAAAATTCTTAGTGTTGATAAGAAAAGTAAGGAATGGGTAAAGGATAATCGTGTCTGTGATGGAGGTGGATGGTACTGTCCAGGTCAATATCCTCCTGGTTTGCAAAAGGTACTAAAAGATAAGAAGGATTTCAAACAGCTAGAGGACTTTAATGCTAAAACGGAGGGCGACGATGAGTATCAAAAGAAATACTTCGAACATCTTAACAACCCTCAAAAGGCAGCTCGACGTGCTAGAGATCATGCAGTACAGAATTTCAATTTGAGAGGAAGTCTAACTATGGTGGCACGTTCTGCTTAGATTGATATGTATGTATCTTATGTGTATATATAGATTTGTATTGCTACTGTAAACATAAAGAAGACTTTGATTAAACTAGTTTGACCAATACTATTGCTCTACACATATCACTATCTACTCTTCGTCAGATTGATGTCACTTGAATGATTATTCGTAATGTGATTAGGCCTCTAGAGTCATTTTACCCCAATAGATTCGTGCTCTGTTCACAGGCAGTTCAAGTCTCTCTTGTTCAATCAAGAAGAGTAAGAGGATACCCAACCGTATCTTGCTAACAGAGCTTCTGAAATCTGGAAAGACCCTGCTTCAGTACTCTCTAAATCTATTTGTCTCCTAAAACTCATCGTCGACTAAATCCAATGGTACCATGCCATCTTTATCTCTCAACTTCTCGCTGACTCCCTTACTCTTTAACAGCTTGATAATTGGTTTGTTTCCATGCTCATGTGCCCACCACATTGGACCCCGACCATCCTTACTCCTCACATGTGCATACGCTGGCTGTTCGTTCAGGACTGCTGTCATCGTCTCAACATCGCCCATTTTGATTAGATCAAAGAGGTTTGAGGTAATGGAGTTGTCCTCTCTTACTTGATTGATCTCCTTAATCTGTTCCTTTGTTAACTCACCGCCGCCAGAGAATTCCATGTTCTCGAGTGGCGAACCTCCTCTTGCCTCGCGCTCCTTCTTTTCTTTCACTGCTGCCCTACGAGCTGCCTTTTGAGGGTTGTTAAGATGTTCGAAGTATTTCTTTTGATACTCATCGTCGCCCTCCGTTTTAGCATTAAAGTCCTCTAGCTGTTTGAAATCCTTCTTATCTTTTA
>Ga0214481_101241_pt1 | contig 10619 bp, 8 predicted proteins | sample M1_20Mar14CPVII9_4_FD_165057 | JGI IMG/M metagenome (GOLD analysis project Ga0214481, IMG submission 165057) | Marine eukaryotic communities from Monterey Bay, California, United States - M1_20Mar14CPVII9sort6BwellG10 | ecosystem: Environmental > Aquatic > Marine > Unclassified | place: USA...
TGATATGTATAAGATGATGCATTATGCAGATCAACTATCACTGTTTGTTGAGCTTATGGGCATGCATATGGTGAAACATTGTCAAGGTCTGGGTGTGGTTGCAACTGAAGCTAAGGATAAACTCATTGATGTGTTTTGGTCTAGTTCGGCCGCGTGTATGATAGGAAATCCAGAGAAGAAAGCAATGTGGAATGATGTTCTGACAAGGTTGGCTGAAATGAGGAGCAAGGGTGGTAGAAATAAGAAGGGTAAGAAGGTGAAGGTGTCTGCCAAGATGGCAGAACAAAATAAGAAAAATGGACAGAATTCAAACCAAAGGATACTATTGAGTGAGGCTAAGAAAGGTAGGGGAGAAGAAGATAACAAGGAGCCTATACAAGTTTCTTACGTCGAATGTGGTGGGTTGAGGGCATGGGGAGGCCGACCTGCCACACCCTGTTCAGTCAATTGTAAAAAATTTGCGCTGAAGACACCAGAAAAAGGCAGTTTATTCAGTGCAAGTTGTCCAAGTTGTGGATATCATTCAAACTGGGATGAGATTAATGAAGTTCCTTCGATGGAACCTGCTGTATGGACATCTGTTTCTAAGTTGCCTGACGATACTGATAAAGTATGTGGTGATGGAAATCCCGGATTGATGATTGGAAGCAAACAGAGAGGAACATATAAATCATATGAGGCGTATGGGTGCGGTGCAAAGGCTTGTGGTGAATGGAAGTCGAACTATCCACCTGAGACTGCCTACTTCTGTGCAGACTGTGAGGAGAAGCTAAGTTGATGAGGAGGAATGAGGTTTGAATGTAGATTATTAAAGATAAAGAAAAGAGTATGTTGATATTGATATAGTATACACTTGAGCACAGTGAATCCAAACTATTATTCGTCGGCAAGCTGGATGAGCATCCTCTTGGGCGGAAATGAAGAAGGATATTCCTGAGGATGAGATACCATCGGCCTCAAGATTAATCCTCGATCCATCAAATTGTACATCGGTACCATTGACAGGACGACTACATTCGGATAATAAATTAGATGGTGATAATGCAGGATCATTCACTGCACTGTAACTTTTAGATTCGAGTTCATTAAAGTTGTTGAGGTAATTGGCCTCTTCCCAGCTTTGATATTGAATTGATAATTGCAATAGATTGCATATTATTGCAATGATAGGGAGAAGTCTTCCCATGATATGTATCTATACAGGGGTATAGAGATAGTCTACCAACCTATTATAATCCACTATATAACGCAACCTTATAGTACGATTAGTGAATGAGAGATCGCGGCAAAGGCAAAAGAAAAAATAGCAAGCCTTTTTCACGGATTGGGTCATTATGACACTATCTCAGAAGGTTCCCAACTACCTTGGCATGCTTCATCTCAATGGATGGGCAGCAGCAAGGTTGTCAGTTGTTTGAACAAGAGGCTTCATTTATGAGTTTCCATATCTAGAGGAAGATCAAAGATATGAAGGGACTCGCTAATGTTGAGGACTGACAAATATCAATAAACATCTGAAAGAAGAGATTACTTCCATCCTCCTCATACATCTTATATATCATTTGTGCAACACATTTGACTATATCTATTATCAATAATATAGCATCGTTTAGAGAAGAGATGGAGGTGAGAGAAGAGAGAGAGATCGGGCGTGGGGCAGGAAATTGAAGGATACCACTATGTAGTCGGTATCCTGGCTCCCAAAAAAGTGATTGCGAGAAAAATGACAAAATTTTGATCTCCTCCACTACCTCCGTCCCCTCTCGCCCTCCCTTTATCATTGTCTATTAAAGTCGATACTAAGACTACCAACCATTGCAATGTACTCTTTGTCGTATATAGTAGTATATTATATCTCTCCCCTTGAATGAGAATGGAAAAATTCAAAAAAACATCCTGTTAGAACTTTGATAAAAGTATCTTGTCGTCATCGATTTAATAGTACATATATTGCAAATCAAATATGACGACTCAATCCGCTAACAGCAGAATGACATCATCCATCTATATATCAGCTCTACTATTGACGTCGTCTCTAGCGGTATCAGCTAACACTACTGCCGCCGTCAATCAGCCACAAGTATCTCCTACACAACATGAAGTATCCTCACGACAACAGCAGCTACAACGATCATTGAAAAGGTTTCATACTAATAAGAAAGAAAAGAAAGATATTGTATCGAGATTTAATATTGACAATAACCCAACAACTGACAATGAAAGAGACGACACCTATGATACCAAAAAGAAGAAGCAGAAAAAGAAACAAAAGCAGCAAGGGAGGTTCAAGATACAACAAAATTCGAAAAGTGGAAAGGGTACAAGGTCACCATCACATATCAAAAAGACTAGATCTCCATCGTACATTAAGAAGACTAAGAGCCCATCGTCGTCGCATGATGTCGATGATAAGACTAATAATAGTTTAGTATTATCAAATCATGGATTTGGAGGGGTACGGTATGAAGATGAAGAAGAGTATCCTAGCCAAGAAGTAGATGCCAAAGAAGAGGAGGAGAATGATACAAAACTACCCGTCCTACCAGACTTTGACAACGACGAAACTGTTAACTTTGACAAATGGCTAAATGATATGACAACATATCAAGATATTACAACAACGAACAATGAAGGAGTGGACAATGATGTAACTACTACTTCGATTGAACTACCAGATTTTGATAATGATGAGAATGTCAACTTTGATGAATGGTTGATTTCACAGGGTGAAGGAGTATCCTCAACATCTCCTACTTTACAACCGTCAAACTTAAAGGTGACACAGGCTCCGTCGGATATTTCTAAGGCGACATCATCGGTGCCTACTTCGACGATTGAAGTATCTTCAGATAGTTCAACAGAAGTATCTACCACGAGTAGTCCGACAAAGTCTTATACTAAATCTCCAATCACTAACAATCCAACAACAATTACTCCATCATATATCCCTACATCTGCTTGGCCTACATTTGTTCCAACAAAACAAGAAGAAGGTATTGCAATGTTGTTGTCTACTGAATCTGAATTAGATCATACTTCACCGTCGTTTGTAGAAGACTCTGATAATGGAATGTATAATAATGACGTAGAAGACTCGAATATGTCAATGATGATACAACAACTTGGCGGTGGGTATCTAAAAACTACTCCAACTAATCGACCAACTCGCAAATATGGCGGTGGAGGTCGTCAACCAAGTACATCAACTACCAATCCCCCAGTAGTTACTGCTCAGGATACACCATCTACTACTCCTAGACCGACACGACAGATATATGGTGATGGAGGGGTACGTGAACGACCAACACGAGAGCCAACATCAAAGCCTACACATAATGATGGTAATGATCAAAATGAGACATTATCACCTTCAATACATCCCACTGTACGACCTACATCGAAACCAATCACAAACAGTCCAATATCAAATGAACCAACATCACAACCAACAACAACACAAACTCAGGAGAAGTTACCATCCTGTCCAGATCCATACTTCACTGCCATGTCATCATATTACGTTAGCGGTACACAAGTTGCAGTAAACTCGTCAATATATCAATGTAAACCATACCCTTGGGCATATTACTGTACACTAGTTGAGTTTGAACCAGATCCTTTGAATGATAATAATGGTATGTGGAGTGATGCTTGGGAGTATAATGGACCTTGTAGCAATGGTGAAGAAGAAGGAGATGGAAATGAGGCGGATACTGATAGTCCAACGTCAGGCTCTTCAGCTAGCCCAAGTACAGATTCACCAACAACATCTTGGCCAAGTTTGTCACCCAGTCTTAGCCCAAATCAATCTCCTACCGAGATGCCGTCAACGACTAGATTAAGTCCAACTTCGAGTCCATTGATGAGGCCAAGTACAATGTCTCCAATCTCTAATTCGCCAACAACATCATATCCATCATGGTCACCAACCCTAAGCCCAGTCATTCCTACTAATCAGCCATCAATTCAATCTTCTCCTCCTCCGACAATGTTACCCAGTCATAGACCATCTCAATCTCCTTCGAAAGAGCCAGTAGCGAAACCACCACCTACTACAATTACTAATCTTCCAATCAATCCTGCCACATTTAGTGTTCCGAACAGAAGATTTGTTGAATGGTCGCAGCTTACTACGGCAGAGCAAAACTATGCAAGTGATAACTTGAGCTATACTGAAAGTGTAAGTCTTTTGATTGCCATTAATTGTATATGCACATTGTAAGTGTACTTATTATCTCACTTTATCTTGTGCTCTTCTTCATGACAGACTTGGAATAATCCCGGTACAAATCCAGTCGAAAGTTGGGGATATTGGGAATTGTTTGATGAGGAAATAGTCGGTGCTCGAGAGCTTGGTATTAAAACTACGGAAATGTGGGGTACGTTCTAATCAAGTTCTCCTGTGTCTGTTAAGTTTGTCAGTTGTCAGTCATTCTAACACTTTACTACACCTCTCATAATCTCATTGTCTTAATTCTTAGATTGTCATATCAATCACTACACTGGCTTCTGGTGGGAGGATGTCGAAGGACTTAATGTTAGTCAATATTATGAAATATTAGGATGGAATGAATATAGTTGGGATAATGACGTATTACCGGCCACTGATAGTATGAATTGGTATGAGTTGTCACCAGTAGAGCAAGAGGCTGCCAAGCAGCTTTGCTATAACAGGGAGTTGTGGGACGGGATACCTTTACCTGAGTGGGGGGATGATGAAGCGTTCATTGCAAAACGATCAGATATCATCTCTCCACTAGATGCAGTTATAATGACTCAAGCCCCTTCAATACAACCTTCAAGGATGCCAACAACAAAACAACCGTCTCTATCGCCTATTTCTGAAGCACCATCAAGGCAACCCTCAGAGTCTCCAGCTATATCAACGCCTCCACCAACTGAATCTGAAACTAGTCTATCACCAACAGTGCTAGTTGAGTCTTCTCCTCCCGAAATTCTACCCATCAATCCTACTACATTGACAAAACCAGAAAAGAGATATGTTGAATGGGCACTACTAAATGATTTCGATAGACGTCATGCCAGAGAGTTGCTGTATATTGAAAGCGTAAGTTTTTAGGTATCCTTTGACAGATATTTTTCAGATGATCTTTGCCTAACATCCACTCATTACTCGCATTTAAAACACAAGTCATGGAACAAGCCTAAAACAAGTGATATAGAGTCTTGGAGCTATGCCGATTTGTACGAGAATGAAGTAGTAGCAGCTAAGGGACTGGGCATCACCAACGCTCAGACATGGGACTGTTGGATTAACCATTATTCTGCCTTTTGGTGGCAAGATCTCGAAGAACTTGGAGTGGCACAGTACTATACAGTATTAGGCTGGAATAGTAACAGTTGGGACAATGAGGTATCGACTCCAAGCTCAGATAATAAGTATTTTGATGATCTATCATCAGAAGAGCAAGCGGCTGCAGAGCAAGTTTGCTACAACAAGGAGTTATGGGATGGGATACCTCTATCTGAGTGGGAATCTTCATTGGCACCTTCTTCCTCTCCGAATCGTCAGCCAACATCATCCCCATCGAGCTTGAATCAACTACCTTATTGTCCAGAACATTATAGAAGTACAAACACGTATAAAGCGGGTGACTATATCTCAGTTACAAACAAACGGTTGAATCAGCATGGTATCTTCCAGTGTTCAACAGAGCCAGGCTTTGCAATGTATTGCAATGTGGGTGTGTGGGATGATGCTCTGTTAGAAGAGAATGAAAATGCATTAGAAATGTGGAACAATGCTTGGGTACCAATATCCGAATGCCAAGTAGCGTCGCGATTGGGGCCTGGGGAAATCACAATAGAACCCACAAGGCAAATCAGTGCAAGCCCAACCACACATGAGCCATCGAATCAACCCACAAGTAGACCAAGCTATTCACCGTCATCTTCGCCATCATTATCGCCGACTCCTGAACCTTCAAGGCAGCCATCGTCTTCTCCTACAAAACTAACAACTTCTGAGCCTTCGACACAACCTACTCTATCGTCCGTTGTAGAAGGAGAAAGGTTGACAAACACACCGTCTAAGCAGCCATATTCATCACCAGTTGAGGTTGTTCCGGGCCTACCAGTCAATCCTGCCACGGAAAGTGTTCCTGAAAAGAGATTTGTAAGTTGACAGAGATATCGTGTGGCTTTCTTCTATTTGACTGACCTTCTGACTCTGACTAACCCTGACCCTTGATCTATTCTCTTTCCTTTAGTTACAATGGTCACTGCTTAGTGACGATGATAAGGTATATGCTACAAACAACTTGGGCTATGATCAAGCAGTAAGTTCAACCATTTTTCAGTTTAAGCATAACACACGGGTCTCTCTCACATTGTCCTCTCGTATATTCACAAGACTTATTGGAACGAACCTGGTTCAGTGGCAGTCGAAGATTGGAGTTATCATGACCTATACGAGGAAGAGATTGCAGGTCTGAATGGACTAGGCATCTCGGGAGATGCATGGGATTGTTGGATAAACCATTACTTTGGCTACTGGTGGCAAGATATTGTGTATTACGGTTATGATCAATACTTCGAGGTTCTCGGTTGGAATGTGAACAATTGGGATAGTAGTGGAGAACTACCAGCGACAGAAGATATGTATTGGGATGAATTAACTACAGAACAACAGGAGGCAGCATCTCAACTTTGTTACTTTAGAGATTTGTGGGATGGTGTATCAATACCGAACTTCTCTTCATAAAGCATAAAACAAGTGTATATGTTAAGAATAGTATCAGTATCTTTGATCTCAAGCTTAATATGCTCCACCTGTGGTCGGTGGTCGTATTATAGATAATATCTCTGCATTATATTACTTGGACCTACTTGATGTCAGTTTATCAGAGAACTATGGTGGGCACCCTCCTCAACCAACCTCATAAGTTGTTTTATCGCCATTTTACTCCTCACCTATCAATTGTGCTTATCGTAGTGCTAGCTATGTAATATGTAGTGTGAGGGCGATATACTGCAAGACGAAGACAATGAAGTACTCACATAATATATCATTTCTAGGTTTTATTATATCAATATGTGTCGTTAGTATATCTGCGGAGGTATCGATAACCGCCGATACTGAGGAGGATAACATTGATACCCTAAGTGATGTCAAAATTGAGGTTGAAGAAGATGGTGCATCATCAGTTGATATACAAGAACTTTTAGATAATGATAGTGAGGATTATATTGATGAAGGTTCTAATATAGTAAAAGAAGAAAATATACCAGATGTTGATAACAATGATCAATTGCAATACACCCCACCATCAACCTTTCAAATAACAGCACACATACAAACAAATTTACACACTGGATATTCCTACTTTATACCCAAGGAGTCACTCTCTACTGCATCATTTGCACACCTTCCATTTTTAGAGTGTGGTGCGGTTGGATCAACTACTGAAAAATTGCCATTGGTTAGTGGTGTTTTTCGACATACACCTCATAATGCCGCACAATTAGCTAAACGAGATGAGTCTATTGATGTTGTGTTGGAGAATTTGGATATGGAAGAAGTTCTGGAAGAGAAAGATGATGGTGTTGGTAATACTTTGGAAGGTTTGAACATATTGGATGAACAAGAAGAAGAGGGTAGCGGTATTAATACAACAGTTAGTGTATCAAAAGAAAGTGATGATCAACACCCAAAGCGTCCATCGCCGCCAAAGTATGTAGTAGCCTTATCATCAATGGAGATTACAGTTGGAGGAGGTAAGAATAGAAATGAAACACAACAATTCAAAGCCGGAGACGTCATATTTGTCGAGGATACGTGGTGGGGTGTATGGGATAATGAAGAGAATGAATCGTTTGATGAGAAAGAAGACGATGGAGAGAGTGATGGGTCATCTAGCACTAGCATGAAGGGATACATCATGCGTGCATCTTCAGAATCGGAGACAGAAGATATGAATGTACTCATGCTAACCGTTCCCAATGCAATTCATAGACATTGGAAGCATGCACAATATGTCATGAGGAGGCAAGAGAAGGAAGCAAACCAAAATCCGAAATCATCATCATCTACTCATACTGAGAGCTTTACACGAACATCATTAGATACTCGACGACCATGGTGGAAGATGCCAACGACGTTTCTACACAAGCATAATTCACATTATCAGCAAGAGCAGCCGCTTCCACAGCCATGCAGTTTAGAATCCGATCCTGCATTTACTTCAAAGATATCATCAACAACACTAAAGCAGCACTTTACTCAACACTTTACAAACATATTACGACGATCAACGAATCCACATCCTTCATTCTTGCCCCATCATCATCAAGATTTACTGCTACCGATACTTGCACAGACCGCAGCTGGTATTATTGGTGGTGCAGTGTCATTGGCTTTAGTATTGCAACTCTGGCGAGTCATACCAGGCCCATATGCTGTTGCATTTGGTGGAGTATGCTTAGTAGGTTTAGGAACATGGGGATTTGTTTGGTTGGGAGAGGAAATACTTGATCAATTTGAATTATGGAAGGAGCGTAGACGATTGGAAAGAATGATGAGTGAGGGTTGGGGTAGCTAAAAAAACGAGTGGTGTTTGTGTTGCAATATATGGTGATGGTTAGTTCCTCCATGATTAGATGTCTATCTGCATTTAACAAACTGATAAGATCATAAGCGCTTGCTATCTCTTGTTCCTTTCGCCTCCCCCCCCCTCTCCCTCCTCTCCTTTAGAGTGACCTTACTACCAGTAGTCATAGAGATACCACATTCGCAAGACATTTGTGGCAGCTGCTAAATTTTAGAATCTAAGTGTGATGTTGAATCTCTATCGTAGGTATCAAATGGCAATAGGAAGGGGGGAGCAATTAACATATCTATCCGATGGCCACATAAGTCAATTCATTAAGTAGATTACATGCAGAGTTTGGCTGGCGAACCTTCCTCAGAAATGGGGGAGAGAGAAAGGTACCATAATAACCAAAAAGATAGTACTATCGAGCATGACACCACCTTTAAAAAAATTGAGGTGCTTCGTTGAAGTCTCCACCTCCACTCTCAATCCCCGCCTATACACATCGATCAATAAAAACAAAGCCGATCGTTGTAACTGAGGATGATGCGTTAGATTTGAGTGATTACTTCGGAGGTAGCGGAAGAAGTAAGGATACCAGCGGGGGATCTTTAGATGATGAACGCCATCGCGGGTTGAGTCTGAGTTCTTCCAGCCATCACAGATCAATTGCATCAACTATTGCAACTACTCCTTCACCCTCACCCCCACCGCCAACTTTAGCTTCTGTGCAGGTTCCTTTCCTTAGGTCAGAGCTGAACTCGACACAACAATCTGTAACAGTATATTCTCCAGCAAAATCAACGACAACACAACATAGACAAAAACCAATATGTATTGATGACAGCAACTCTTCTACCTGGTTGGAAAATGATTGTAATGAAACTATATTTAGAGAAGATGATCAGAAGATATTATCGGGGTATAATCAACAACGAGTTTATTTTCGTTCAGGGGGGGTAAATAATACAGCAGAAGGAGGACAACCACAATTGAATCGAATTAGCAGTAGCTCTGCAGCAAGAGGTAAAAGGGTTAGTTTTGGAACCGTGCAGATACGAACATATGAAACTATCCTCTGGTAAGTGTTAAGGTGTTATATGACCATTTTGTTGGTAGTTCTCCTCTCACATTCTACAACTCTCATCCTATCTACTATACTTAAGTGACAATCCTTCATGCAGTACTGGCCCATCGATCGGGATAGGTTGGAGATATAGTCCTCGTGAAACGAACACGACAGTGGATAAACTAGAGGAAAGGATTCATATCGTTTATGGCGGAAGGAACCCAACGCCCGAAGAGTTGGTATTAGATCGCGTCGACAGAGAAACTATATTAGTAAATCTTGGGTATTCATATCAAGATATGGCTATTAATGTACGAAGTAATGTCAAAGCCAAAGGTCAACGGAGACAGACTGTTGATAATCTGCCAGTTACTTGGTTCGAGGAAAGAGGCGAGGCAATAACCAGATCAGTGGGAAAGGTATTAAGGAGACGGCAGAGTGCAAGTCATCTTTTCAACGAATGGAAAGAGAGTGATCAACAAGCTAAAGAGGGTGTTTCTTTTAAGAGAGATATGACTAAGAGATGATGTTACCTTGTTAGGCTAGCTATAAAAACAAGATTAACATAAAACAGCTATTATTACACTTATCTATCAAGAAAAAACTCTCATCGTCTGTGCATCTCTACGGTGAAGATCTTTATCTCATATTTACTCCTCAGCCACTGTAATTACAACTTTACCCTTGGCATGCCGACTCTCTTGCAAACGAAATGCATCTCTTACTCCTTCATTTGTGAAGGGGAAGTGTCCCTTTGGATCAATGCATGGTACAAGCTTTTCGTCCGCTGCCAATTTCAATGTCCTCTTTACAACCACATCATCAGAGGGCAATGCCAAGACATAGCTATACTTGGGCATTGATCTTCTAGACAACATTCTTGACGATAGATACCGCTTAAGACTTGGAGCTATGAATGTACTGAACATTGCAAAGACAGTATGCAATTCGAACCACGGATTGTCACTTAAGTATAGTAGATAGGATGAGAGTTGTAG
>Ga0214481_101243_pt1 | contig 10610 bp, 8 predicted proteins | sample M1_20Mar14CPVII9_4_FD_165057 | JGI IMG/M metagenome (GOLD analysis project Ga0214481, IMG submission 165057) | Marine eukaryotic communities from Monterey Bay, California, United States - M1_20Mar14CPVII9sort6BwellG10 | ecosystem: Environmental > Aquatic > Marine > Unclassified | place: USA...
TAGATTGTATTTAGCGGATGCTATTAATTTAGTCTTTGAGGTAGAAGAAGAAGAAGATGTCGTTACTGTTGTCGACGAGGCATTATTATCATTCTTATTCTTATTCGTTGATTTTGAGTTCTTAGAATAATAAGCTCCTACAGTGCCTGTGCTATTGCTCGGTGTCGATCCCGATCGAGTGCTATTACAAATATCAACAACAACTTGTTCATTTACAGAAGGCATAATTTTGATATAATTAACGGAAAAAACTCAGGTTTCCCTGAGCACAATATAACATAAACAAATGCAACTTATTCCCCATGAAGGTGAGCCAACTCCCACTGCTCTCTCCATGATTTCTCTTCGGCAATGGCCTCCTCGTCTCCTTCTTCGGTCCCCTCCTCATCTTGTCCCTCCTCATTCCCTTCCTTCCATGAGCACCCCCGCAAATCCCCGTGGTTCTCATCCCCAATACCTAACTCTAAACAAAGAGTATATGTATCCTCGGCACTTTTGATCCAATGCCTATAGTTTCGGGCCTCATTTGATCCTGCTGCCTCCTCATCCATACTTATGATCGATCCGTGTGGTACATCAAACATTACCCTATTGGAAGAGTCCATACATTCAAATCTGATATGGGATGCCATATCCATAATGTTGAGATGAATCCATTCGGTAAGTTGTTTGATATGCATTTTTTCACGGTGTTATCTTTTGTTTTGTTAAGTGATGTTGAATTAACTTTCCCTCCATCCCTCCCTCCTTCTCTTATCTGTCTCTAGACTACAATGAGGCATGTGAAATAAATGAGAATAAGGTTGTTGCAAGAAAGGAGCTAGTGAATCTAGCCAACAAGATGAATTGAAAGGAGATGAGGATGTAGTTGAGGGTGCCGCCGCCGCCAAGAAGCCCCGCCGTAAGATTGTTATTGATAACAATCAGACCGAATTGACAAGTGAGCAGATGAAGGCTATGTTACATGATACCTCTGATATTGTTCAGCAGGATGTTCCTCATTTGGCCGCCTGGCCTCGTGAAGACGCTGAAGAAGAGGATGGATATGAAGGTATCTGCCCCGCACTTCAGAAGCTTCCCACTGAGCGTTTGCTGGCACGTCCTTGTATCGGAGATGATGGTGGATTAGCTCCCGAACTCTTGGCTCTTTGGGGACGTAACATGTGCAAGATCACAGGCAAGCCTGGTACACAGCTTCCTTTCCGTATGCGTGGAAAGCGCGACGAGGAACAACGTGTTGCCATTGCCGCCGCTGCTGTCAATCCCCCAAGTGAGGCAGCAAAAGTTTCTGTTGGTAAGTGAATGATTTAGTGTGTATACAAATATGTATACTTTTATACAATATGCCAAATCTCATGTACACTCCTTCTACTTGATTGCTCCACCAGTATCAAAAATACCTCGCCTTGGAAAGTCCCGTTGTGCACCTAAGAATGATGGAGATAAGATTCTCAATATAACTCCAACAACCATTGCTGATTATTCAGAGATTGAACCCCAGTGGAGGCATCTCACAATGGCTGGTATGTCTGACAAAGCGTCAGTTTACCCTAAGGTAACTCCAACAGTTTTTTATTGTTCTCCTCCGTCTTCCGAAGCAAAGTATTTATAGGGGAATTTCCGAAGGATACCAAAAAGGGCCGTACAAATGTCAAGTTTTTGTAGGGAATTTTCCGAAAGATACCGGAAAGGGCTGTTCTAGTCTCGCCTAAAATCGGCGTCAGATTTCTGAAGGATACCATTTAGTCGCCAAATTTCTTAAGATACCAGAAAGAAATTTGACGAGAAGAGAGGGAAGATCCTTCAGTGTACATAGATACCTTTGTCTTTGTATGTGATTGCTTCACTCTAAATGGCGGCTTATAATCATGTAACCACCAACAGCAATTCAAGTGAGAAGGTAATCGAGAGCTATTTCCACTATCAGCGTTGACAGAGTAGAATTATCGGCGATTATTTGTTTCTTCGACTTTTATCTTACAATTGTTGAACGGAAATGACACGATAATGATATGTAAAATTAAACAATTAAACAAGGTGCATCGTCGTGATGGATTGATCTGTTGCTCTTTTCCAGGTTGATCGGCGGCAACAACTGTCGAGTACGAGAATGATTATATGAGTAGAAGATATACATCATTCAACAATCAACTGGCGGAGTTAACTCTTTTCAATCATCAATTCAAGTGTGATTCCATAGCGGTGTTAGTACCTCCAATAATATGATAATCAGATCGAGGTAGAATATCAAGAGTGTTGCCCTCCTGATATAATCAGCAAGTGAACATGTATCGTGTGCCAATTTCTTGTACCCAGCACGGGCGGGATTGTTTACTGATGATGGTTTGGTTTTTTTGGGCAGGATTGAAGGTGGTTTGAATTTGGGGCAGGACTGTATGTATAGTGTGTGTGGTGTAGATTTGCAGGTTCTGGTCATTGCACGGTGAATTCTACTATCAATTGGATAGTGTGGTGTGATTGCAGTAATAACACCCCCTAGCTTGCCTAGCGCTAATTCCACTATCAGCGTTGACAGAGTAGAATTATCGGCGACTTTGTTTCTTCCACTATTATCTTACATTTGTTGAACGGAAATGACACGATAATGATATGTAAAATCAAACAAGGTGCATCGTCGTGATGGATTGATCTGTTGCAACTATTAACCATCAAATTAGCCTCCGATCATAAACAAAAAATGATTCAACTAAATACATATCGTAATTATACGCACTCCGAGAACAATAGATAAAGTTGATGCGATTGCACACGGATGTATATCATCATTACTAAATACACGGGTGATACTTGGGATTGCAATTGCAATGATACGTGGGCGGTGTTATAAATGGACAATCAACAAAGGCAATTTACTGTTGCCGGCGAGTATGATTATATGAGTAGAAGTTAGGGCGATGCAACAATCAACTGGCGGAGATAATTCTTTTCAATCAAGAGAAGATTGTTGTACAATGTTGGGGAGATATCTATCAATATCTATCAACATTAGATATATATGAGAACGTATTCTGCTGCATATTAATATCTGGTTTGATTTGGCCGTCGTGTGGAGGTAGATTGAAAACCAATATTGATAGATGATATAAAAATGCACATATGATGTTCACAACACATGCAAATCACTATCAACTGCTAAAATGAATGGATCAAATACGAGTGAAAGATATGGAAAGGGGAGATTAGATCAACCTAAATGTATGTATTGGATTGCAATGTGCTCGTATGATATCAATATATGAACATGTACATAGAAATTATAGATTAAATATCTACTAAGCCAATATTTTAAACATAAAATGATATGGTGTATTACCTTACTTGTTTGTTAATTTAACACTATTTGTTTGAAGAGGATATTCTGTTGGTATTATTGCATGTTCAATACATTTACCATGACCACCATATGCAATTCGATTCGTACAATTTGTAACACTACACTTCCTACCACCATGCTTTCTACAAAGGCCTTGGAATTGTGCATTCATTCCACAACCATCAAATAGACAAATACTTTTTTTACTTCTTTTCCCATCGTGCTCCTTTATACCGAGATCACTTCCGCATCTACTTTGTGAAGTGCAACCTTCCTCACTACACAACTTTCTGGGTGGGTTCTTATAATTGCGTTGATTTACAACATTCACATTATTACTACTAGTGTTTTCAACTGGGGTACAATAATTTGCGGATCCATCTGATGATTCTAATTCATCTAACTCTGCCGCAATACATAGTATATCTAATCCTCTTGTACTAATATCATGTCCGCGCTGAATCTCATTCGATGATCGTTTAGTTATCATATATTGTGGCTTAGCGCAGGGACTCGTATACTCGTACTCGTAGATGTAATCCCTAATATCACAGATGATGACATATATATCTAATATTAACAAGACTGACTTATGCTGTGTGATTGCAGCAATGTTGCAAAGGCATAGCGAATACCTACGATATGTAAAAATTGATGATGGATAGATTGATGTTTTGACAATGATTCATGTATTTATCATGGACGGTCGTTTAGAGAACAATTATATGTGTATATATGCGCCTGTGGGAGGAATGGTTGATCAGTTGGTCTATTGCAACACACAATATAGCACTTTTAAAATGGACTAAGCAATGAGTCTATTATTACTCAATTCTTGACAACGAGGCCGTTCCCTAAGAAACTGGGTAAACTGCCCCCTGCCAGAGCAGGACTGACGTTACAATCTAGATTGGGTTATGCATCACAGTTTGATTTCAAGGGCGATACACCTCAAGAGAGGAAACTCAAGCGAATGTTATATCAATTAGGGTTGGAAGATGAAGATATGAAGAATTTCCTTGAGAAGGGGCACATCAAACCACTTGATATCTTGTCTAAACGCAAGATTTTACGTTGTGGATGCTGTAACGGAAGTTTTGTCGTCTCTGATTCTGATGGCCACTATCATTATCATGCAGTGAGGACTCACATTTTAGGGGGTCTTCATCGACTTGGAAGAGTTCCTAGTATACCAATTGGAGGTTGCATTGCAGGAAAGGCTGGTAGGCGGAGATCATCCGACAAGAATGTTCTCATATTTGAGCTTTGGCGTTCATTGAATCTCAATCGATCATGCATTCCATCTGCTGGCACATTCGACTGTGGTGCACATGGACATCCTGAACTTGGCAAAGTAACCTTAGATTCTATCAGAGCTTTTGTTGCCATAGCAACGGGCAACAGAGCAGTACAAGGGTCGAGGAAGGTAGTAACGGGTCAAATAGCAGAAGACCTCAAGCCTTTGGTACAAGGTTTGGATCACTGTCCAGAAGAGTGGAAGACTCCACTCTCCGACGATGAGCTAAGGTTCAACCGCACTAAGAGACAGGAGTACATTCGAAAGTGGGATGCCTTGAAAACTCAGGATCAATTACTGGGAGCTTGTACTGATTTGAAGAGCGATGGAGAAAACGTTGGGGTTAGCATTACGAGCATAGCCCTTCTACGCAAACGTCTCATGAGGTGGCTTAACAAGAAGTACCCCGAGCCAAATGATGATTGAAGATAGAAGCAGATTGTGATACCTCTTTGTATGTACCGGAGAACAAGACGAGATGATAGACGATGATATGACACTAGACTATAGAATTGAAAACTATAGATTCTTGCTTGGTCATCATTGTGACACACAAGTCTCTTGTTGTTCAGCCGACTCTACACTCTCCTCGCTACGAGCCTTTTAATAACACTTACTCCACCCTCAATACTTGCGGTTGCATTTGGGAGCACTCCACCTTTGTTTGGTTTATCATCGTCGTGTAGTCCCAGTGTGTCGTGTTCGGTATAAGATGATGATGATGAGTCTGAGACCGAAGCCATTGTCCAACTATCCACAACAAATCTACTTAATTCAGCTAACAAATTGACATTCAATAAATACTATAAATGACGCTTAACAGTACATCAAGTTTGGATGGAATTGGAGGATGGATAGATGGTTACCTACAATCCAATAACCTATCAAAAGAAAAAGTCAGAGACATGGTGGCAGCATTATCTAGTGACTGATGATTGAAGATCATGTCATCAGCATTTTGAGGATACCGCTAAACACCACCAATTGAATGATAGTAAATATTGTACATATCTAGAGTATGTAACTGCAATGTCATGAGGTTTGATTGCAACATCCAGACCACGACGCATTTATTTTAGGAGAAAATATCAATGCAATATCACAGAATCGGTATCCGTGCCGTGGCTACGTTCCGTTGCGCTGCACTAATATATGAGTCAAGCTTTGTTGCTCCTCATTTGCAACAACGCAATAATGATAATCCAAGAAGAAATCTATCAGAAGTGTTGAATACAACAATAATAACTCCTTCTTCTCTTTTGTAGAGTTGCCCATAGTCCTAGAAAAACTCGATTATAATTATTCATTTACAGTATGGGTTGTCAAGAAAACAACATCAACAAACATTCTTTTCATATAAAGATTCAGCTGGCCTGACAAGATCATTATTTCAAAGCCTCCTCGAGGGCATTAGCTCTACCTTCTACAGCCCCGAATAAAGCATCTCCTAACTCTTGATCACCTCTCTCCAAGGCTAGGTCTGCTTTTACGACATCTCTAAACATCTCTAAACTCCACTTGAGTAGTTTATTTTGAAGAAACTCTTGTACTACTGATGGCATTCCATTAAACAAGGCAACCATGATGTATGGCATAATGATGCTCATTTTCAACTTCATCATACATGAGTCATCCGAGACCGGTTCAAACTCAACAACACCTCTATTCTTTAGACCTGATATGGATTCCCATTGTATCCCTTTTGGACTTGAGAGTACATTACTTTTAGCCTTCCAACTAAACTTGACACCTCGTATGTTTAAATTCCACTCTGTTAGACCTGGTGATTCATCTAGGTAAGTAACACTGTTTAGCCATGGAGACCATCGTGACATTTGTGGCAAGTCAGTAAATCTTGAGCTTGCAATACCATCTGAAAATGGAAGCGGAAGAGACACGGATACTGTTATATCTCTACCCGACGTGGATGATGTTGTGGCAAGGTAGCTGTCAGATTTAGTTGATGTGCTGATTGTAGACTCTTCATTTGTTGTTGATGTAGTTTCATATGATGTGGGCATACGATCACTCATCTCATCTAGACTCAATCCATAGAGAGATCTTGATAGGGAAGGTATGTTTAGCATACCATCGTTATTTACATATGACTCAAACGAAGGGGACAGAGTATCACCACCAAGCATATCAAATGTTCCCAATCCATGAGAAAATCTTGGTATGGTTGATGAGTAGGGTGAGTTGTCCACAACCGCAGCAAGAATGGCAGTATATGCCAGGCCAATACCCGAATCGAATGAAGACGAAAACACGGGACTAATGCGGAACTCATCCTGGGCTAGCTTTGCTAATTGCATAGAGAGTTCAAGCCCAAGTAAGGCAGGCTTTAGAACGAATGCTGCACAACTTGTCTGTCCAACAAATTCGCCTCCAAAGACTTTCCTCAAATCATGAGCAATCTTATCAAAATCATATCCGTAGTTCACGGCTAGATCTGTCAAGCTCTCATCTAGTGCATATCGGACTCCGCCATGATCAGAGAATGACTCCAAGGCAGCCACTTGAGCATCTAACTGCCACTCGCCATCCACAAATTGTACTTCTAATGGTTCTTCGATGAATTCAATTGCATCGATTTCACCAGCACTTTTGAGATTCGCAGTAAATAGTTGAGCAGAGTCCAAATTCCAAGCTCGATTTGCATCTGCTCGTAGTCTTAGACCTTGTCTATTCAACGACGATTCTTTTATTCGGATAAGATTTGTAGCATCATCAGCAGAGTCTTCATGACCAACCTTCACCTTTATGCTTTTGAAGGATACGTTCCTTCGGTTGTTTTCTATTGAATTGGTATCACCTCGAGTGATTAGTCCATTTATGGGTAGTTGAGCAAATGATGATTGTACCATTGGTTGCGGTGTTTTCCAATAATTTGAAGCGATTGCTTGAGGAAGCAGTGTTCCATATAACTGTGAACTGATAGAAAGAATAGCCATCTCGAGTCCTGAACGAACAGATGGCAAAGCTGTCATGTTATCAATACCAGCAAGATTAAAGATGTCATCAATACATTTGGATAGTGATCCATCGAATGAGAGAACTCGTTCAACATTGAACTCAGGTGAACCCTTCATATTGGATGAAAGGACATCTCTAATTAAGTTCAGTTGATCTTGAGCATCATCTAAAGACTCCTTGTGAAGTCCCTTGAGTGGAGAAACTTCTCCGACCCCAACAGCCATTCCATCTCTTGATGCAATACTTATTATGAATCCTTCTCGTCGTGTTAGCTCGTTTCCAAGTCGAGCACTATCACCCCAACCAATGCCTTGAACTCCTTTTTCTGACCCACTACTTGATCCGACATTGATACTGAATGAATCATATTCCATGATACCAACTCGATGTAGCTGTGTTGGAATGTTGTCAGTCTCTTTTTCATCTAGAATACTAGATTCAAGTGACGCAAGTGGTATTTCTTCTAATCGAGGGGATTCTATGTCGGTGTCTTCTCCCATTGCTTCATTATTGACAAAACTGTTAATAATGGAGGATATCTTCTCTGGTTCTTCTACTAGCAGAGCGTGACCTGCATTCTCAACCTCAATGTATCGAGCAATACCTTTCAGCTCTCTCCAAGACCGACCAATGTTCGAGTACTTCTTATCAAGACCTCCTGCTACAAACATTGTGTTGGTAGGAACAACTGCCTTCCAATCATCTTGTGATGTTAGCGGTGGCGAACATCCATACAGAACCGAAGCAATATCTCGTCTTCTTTCGACAAGACTATCCAATCGCTTACTCAACATACTTTGATACTTATTAGGGTGTCTTGCCTTTAGATTTCCCCAAAGAGATTTGACACCATACCATTTTGTCAAGAATTGGTTCAAGACTTCTCCATCTTGCGAATCGGATATCAAGTATGATCTATAAGCTGATGAGAATAAAGACTCTGCAAGAGAATAATCCTTTTCAAACCGCAGTTCATCATCATTATCTTCATGTTTGTCATCAGAAGGCAACTTTCCAGGATTTGATCCAAGTAAAATCATTCTCGTCTCATCTGATACTAGTATAGGACTATCACTATCGTCACTTAGGGATGACATACTTGCAGAATAGAGTCGTTTCATTGCTAGCGCAATCCTACCCCCGAGACTGTAGCCTGCAATGGCATCCAAATTCTCGACGCCGTGATCTTGAATGAGAGAATGACAAACAGCACGAGCCATGACATCCAATGAAAACGGAGAGTTATCAGGAGAACCAAATGAATGCATAGAATCAAGCCCTAGTGAAGAATGAGCCACCTGTTGATCAGATGATAGTATGATGGATGATTCACCGTGACCAGGTAAATCAATTGAAACGATATTCCAGTCTTCAGAAAGATCACTACTACTACTCAATGCTTCGCCAACGACATCCCATTCTGACTTATCTCCCATCCATCCATGTATTAAAAGAATGGTCTTGGGTTTCTTTGTTGATGATTGGGAGTATGTTTTGATGGGCAGGACGGTATCACGGGTAGGAGGAGGACCCAGCACTTTATCCACAATACTTCTAGCACTACTTGTGATTTGTTGATGAATGTCTACATTCTCTGTCCTTCCTAGCACCTTGGCCTCTACTATTGCAGGCCCCCCAGACTGAATACTAGATCGATATGCATCTTTGAACGCCTCAAAGGATGATGCACTTTGATAACTCAGTCCAAATGCAGCCGCTGATTGTTGGAATGAAAGATTTCTAGTCGGGGTTCCCCAATATTCCTCAAATCCAACGTCTTGACCATGCTTGGATATAGGTAGGAAGGAAAAGATTGCACCTCCGCCATTGTTCACAATAACTGTTGTAAGGGGAAATCGACTCAAGTTTGATCCAGGCTGAGTATCAGTTGCTGAAGAAGATGTTTCGTCTTGAGTTAAGCCATAGAATGCATTAAGATCATGAAGTGTAGTTACATCTCCACATACAAGTGTGGTCGGTTTAGAGTTGTCACCACAGCCAGTTGCAGTCGATATGATTCCATCAATACCACTTGCACCTCGATTTACAGACACTGAGAGAGGAAATCGATTCGGATGTTGCCTTGTTGGATATAGAAAGAACTCTCCATCTCTTACTGGCATTGAATTTGATAGAAACATTGACATTGGTGGAAGCTCTGATGACGACTCACTCAAGACTTCTGATATTGCCATCATTATCTGTGGCTCAGTCAAACTATCTTCTTCATCTACATCTCCGTTTAATGCAGAGTCCATATTAGATGCATCTTGTATGATTGTGGGCATTCGTTGCTGAAATTCACGTCCAAGATGGAGTAGTGGTGCAAGCTCACTGCCGTAGTTGGAAGTACTACCACTACTTTCAAGGTGGTTAATGATGCTATTCACAAACGATCCAATATCAGAAGAAATTCTATGAGAGATTGTCTGCTCTGGATCAACTCTCTCGGAAGGATGAAACTTTTGAACAAGTACATGTTTTGCCGAGGGATTACTCTTGATCACTTGAGATATCTCTGTGGAAATGAGAGGTGATCCTAGTTGCAATATCAAATCTGGTTGCATTCCATTCGATACCAAAGGATTCTTCAAGAGATGTTCGGCATATGGAATAACTGGATATTCTCGTCTTAGTGCTCCACTTTGCACTCCGGCTAGAATGGGCATGCCAATCACTCTTGCAAAGTGAGCAATTGAAGCTGATAACAAATCTGTACCATCACTATTAAGCTGTGCACCTCGGAGATTACCAGTGACTATAATTCCTCTCCGCGACTTGCTAATCATATTTGAAACTTCTATAATCGAATGCTCAGCACTATTGTTTGGGTAGAAGGTATCTTGCCAACGTTTACCCTCGCGTGACCACTTCAAGAATCCAGGTACATCTGTGAATCTTAGATTATTTAGCTGTGTTGTTGATCCGACACGATTATCATTTCGTATTGGGCCACCATCAGGTGCCAAATTCTCACGAAACTGTACATTAAGATGAACTGGA
>Ga0214481_101245_pt1 | contig 10606 bp, 7 predicted proteins | sample M1_20Mar14CPVII9_4_FD_165057 | JGI IMG/M metagenome (GOLD analysis project Ga0214481, IMG submission 165057) | Marine eukaryotic communities from Monterey Bay, California, United States - M1_20Mar14CPVII9sort6BwellG10 | ecosystem: Environmental > Aquatic > Marine > Unclassified | place: USA...
TCTTTGTATATCATAGCTGACTGTATAGTTATAACGTGTCTGCGGTAGTTTATTATAAACTAATGTAGTTATGGAGTAGCGGCTGCCTAAATGTAGTACATTGCTTTGTCATGGTTAAAATGAAAAGACTTTGAATTTTTGAGATGAGCTCTGTTCGTACTGTACGGTCCGTACTGTACGTAACATTATGTAGCTACATGAAGCACGAGAATGTTTCTAGAGTAATAGGATACCAGGATACCGCTACGAAAAAGCTAGCCTTTCACCTCAATAAGTCGTCAGTTAATACATGCCGAGAGCGTATCAAAGAAGAAGTGGGCCATAGGACAAGAGGCTACATTAAATTTGCATGGCAACATTTCAAACAAAACAGTAGTCTTGCCAACTTTAGCGACATATTACATCCAAACTTGGCTCAAGGAATGCTAGATATGCCACGCCTGAATGAAAAGTACCATCTTGAGAATGATGTCTTCTCTATCATGCTCAAGCGTAAACTTCGACTGCCCTTATACCCTGGTAAAGGTAAACTGAAATGTCCAAAGTGCAAACAAAACTTTGATAGATTCGGAGATCATCTCTTCCGATGCAAGCCATGTAACAAATCACAAATGCATGACGGATGGCGTGACGGATGTGAAAAGATAGTATGCAAAGAGATATTACCATTAGTCAAACTTATCAAAAATGAAAACTATACAGAAAATGAAGAAGAAAAATTAATACCAAGCCTACAAAATACCAATATCAAACCCTTCGACCTCTCCTTCAAAGTTGACAAGCATATTGGAGAGGCCTACTACAAATCCCCTTTACAACGAATTGGATTTGATGTTACAATGACTCAAGCAGCTCAAGACCTTTCAAACGAAGAACTTTCCCAATCCGACTTAACAAGCGCTCAAACAAATGGAATAGCCCTGCAATTGTTAGACTGTGAAGTGGATAAGTTCAATCGTGATAGAGGAGGTACTGACAAGAAGACCAATGTCACTTTGTCAGGTGACGAGATCATTGGTGAACTCACAAACTCTCATCAAGCATTAATACCATGGTCTATTAGCCCCTATGGTAAGTTTGGTGACTTATCATCTCGCTTTTGGTATGGAACGAACACGATAGATTTATCTTCCGTCATAAACAAGCGACATGCAAAATCTGCAGCCAAACTAGCAAGAAGCAACAAAGTCCCGAGTGGCGTACTAGAACGGGCAGACAAACTATGGCAACATAAACATCCAGGCGACTTCTTTGGAAGATCATACAAGTCGCAGACACCTACAATTTATGCAAATCAGATCTTTGGATACCTCACGTGTTTGCATAATGGACAACATATTATCAGAGGTATGAGCACCATTGGAAATCCGTTACCGTACATAAACGAGAATGATATGGAAATAGATAATGATACTGATATGAATGCTTTACCCACTGTTGGAGACAGTGAATGTGTGCATGATAATGCCGCTACTTTAGATAGCTTAAGGACGCATATGCCTAGTGCATAATGGTCTCTTCTACTTAAACACCACACACACACCTCTCTAAACCACAGACTGTATGTAATACCATATAGCTATTGCATAAGAGGTTTGGTATACCAATAGTTCATCAAACAGATCAGTTTTTAATACTCTTTCGAATAGTAATACTTTCGAGTCTATGTAATTGATATTGACCGCATAGTGCATAGTAACGATTTTACAAAAAAGTACACATCTTGTGCAACTTATATTTATTTAACATAATACTCCTTTGACGATAGAGTGGCTTCTTGTGTAGCCTCTTCTCGTGGTATAGAATAACGGTATATAACATCGAATCAAGCGGCGAGTATATATCCAGTGTTATAGATAATATGAGTACGTCCGATAGTTGCAAAGACAGTGCATCAAAATCAAAGTCAAATTATGATAATGGTGTATGTGAGATGAATGATATGTATGTTACAAAACATGAGCACGGCGGATAAAGATGTATCAGTATGTGCAAATTGTGGTAAAGAAGGTAGTGATATTAACAATACGTGCAACAAATGTAAGCAGGTGAAATATTGCAACGCTGCATGTAAAAAGAAACATCGATCAAAACATAAGAAACAATGTGATGAACACCTCAGACTTGCTGCTGAACAGGCTGCCAAATTACACGATGAAAAGCTATTCAAACAACCGCCTCCACAACTGCATGAAGATTGTCCAATTTGTTTCATACGGTTGCCTACACTTGATACGGGGAGTAGGTATAAAACATGTTGTGGAAAAGTTATTTGCAGTGGGTGTAGTTATGCACCAGTGTATGATAATCAAGGGAATAAAGTAGACATTGACAAGCAAAACGAGTGTGCATTTTGCAGAGTTGTGGCTCCTAAAACGGATGAGGAGATTATTAAAAGGGAAAAGATACGAGTGGAGGCTAATGATGTCATTGCAATATTCAATCTAGGATGTTGCTATCAAGATGGGACAGATGGGTTACCACAAGATCATACTAAAGCATTGGAGCTATGGCATCGGGCAGCTTTAAGCTTGGTTACGCTGATGCTCTTTATAGTATTGGAAATGCATATGATTATGGTAGAGGAGTGGAAGTTGATATTAATATAGCGACGCATTACTATGAGCTAGCAGCAATGAGAGGAGATGTAATAGCAAGGCACAATCTAGGACTATTTGAGGTTGAGTCGGGTAATAAAGATAGGGCACTAAAGCACTGGATGATTGCAGTAAGGGATGGGGGTTCCAAATCTCTGGAGAACATTAAAATTTTGTATGGGTATGGAGATGCAACAAAAGAAGACTACACGAAAGCATTACAATCCTATCAATCATACTTGGGTGAGATTAAGAGTAAACAGAGGGACGAAGCTGCCGCTGCCAATGAGGATTATCGTTATTATTAGAATTGGAAGGGGATAAAGTAGATAGAAATCTAAACCAGTAGATGAAGAAGAATATCGAAACAACAAGGTGCACCATAAATATAAAAATTGACACACCGCCGCCGCCGCACCCTCAAAAGTATGATATATAAAATACGTCATTCTCATCTAATATGTATCGGCTGATTGCTGTTTGCAAAGGAGAAAGCCAAGCCTCTCAGTTATGTTTTATGTCTGTTAAATCAAAAGCTATCATTTCTACTCTCATAAAGGATACCGGTCAAAAAAATAAAAGAAGTGGCGGCCATACAATATCTAACCAACACTCAGGCCACTTTTCCGAGTTTTTTTCTTACGGAGGCGAAAAAAAATGCTAGTTGGCCATTTCATTTATTGTAATTGGGAGTCTTTTGGATACTTTGTTTTGAATCTCTCTCTGACCATGGCATATCGATAGCTATTGCAATAAGAGGTTCAGTATACCAACAGTACAACAGATAGATCAGTTTTTAACGATCTTTCGTATAGTATTACCTTTGAGGCTCTGTCATTGATATTGACTGAGTAGCAACAATTTTACAAAATAGTACACATCTTCACTTTATTTTTGATATAGTATTAGGTATACAACCTTGACGATAGATAGAGTGGCCTTTTGCAGCGCCTCTTCTTGTGGTATAGAATAACGGCGTAAATTTTTATCAGCTTAAGCGGCGAGTATATTATCTACTAGATATAATATGAGCACACCCGGTAGTTGCAAAGACGGTGCACAAAATTATCAAGTGATGGTTTATGTGAGATGAATGATATGTTACAAAACATGAATATGGCGGATAACGATATAGATCTATCGATATGTGCTAATTGCGGTAAAGAAGGTAGTGATGTTAATAATACATGCAACAAATGTAAGCAGGCGAAATATTGCAATGCTGCATGTAAAAAGAAACACCGACACAAACACAAGAAAGATTGTGAGGAATATATTAGACTTGCAGCTGAACGTGCTACTGAGTTGCACGATGAAAAGCTATTTAAACTACCACCACCAGAAGAAGATTGTCCTATCTGCTTTTTACTTCTTCCTTCTATGGATTCGGGGAGGAGATACAAGACATGTTGCGGGAAAGTTATATGCAGCGGATGTAGTTATGCACCTGTCTACGATGACCAAGGCAATGTAGTTGTGGAGAAAGTTTGTGCATTTTGTAGAACTCCAACACCAATTTCAGGTTCTGATCAGATTCTCAAACGATATAAGAAACGGGTGGAGGCAGGGGATGCATATGCAACCTACGATCTTGGATGTTGTTATCGAAATGGGGATGATGGATATCCACAAGATTATAAAAAGGCATTAGAACTATGGAATCGAGCTGGAGAACTTGGTTCTGCCGAAGCATATTGCAACATTGGATTAGCATATCAATGTGGACAAGGAGTAGATGTTGACAAGAAGAAGGCATTATATTACTATGAACTAGCTGCTATGGGTGGAGATGAATTCGCAAGGTACAATCTAGGCATTAAGGAGATGAATGCAGGCAACATAGATAGAGCATTGAAACATTTTATGATTGCAGTAAGGTGTGGATTTAATATTTCAGTAGAGCGAATCAAAGAGATGTACACAAATGGTCACGCAACAAAAGACGATTATACCAAAGCTCTACAATCCTATCAAGCATACTTGGGAGAAATTAAGAGTAAACAGAGGGACGAAGCTGCTGCTGCACGAGAGGATTGTCGTTATTATTAGAATTGGAAGGTGACGCAGTACATTATATCCGAATGTTGTGTGTGGCATCAGTGACGTGTCCAAGTTATCATCACGAAGGTCGGTTGGGATTAGACACATGGATCAGATTAAAGTTTTATGATATTCAAATACATGCACATTTTAACCAGATTGGTTACAGCAGTGTGGGTGGTAGACTGAGTATGTATTTGATCGAAGGGATAGTGATGATGCCAGGAACGATTGACAACAATTGTACTGTCTTTGGAGTAGTGATAACAACTGTTAGAGAGAGAGAGAGAGAGACAGGTTCAAGAGGAAGGAGAAAGTAGTGATATACATCATCACGGCAAGTAACACGGAGGGAACATCAACCAAAGACGACACAACAACTCGAGTTCGAGCAACACGGGTTGAGCTTCCCATTGTATCATTATAACGGATTGTATGGTGGCAAACTTACACCGTGCTTCGGTTGAGGAGGCTGTAGGTGCCTCAAGTGCAATAACAAGGTCGTGCGGTGGATCGAGGGGAGACTTTGAAGATGTCTTGAGGACAAAGTGGCCCTCGAGTGCTAGGAGGCCGATCCCCTAGTATAGAATAGTTAGTGTGTTGCCTCACTCCTTAAAAGGCCCCTTCGTATCGAAGATAAACAAACAACAAAAGAGTCAACGTGGCCCATATTCATATCAGCTAACATATGTTCCTTCTCCATCATGATATGAACATAATAAATATGGTCCAAGTCATCCATCAAAACAAAAAATATACTACTCCTCAATCTATATCATACTTATCGGCAACAAAATATAAACATATGTTCCAAAACTTATCAGTCGGAGTTGATGCCCACCAAAACATCAACTCCGACAACAAAAGATGAGACAAAGGTTTGCTATTATTCAGTTTTTGATACATGTTATCAATTATCCGCTGATACCATGCAGAAGCCCTAAAGGAGACTGCTGGGGGGAATAGCATTATCAGCTTAAGTTGACGAAAAGGACTGGTCTTATTGTTTAGCGCGGAATCCAAACCAACGCTAGGAGGACTGTGCTCTAGACCGTTTTTACCCAACTGGTTAACCTTAAAGTTTTGTTCCACAACCGGATGAAGTTCAGTTCGTTCCCAAGAACTAAGAATAGTGGATGAAGTTCAGTTCGTTCCAGAACAAAGGTGGATGAAGTTCAGTTCGTTCCCAAGAACTAAGGGTGGAGGTATGAAAACAGAAGCCAACAACACAAGCCAACAAAAAAGAAGCCAAAAAGCAGAAGCCACAACAAACCAGCAACACAGAAGCCACAACATAATCCAACAACCAAAACAAAGAAAAGAAAGTCCGACAAGTACTACTATAACTACTACCAATAACTACCAATTGATGATGACTTAATTAATGATGATGTTGATTATTAACTACCGATTGATGATGATATTGATTATTATTATTTGATGAGTAGTGAGTAAACCTTATCCAAACTGTGATCAGCAGTCTGGGTAGGGACGAGCAAAACAATCAAAAGCAAGCAAAGGGTGGCAGGAGTTGTACGTGCTCCAAAGCCTATTGAAAAGGATAATGTGCCGCTGAAACTCCATTGTCCAATGTGAGAGCAGATGACATGCCGATAAAGATGAGACATTTGATTGCCAAGATGATAATGATATGGAACTTGTTCATTGACCTTCCAACAAAGGACCGTCGAATAGCTAAGTTATGACATGATGCTGAGAGACGAGTGACACTGCTGTGCTTGATGGTGAACACCCGGTCAACGATATCTGGTGCAGCAAAGGGTACTCGTATGTACATCAAGCATATCCAGAAGAGCTTGTTGACCACTGGGATAGATGAATGGCCACGGTGAACAGTTGATGAGATGCCCGGGTCGAACGGTTTGTGCATATACCAGAGTCGATACTGATCAGATGATGATGATGCCTTAATATTGTTCAATCTCGAAGTTGCACGCATGAATCTCCGTTCTGGATTTGATTTGAATAGTATGTCAAACATGCTCTGCCCTTGAGAGTATGGGCCAAACTCCCAATACCATTGAGGCACGAGAAGTAGTACCGTCAATACAAAGCGAAACGGTTCAATGGCAAGTTTGATAAGGCTTGAAGTGCTGGATACTCCGATCGTGAGAAGTTTAGTCACCAATCGGACAAGGGATCTTGTTGTATTGCAAATAGATGGGCATACTTGGCCAATAGTCTTTAGGAAGTATTGTTCAACCGAGAGGACAAGGGTGTATGATTTGATAGTAGTATCTGATACCAGACAAGTCAAGACGAATATCAAGCCTTGGAAGTAGTGAAGATATACTCGGGCAGTCTCAGAGACGATGGATAATATAATCGAGATGACACGGGCATATGATTTGAGTCTCAGAACCAGATGAGCCAAGCCGAAGAAGATAGCAGCTCGGATGGATTGAAGATATACTCCAATGGCTTTTGAGATAGATGCTGCAACCAATAGGACAAGGTTACATGATGTGGCGGCAGTAGCTCCAACTGAACGAAGCACCTCTAACAGCAAACTCGTCAGCTTGAGAAGGGATACTTCAGCCGTAGTGACGAGGCAGTGAACAACCGAGAAGACAAGGGTACATGATTTGGCAACCAAGGCGAGACCAAGACGTGCCAAGTTGAATGGCAAACGTATCAGCTTGAGAAGGGAAGCTTGACCTGTGTCAATGAGACATTGAACAATGGCATTGAAAGTTGATGCCACGATACAGCCTTGCTTGGGATTTGATTTGAACATGATATCCGACAGACTTCTTCCACGAGACTGTGGGCCGTACATATAGCAAAGCCAACGTTTCAGGGCTATAATTGCATTCAATGAAGATTCGATTGGCCAAAGTAGAAGCCGAATTAGACGGGTAGCAGTATTCAATCCATGCCCGAAGAGTGAGACGAGCTTGTTCATCAAGACGACACCTCCATTACCAATGAATCGAGTAGTATTGGAAAGGAAAGTAGAGGTACGTCCAAGGTAGATCCCAGCTCTCATTATGGCAGAACTACCAATCTGGAAGATCAACCAACAGCCAACCAACATTGCAAATGAGATGATGATTATGAAGGAAATCTCGATGGAAGAGACATCGACAATATTGTGGTCATAGGCCGAGTCGATCTCTTGACCAGTCAGTTCATCGTCCAACAAGCCACTGGTACCATTGTCACCAACGAACGACAGGTGTATCTCGTCATTAAGGCAAGGTATTGTAGGTTGGGTAGCAAAGATGTAATCAGGTTCGAGACGAGGCAAATAACCACTGTTAACATACTCGACAAGGTCGAGAGTAGAATTGGTATTCAGTACTCCAGAACTGTTTGCCATGAGAAAGTTGGAGACCAGGTGGACAGTCTCTTGAGCTGCAACCTCCTCCAATATTGAAGAGGAAAGATCCTTTGTATGATTAGGTTCGTGATAAATTGATTCTCCACTCTCGACGACAACAGTTACGTTATCCAAGGTCTTAGTAGTATCCAAGGTCTCGGCAATAGTGTCAATGTCCAAGGCCTCATGTTCAATTTCGAATGAAGTGTCGGCTTTATGAACCGACTCATCCACATTAGTCTGCTCGTGATAGATTGGGTTTTCACACTCGTCAATGGCAACAGTTGCAATATTATCCAAGCAGTCTTGTTCAGTAAGCAAGGTATCGTGTTCAACCTCGACTGAGATGTCGTGTGCATTAACAGACTCAACACTTTGAACTTGAATCTCATCCACTGGGAATGCATCACCAAGTGAATTGAGGATACTGTCATATCCTTTACGGCAAGAATCAATATCCTTGGGATAGCGGCGTTTATCGAAACAAGCCTCATAAGTTGATGTCAACGTAATGTCTTCATCGGTGCACATGGGCAAACATAATTTACGAAAAGCTGAACTTCTTCCTTCCATACAAATACGGTAGTGTTTGGGATCAAGAGGGTCTGGCATACATGTCGATTTGTGGTCCATCAGCATGGGTTCACGAAGTTCTTGGCAGATATCCTTGCACTGACGAGTCGATGGAGCTGCTCCAATGGAAGATAATCCGGCGAGGATGATAAGGGAAAGGGTTTTGATGTTCATGATATGATTTGGGGAAAGCTAGTAAGCTTGGGGATAATAGTATAGGTAGCAATTGAAGAGGGTACTTTGATGATATAAATCAATAAAGTGAGATGATTGGCTAGTTAGTACTTATAGATGGTAGTTTAGACTCTTGATCAGAACCAACGGTCATATTAGTTCAAATGACATAAACAGTACGGAATATAAGAGAAACCGACATAACATTCGACTTAATAGGCAGTTGGCAGTTTAAATTATTAGTGATTAGTTTAGTGATTAGTTTATCAAGTTTAAATTGTCGGTTACCAACGGTCATTTTTTTATGTTTGGGGCTACTGCCCATAGACTTGATAAAAGAAGTATATCTGTTGGCTAGGTGATAGAAGGCACTTCCATCGCTGCTGCACTTTCTTGTAGGCACTTAGCAGCGATGCTGATTCGGGAAGGTGAAGATATAAGACTTGGAACATGAGATGGTTGTGGGAGTAACATTTATTAAGGTAACTACACCCTATAAGAAATAGCAAGCCCTACTACAATCATTCTTTATCTCATCTAAATCTACACTAGTACTAAAGTATTCAAGGCGCGTCACTACTTTGGTGGGAAAAAGGACCAATTTGGGGCCTTATTTTTTCATACTTCATCTCCGCCGCCTGCTTGAGATTAATGACAATGAACGATAGTAGAAGTTACTTCTCTTATGAGATGAACACTGACAAACAATGTATATGCCTATGAGTACTGTGGTTGTATGGATTCAATAATGTATGCAGCGCGGGAGTGTGGTGAGATGAGGCGTGGCGTAGACTTCAAAATACTCGCTTATTTTGCCACTTTGGCAAAATAAGCGACTTCAAAATAAGTGGTTGAGGTTGTAGAGAGGGCAGAGTTGGAGACCAACATATATACCACAGAGATAGTTATATTATCAATAGAGTCATGATGTACTGTACAGGCCGTATGGTACGTTGGTCGATGCTATGGTTGATCAAAGTTGAGTAAACAAATTTGTGCATAAGATATGCACTTTTTGATACTCTAGCGGTCTAGTAATAAGATAGATAGATGGTACTTGAGCAGATAATGAGTACAATACTAGTTTATAAACGTTATGAAACACTATTTTGGTCAATGATTAGCTCTTTTTCGTTAGCCACTCGTGAGGGAACAGCCGTTGCTGAAACAGTTTATGTTCTCCCAATCGCAAGTCTCCGTAGTATAAAGGTGAATAGAAGAGACATGTGATGTTCTCTTTTGTTCTAGATTTCTCAAAGCCTATCCTTGTTTCCTCCTTGATCTTATCAGAGTATTTCCCTATCCTCACCTCAGGAGGGCATTTACTTAGGTTGAACGCAACAGCACAATCATGCAAAGGAAGATTCAGCTCCTTGGCTCGGCTAAGAATAGTCTCCGAGTTGTTAAGAAACAGTTTCAGATGTAGCATTGTTTGATTCTTCTCAAGCTCCTCCAACTTTGTAGCAGCCCTACCACTTTGTGGCACTGACATTGGTTGAAGCCTGCCCTGAAACTGACCTGCAGTTTCATCGGAATATGACTCACAGCAGGTTACACTATGACCATTCAACCAATCTTCTCTCTGGCAGGCTCTTGAGCAATATGTCATGTGGATACATCCATTGCATTGTTTCACTTCTGTTCTAGTGAGTGACTTGTTGCATCGGCAGCAGTACGACCCGCTGAGATTGAGAATCGATCTAACCATATCCAATAGCTTCTTGCTTTCCGGCTTGTTTGATATACGTTTGTCCCCTTCCAACCGCACCAACTTCTTCTCAGCACTGCTCTTCTTGCTTCTAATGGCCTTTGCAGTCTTTTGATGCAATGATACATTATTAATACTTTGGAAAATACATTCAATAACAGTGTACATGGG
>Ga0214481_101250_pt1 | contig 10568 bp, 6 predicted proteins | sample M1_20Mar14CPVII9_4_FD_165057 | JGI IMG/M metagenome (GOLD analysis project Ga0214481, IMG submission 165057) | Marine eukaryotic communities from Monterey Bay, California, United States - M1_20Mar14CPVII9sort6BwellG10 | ecosystem: Environmental > Aquatic > Marine > Unclassified | place: USA...
TACATACTGGTATATTGGTATTACTTGACCAACCACTGGGATATGATGTTGACAATGAATGACCATTGGTATCTTCTTGTACTAGTGATAATAATACTTGCTTATTCTTTTCATTGTTTGACATTATCGCTTTTAGTGTGTGTGATATTATATGTCTCTCTGTCTGAGTTTGTTACAGAGGATATTAACCATATATTATTGAGTTACTGCAATGCAATCGATTGTATTATGTTTATTATGAATGATGACCGTGTTTGATAGGGTTGATTAGATAGATGACTTTGAGCATCAAATCGTCGGTTGTGTAACAACGAGAGGCTATTCTAACACTATAACATATTATGAAGATAAGAAAGGGGTCGTTGCAAAGGCGAGACATAGTGCATTCAAAAGCCTCATTTTAGCTGGGTGAGACATCATGCCAAACTGCTATATTTACTCTTGTGTTATCTTTATAGTGGCCTTGCTACTCGGAGCAAAGTTTTATGTGTAGATATGGATATGTATTTCACTGCTGACTCCGTGAATATCTCAATATTACACCCCAGTGTAAGAGCTCTTTCAATTGGACGTCTCGTGAGGCGTCAAATTATTTGGCAATAAAAGTTGCACATCATATTATGTGTTTCTTTTTGTTGCATTAACGAATAGATTCAATGGTCAATGGTATACTCTCTAGTACCAAGGCGGAATATGATGCGCTTGTATCTCTGCTTTGTGGGATTATTGATCATTATATATCCGTTTTATATCAATATGCTCATCTCATTAGAGTCATCACTGCAACATCAACAACAACTAGATAATAATTTTACAAACAACACATCAGCCCATTGGAAAGTTGACTTCTCCAAGAGAGAGAACTTCACTGATGCAGTGACATACCAAGGAGCGGAATGGCCATTAGCTCGTAGTTTTGAAGTATACAAAGTTGGAAGTTCTCAAGTTGGTGCAACAGTCTATAATTTAAATGGGTTAGTTGTGAGATTAGATAATGAGTTAGTGGGTGATGAGGGAATGAAGGCTGAAGGCATATCATTTTAACAAATGGTATTGGGAAATCGATTCGACTGATGAGAAATTACAATCTTTAATAGAGGAAAGAAAGACGCAGCGCAGTAGTAATACACAACAACAATGTGATGATACCAAATCATACTTTTCATTCCTTCAACGTGATCAGGATTCTTTTCAACACGTTGCATTTGAAACCCTGCCGAAGATATCATTAAGTTGTGATTATTTGTCAAACAATGTAGATCAAGATACTCCAGTCGTCATACTGGTGAACTCTTTACTTCAACAAGAATTAATCCAAGAAGTATGCCCCGCATTAGATAATAATCGGTTTGAAATCTACGATTCATATGCAAGCTCATGTTACATATACGTACCGATATGGAATCAGTATCCTCCAAACAAGAATGATCCATTGCAGATGGGTATGACTCAACGTGGTATCATGAAACCTCTTGGTAGTAGTAGTGCTAGTACAACAGCCAAAGCATACAACCAAAACCACAACAAAACAGTAGTCTACTTATCACGGGGTACTAATGGAAAGAGAAGTGTAAAGAATAAGCAAGTATTATTATCACTAGTACAAGAAGATACCAATGGTCATTCATTGTCAACATCATATCCCAGTGGTTGGTCAAGTAATACCAATATACCAGTATGTAATTGGGAGGGTATAACATGTGGTGGTAATGAAGATATCAAGGAAGTAAGTCTACCAGCCAAAGGTCTATCGGGCACCATACCAACTGAACTCGGTATACTATCTGAATTGGAAATATTAAATCTGTCAAAGAACATGTTACAAGGATCTATACCACAAGAAATTGCCAATTTACCAAAAATAACAACATTAGATCTATCAGAAACATTTATAACAGGTACCTTACCACAATACTTTCAATCATCTCAATTATCTACATTACTATTAGCCAATAATGCAATATCCGGTAAATTCTTCATGAAGGATGATGCACCACACTTATCATCCATCAAAGAGATACGTATGGAGAATAATTTACTAACGGGGACATTACATGGTTCGACATTAACGTACATGTCACATTTGGAAACATTATCATTAAGTGATAATGATTTATCAGGATTAATACCCGGTGAGGAATTAGGATCATTATCAACATTACATTATTTGTATTTAGATGGTAACCATTTCATTGGTCCGTTGCCAAGTCAATTAGCACAAGTTGGTAAGGCATCATTACTCGAACTATGGGTACAAGATAATGCCTTGTCGGGTACAGTCCCAGCCTCATATGTTCGATTTGATAAGATACATGATTTCTACATTGATGGGAACAAACTGACGGGAGAACTACCACCCGATCTATGCGGACCAGAGATTAATGCCGATTTCTTTACAAATGTCCCACCCGAGGCGGAACGAAATTATTGTGATGGTATAGCCTGTCCTGCAGGTAGTGTTGCATTTGAGGGAGTATTTCCATGTGAGAAGTGTCCAGGTGGTGAGGCGGCTAGATTGAAGAATCGATATTTGGGACAGACGGGTAAATGCTCGAATTATACACAGAGAGATATACTACAGATATTTCACAAGGCAACTACCAAGGGTGGACCATGGAGAGGAGTGAGTGATTGGAATGATGAGAATAAACCAGTTTGTGAAATGACAGGCGTGACATGTGATGCATATGATCATGTTGTGGAGATTTCATTGAAGAACCGAGGGTTGGAGGGACATATACCGGATGAGATTGGCTCATTGACCTTCCTTGAAAGTTTGGATGTATCTGATAATAAATTGATGGGATATGTACCCAGTGACTTGCAATGGACATCAATTACACGACTGGATATATCGGGGAATAAGATTCGAGGCATAGTACCACCGTTATTGTGTATGATGGAGGAGTTGAATGGTAACGGAGAGGAGAATGTCTTTTACTGTGATCGAATAGCATGTCCAGAAGGGACATTCAATGACTATGGTTTTCATCATGGCTCGCACGGAGAAGTTTGCCAACCATGTTATGATGAGATTCCCTTCATTGGACAAAAGACATGTCGAAATACAAAGTCCAAGTTTGGTTGGAAAGATACTGTACAAATGGCAGAGGATGCTAGTGAACAAATGGGTATTTCGCCAATGTTAGGCTTGGGTATCTTGCTTGCTGTTTCACTTGTTCTTCTATTGACATGTTGGATTGTCAAGAATGCGTACTTTAATCCAAGGAAGAAGTATGAAATGGGAACGACAAACGAGTATGATGTAGACTCGCCAACGTCTTACAAGGATGATAAAGCCTACAGTTACAACGACGAGGAGAATGAAGAAGATGATGTCAAAGATGACTACTCATTTGCAGAGTCTAATATACAATCAAGGTACAAAGACTCGTTACCAGTGTATAAGGGTAAAAGTAACTTTTCAATCACCTCTGATGATGAATATCATGATGATGAGGATGATAATATGAGCCGATCGACAACTCGGAGTGCCACTGACTTGATGAATGAGCATCGAGGAGTTGCCCTCAATCGGAGAGAAAAGTTCAAGAAGGCAGTATCAGGACGTATGTCATCTGGAGACCTTGGAAGACGAGCTCGGGAAGCTGCATCATCTATCAATGTCAGTGTTAAGTCTCAACGATTAAGAAGACACTCCTCAATAAGAACTCCTGGAAGCAATTACTCATATGATCAAGATGATGATATGAGTCGATTGACTACTCGTACTAGTGGTAGTAGAGATGATGATATTGATATTCCTGCGAGCTTGGAACTAACACAGACACATTCATCTACATCTCGTGATGACAAGTCATTGAGGAGTTCACATGGTGAGATGTTAGACGTGCCAATGATATGTTGATCGGGTTCTTGGTTCTGAAATAACTTGTAAAGTATTGTAATTGATATCTTAAATGTATGGTATTATACAACATTCAAGAGAGCACAAGTGTATATCTTAAACTTAATCTACCCTGGCCATAGAGGCAGATTAGACTTCACAGTCAAATAATGTCAAAGGCATGTATGTTCTGAGGAACAGTCTAGTAAGCTTAAAACGAGAGGATCAATGGGAAAAGAGTCTCGGTCTCTCTGACATTAATAGTATTTATACCTCTCGCTAGCCACAGCGGCTTTATCCCTTTGGGCACTCTTGATCTCACTCAAGTATTCTTGATAGGATTGTAATGCTTTTGTGTAATCATCTTTCGTTGCGTGGCCACATGTGTATAAATGATTGATACTCTTCAAAGATTCAGAATAACCACCCCTAACTGCAATCATGTAATGTTTTAGTGCCCTATCTACATTGCCTGCCATTCGATTTATAGCACCTAGGTTGTGCCTTGCCGTCGTATCTCCACCCATTGCTCCTAGCTCCCAGTAATGCATTGTCTTCTTCTTGTCAACTTCTACTCCATCACCGCGTTCATAAGCATAACCAATATTGTTATATGATTCAGCATACCCAATATCTCCTGACCGATGAAAGAGTTCTAATGCTTTGGTATGATCTTGTGGCAGTCCATATATACCATCACGATAGTAGCACCCCATATTGAAGAAAGCCTGGGGATCATTAGCCTCCATTCTTTTCATTGTCCTTTGAACTTCGTCCTCTATAGAGATAGGAGGCGGAGTTCTACAAAAAGGACACTTTTCGTTATCAACTTCATTGCCTTGGTTGTCATAGACGGGTGCATGAACACATCCATTGCATACAACTTTTCCGCAGCATGAATAGTATGTACTCCCCGAATCTATTGTCGGTAATCGTTGAAAACAAATTGGACAATCTTCTTCTGGCGGAGGTTGTTTGAAAAGCTTTTCTTCATGTAACTCAGCTGCAATTCTGAGTTCTTCATCGCGTAACTTGGCTGCACGTTCAGCAGCACATCTGACATATTCCTCACAATCTTTCTTATGCTTCTTTTTGTGTACCTTTTTACATACAGCATTGCAATACTTTACTTGTTTACATTTGTTGCATGTGTTCATGTTGTCACTGCTACCCTCTCTTCCACAATTGGCACATACTGATATATCAGCCACACTCGTATTCTGTAACTTCTCTTCTAACTCACATACACCATCATCATTTGATTTTGATGCACCTTCTTTACAACTATCAGATGTGCTGCTCATAATTTCTCTACATCACTATACCATACACCGAAGCTATACTAGATGTATATACTCAAATAGAATACCCGGTTATTCTGCTCTACAACTAGATGTCAGTAACGCTAACTGCTATTGACTAGAGAGAGATTTATGATAGCGCTTTCTTGCTTTTTGAAACTTGCGATGAGGAACTTACAAATATCACCGCAATAAGTTTCATAAAGGGTGCTCTTCTTTCATCCAATCAATGTTGATGATATGGTGTAAAGGCTTAATAATACTCTCTAACCAGTATTCAATTTGTTTGGTAGTGTCAGATCAGAGCTTTTATTGTTTTATTAGAGATTAGTGATTAATTATTGTCATACATAGCAAAAAGTGACATACCAAACTTCTTAGACATTACTATGGTTGAGGTTACTGCACATCGTCTTAGCCACCGTCGTGGTCACCAACCTCCATGGATCAATAGACTCTTACAGACAAGAACTATATCACTCATCATATTTGCTATTACATTGGTTTATCTTATATGTCGATTGATTGCAATAACAAATAACATTCATGCACAGACTATACAAACTAATAATAGATTGGGATCTAGCCTCTCCAATAAGAAAGATGAAAGTCAAATATTGGCATATAGAAAGTCATACCCCAAAGATGCTCAAATGGGTACTAAACAAATGGATAACATCATGTCAATATTACCAACATCAGGTAATTTACTAGTGTGGGGTCTTGGTAATGACAGTCCATATTGGCATAACTCAACATCTGGCAAAGTAGTATTCCTTGAAGATGATGATCCTACCACAAAAGAAGGTATACTGTGGTATGATCATATCACATCTCAATATCCATACTTGAATGCATATAAAGTACATTATACAACAAAGAATAATGACAGCAACTTTGAAAAGTACATGCATGATCCATGGTCGTCCGATTTAGTTATTAACAACTTTCCCAAAGAAGTAATGGAAGCAAAGTGGGATGTAATACTAGTTGATGCTCCACTTGGATGGGGTGAAGGCAATTGGGGTACAGGTCCAGCACGATATCAATCAATCTACATGACATTGCAAATTGCCCGGAAACAGCTAATAGAAGGCTCAGTATCAACTGTACATGTCTTTATAGATGATTATGAACGACGAGTCGAGAATCAATATACACAAAAAGTCTTTGGTAATAAGAAACCATATCGTATTATTGACCGTGAGGAGGGTGTATCGAATGCTAATCGTCAGGCACATTTTATATTTCATAAAGATCATTGTATTATATCCAATCCGAGTAGTTGTGGCAATGAAGAAAGTAGGAGAGAAGTACAGTTTGTTGATCGTCAGAAACATTTTAATGGAGTTGACGATAATAAGAAGTCCTATATCCATAGAATAGAGGACGAGGAACTAAAGAAGAAGAACAACTGGGTTATACTCCTTACAATTAATGACGGATTCTACGACTTCTTTATAAATTGGCTGACACATTATAGAAAGTTGAATCTCAGTCCAAATCAAGAAGTAATTGTTGTAGCCGAAGATGATACAGTCTTTGATAGACTTTTGAGTGATCGTCGAATACCAACGTCATTTAAAATTGAACGGAGTAAACTCAAATCATCAGACACGGAAGCATTAGATTATGAATCTGACAGTTATAAGAAAATGGTCTCAAACAGGGCTAGTATATTACTGGATAAGCTGGAAGATGGATTAGACATAATATATAGTGATGTTGATACTGCCTGGTTGGCAAATCCACTTCAATATGTTGATGATGAGTTTAACAAGGATTCTCAAGTAGATGTTGTAGCCCAGACTGACGACTTGCCACATGAAGGAACATATCCGTATTACTGCACTGGCTTCATGGCGATCAAATCTAATAAGCGATCCATACAGTTCATGAAGGACTGGGAAGTCTCATTATTGGAAAAGCCCAAATTAAACCAACCAATTTTCAATGAGCTACTCAAGGGTGGCAACTCTGACATGAAGGCACAACCGCTCCCACATGTCCAATTTCCTCACGGAGGCAGCTACTACCATGGTACAGAAAGTGATAGACAAAAGGCTGTCATCTTCCATAACAACTATGTGATTGGACACGATGTAAAGAAGAAACGCTTTCGTGATTATGGCTTATGGTTAGTGAATGACGAAGATGAAGGTAAGACATCATCAACATTAGCAACTCTTGCCACTACTCTTCTCCCAGCTAAGCTTGGGACACAGAAGTATCGTATCCAATTGAATACTCTTCGTGCTTTATCTTACCGGCCAGATATTGAAATTGTTGTGTTCTCGAATAATAATGACAGTTCCAGTGGTATAGTAGATGAAATGTGTAAATCTCTTGGGATAAGAGTGATCAACGACTTTGAGTCCAATCCATACAACACTCCGTATGTTCGGTCTATATTTGAATACTTGGAAGGTGATGTCTCTATCTCAAGCCCTTTTATTGGATATGTCAATGCAGATATCATCTTCAGTTCTACATTGAAGGACACTCTAAATGCAATCTTACAATATCAAAGGGTACGCAAAGTTCGAAGGCATGTTCTAATTATAGGACAACGAACCAATGTACAAGCTAACTTTACGGGCACTGAGGATCATAATGATGAGCTGAGAGAGGAAGAAGAGTATGAAAAGTTTGTGGCCAAGGCACATAGTCGTGGAGATCTCTTTGGTACCGATGCTCAGGACTTCTTCATTACAACTCAAGGAGGCACATTCAATTGGAGTGACATACCGGACTTTGTGGTAGGCAGACCGGGGTATGATAATTGGCTTGTGGATTACATATATCACAAACACGAGACTCATACATTGATTGATATTACAAACACAACAAACGCCATACACCAGACGGGAGAAGATGGTAATAAGGCTGGATTCATGGAAAGAAAAGATAAGGACTGGAATTCCAAGCTTTTAGGAGGTTGGGAAAACTACGATCAAGGCTTCACACATTGTTCTCAATATGAAACTGTTTGGGAAAAATCAAGGAAGAATGAAGTCATTTTGAATGAGAGGGTATCATCATGTAGTCACGGTATTGATGATGATGATAACAGTAATGATGGAATACAAATATAACAAGGGTATGAAATGAAGCCATGCCCATACTTGACGACTTTATAAGCAAGTGTTACATTGAGCATGCCTCTCCGGATTTGCAACAGGGTATCTCAAGAGGAAAGGCTTACGCACGAGCGAACTACGGGGCTTGGTCGACTCTTGAGTGAATCGTCTCTACATGAGCCACCCAAGACTACAAATGGTTGAGTACTACGTGCTAGGAATGAGATGCTTTGTGATCTTACTGTTTAAGCCCAAGAAAGGTTGAAGGAGACGTTGAATGGCTAGTTGGAACAAGGTACACCTTGGTATCCGAACGGATTTGCCAGTTGTTGTAATGGAACAGATAAAGGAGATCTAAGTCTAAGCCCGAATCAATGCACCTGCTATATAGTGAAGGATAGTGTGCTTTGGAATTGCCTAAAGAGGACTAGGCGACTAAGTCTATAAATCAATAAGGATATATCGAACGAGAGCAAGGTTCTACTATGATGCGAACAGTGACAGCGACCTGAGTGCCAAAAGACCAGGTACATTTCAAACTTATCGGGCATACGGTTAACTCAATTGCCCCTTATCTTTCATCATTATTTTTTTTGCCATCTGGATCTGTCTGGATCTTGCATCAACAAACTATCAGCCCTTCAACTCATTGCAATAGCCTACATCAAGTATTCGTATTAAAGTACCCCTCGGTTCTACTATTCATTAATACCACTTGTGTCTTGACACATAGCTTGAAGGAGAAGAGAACACACATCATCTTGTGTCATCTATTTGAGTTGATATCTTTGATACGATCTAATCACTAACCATCTATTGCAAAAGACCCATCAAAGAACAAATATCAAAGAATAGCCTCTTCTCATATAAACACATACAAGAGAGGACAACATGGTGGCAACATTACCATCAACAATAGCACTGGTAACATCTCTCACCCGTGCATTAGCCCAATCCTCCACATCCTCTTCAATCGAACCAACACAATTATGTCCAACATCACTATTACCACAGGAAACACTCAACACTTGTTTAGAATGGGAAACTACTAAAACTACACAGTATAATTGTACACATGATGATTACTTGGCCACCTTTACGCCAGGTCAATATGAAGGCGCCGTTGCCAATTATCTATCATTTAATACAGCTCAATCAACTGGTCATTTCGTTGAACGTGCCAAATTATTCGAAGATTGTACAGGTGGTAAAATTATCTTCAGTGAAGCACAAGACATAGCCGAAGATCCAATTAATGATATCGGCTCAGCATCAGCAGTTGGTACTGAATTATACGATGCGTACTTAATGATATATTCCTTCACATCCGAGGCATCCTCTTTAGGATTATTAGAAACATTAAATGATCGTATTAGTCAAAGTAATACATTATTAAAATATGAAGATATGTTTCCAAAAGTTAGATCAATGGGTGAATATCGTAAGGATGGCAAGACGAATATTGATTTATTAATGGCTGATGGGGATTTCTTTGTACCAATTATTCGAATTGATTTATTGGAAAGGGATGGATTGCCGCTGCCTCATACTTGGGAGGATTTAGTTGAATTGGGTAAGTTTATTTTTGTGGGGTTGCGTTGTTATCTTTTGGATTGTTTGGGGTGTTTGAATAATTGTAGTTGTGGATTAAAAATTGGTTTGTGCATATGATAAAGGCTAACCCCTATACCCCTCTCTCTCCCCTAGCTAAATTCTATAATGGTACAGATTTAAATGATGACGGTGATGAAGATGATTATGGATTCTGTATCTATCCCCGAACAGGTTCAGGATTCAATGACGCCTGGATTCCAGAATTAATGTACTCAACATGGGCAACCACAGATCAAACGAAGGGCATTCAACAGGGATTCTTCTTCGACGAATCTACATTCGAGGCACGGATTGGTAATGGATTTGAACATGCCATGAATATTTGGAAAGATTTATGGGCAAATTCGGCTGATGGGTGTATTACTAGTAACTTCGTGGAAGGACGGTGTGCTATTGGATTTGCACCCCCAGGTTGTTGGAAGGGATCATTTGTTAATGCCGAACAGGGTGGTGTGGCATGGCGTAATAAGACTGATGGGAGTGTATTGAGGGATGAGAATGGGGAACCATTATGGCGTCCACGTATGAAGGATGGAAGTTATGCAGAGCCTTACCGTTTAAAGCCCTTTGGTAGTTTGGAGATTGTTGATCGTGAGACTGATGAGTTTGTTGAGTGTGCTCCCGACACTTGTCCCAAGGGCGAACGTATTCCCCATCCAAGTAAATTACCAGCCGATGATCGAGCAAGGATTTTAGTACCCAGCAAGCATGTGGATAAGTTGATTA
>Ga0214481_101256_pt1 | contig 10514 bp, 6 predicted proteins | sample M1_20Mar14CPVII9_4_FD_165057 | JGI IMG/M metagenome (GOLD analysis project Ga0214481, IMG submission 165057) | Marine eukaryotic communities from Monterey Bay, California, United States - M1_20Mar14CPVII9sort6BwellG10 | ecosystem: Environmental > Aquatic > Marine > Unclassified | place: USA...
AAGAAGACAGTTTCTGGTGGTTGTATTTGTGGCAAAGTTACATACTCGGCAGAAGTTTCGACAGAAAGTATCGGGATTGTATATTGTCACTGTACCGACTGCCAAGAAGCACATACAGCACCATATGTTGGTGCTTTTCTCATATCCGAATCCAAAATAACCTGGAGTGGATTAAATACATGCCTTGGTTATAATCGAAGAGGGACAAACATTCGATACTTCTGTAAGACATGTGGTGTTCATATTTGTTGTCACAAGACTCCCTACAATATGTTTGCTATTTTCCCATCTTCCATTATCAAAACGGATGTACCTATCAAGGCGTTGATGCATATTATGGTTGCTGAAAAAGATCCTTATATTACCCTGCCGGATGATGGACTGCCTCATTTGGACGGATTTCCTTCTTGAGAAAAAGTTAGATATGGATGGATAGATGGATAGATGGACAAAGGATGAACAAAGTATTGCAATCGAGAATGTCAAATAGCACACCGTCGCCACAGCCACAACACAAACATGCATGTAAACAAAAAGTTCAACTGAACTACACGAACACATACTTACAAAAAGGGATAGTTGAAAGAGGGGAAATGAATCAAGAGAAGAGATTGCTACTTCAACCAGTTGACGACTACAAATACAATGAATAGATAGATAGCTACGATGTATATGGCAAGATACTTTTACCTACTACGCAAGATACCGTACTATATTTGTTTTATAGAGAATGGTATGATTTATATGTAAACATCTATCTAGCACCTCTCCTCTCCTACTTCTCATCTTTGAAAGCTCTTGCCATGTTTCTAGTGCCAATGTGCGGTGTCAAAATAAGACTCTTCATTTCAGTACCATGTACTGGTGAGTAAATAACACTTCCCTTTTCCACCTCACTCTTTTTAAACCAATCTTCAATAGATGCACGCTCATATGTGATACCATCGGCAGCAACTACCGGGTCGTTTGACATAAGTGTAAGACTAATGGGACATACAAGCTCATCGGGAGGTTCACTAGTCAACTGATGTTCTTTGTCGTCCTTGGTTGCTTTGGTATTATCATAAGCCAATACAGCACGCTTGAATGGTGGTATCTTAAACCCTTTCAACCCTGAGCTTCCATTGCCATTCTTGATCTTAGTATTGAGATATTCATCCTCATTCACGGCCTCTTTCAATGCCACCATTGAGTCAATGTCTTCCGATTTGACAAGCCAAGTGTAGAAGTCATCAACGCTACCCTTTATACACTGATGTTGTGACCTCAAGAAGGTGAGTAAGGGATCATCGCCATTCATATCAAAAGAGGATAGGGTCGTAGATGCCTTGCTTCCGTCGTCGATGCTTGAGATTAAAGCCTCGGTGGTAGTCTCACAGGCTATACCTCTTGTTGAGTTACCAATAAGTTCAGATGGTACTTCCTCCGTCATTGCATGTAACTGATCATTTAGAGGCACGAGTGGTTCACTAGCGGTCACTTCTTCTTTGACCAGGCTATTATCATTGGCAGTCTCACTCACTGGTGTATTGGACTCAACATCTTCTGTCTCACATCTATCTTCTTTCTCATGAACTAGCTTCGCTACCTGCAACTGATCATTTGGTGGAACGGTCTCTTCCTTATCTTGAGTCTGCGGGTCATCGGGTGGCTGATCAGTACTAATACTAACATATTCATCCTCCTCCATATCTTCATTGTCCTCCTCCAAATCGAATTCCACATTTTCTATGCCAACAGTTTCTTGAATCAAAACGATGGCCTTTTGTACAGCTTTCCTACTCCCTACCACATGTGCTGATAAGTAATCGTCACTATCAGATAGTGTATCGATATGTATGACCTCAACTCCTGATTTGTCAACAATCCCTTTTCTCTTTCTCCGACCTTGCTTCCCAGTGATACATTTTGACTGGGAAGCCTCAACATAGATTGTTTGCTCAGTCCTCTTTGCTTGGTAGAGCTGGAATCTATGCCGAATAAGTTGATAAAGTGCCAAAGCTAATATGACCAGTGTGCCTGACAAAACTAAAAGCTCTGCCTTGTCTGGAAAATACATATATAGCATGTATGTCGAAAACACAAGTGCCGAGACTGGGCTAAGGCTAAACCTGTTCTCATCATCATAATCATCATCTTCTTCGACGCTTATATTGTCACTACTAGTCGCCTTAGGAATATCAACAGGAGGATCAGGCAGCATATCAATCTCATCCTTCACATTATTATTACCAACCACTTCCTTCATTCGATGTATTGCTTTTCGCATAGCTTCTTCGCTTCCTTTCAAATGCACGGCCACATAGTTCATCCCATTTGAAGTTTTGATCTCCTTCATAATTAAAGAACGATTGGATTCACGTTCAAACCGTAAACTCTCCAACCCTGATTTAGATATTATTTCTTTCCCATCTAAGAGATGAAGATTCCTTTGCACTGTGGATGACTTGACATATAATGTCTTGGACTGACAAACACTGGAAGCACGACGATCAACAATATCTGTATCGGGATCGACTGGAAGTTCAATAGTCTCTTTTACATTATCCATACCAACATCCTTTTGAATCAATGCAATTGCCTTTTGTATAGTCTCTTCACTCCCTTTTATATGAACTAGTACATAAGTCTCCCCATTGGATGCTTTTACTGTACTCCTTTCGGCGTCAATACTATAAACAGGTGTTTTCTTGATAATTGTACCTATCTTCAAGTTCCTTCTGGCATGTGCCTTTATGTATACTGTTGTACCCTCTTCAATGGTTGTCTGGTATTCACTCTCAATGGCCTCTTCCACATTGACTCTACCGACTAGTTGATAAATCAATGCAACTGCCTTCTTCATATCCTCATCACTCCCTTTCAAATACACGGGGATAAACTTCACTCCATTCAGTGCTGTGATTCTCTCATACCACTCCTCTTTGTCTCTACCAAACATATCGCGTAGAAACTTCCCCGCCCCGTCTGCGTATTCATTAATTTCTATATTAATCTTAAAACCTTTACCATCCACCATGTCACGGGCTCTTCTGAGCTTTCCCCCGGCGGATCCTCTCACATACAATGTCTTTTTATATGTTCCTATATGATTGTCATCAATAGTGATCTGCCGATTGTTATTCAATGGGGGTTGAACTTCTACATTGTCTATACCAACAAGTTCTTGAATTGACGTTACTGCCATTTGTATATCAGCTTCACTACCTTTCAAATCCAAACGAAGATAAGTCACTCCAATTATTGAATAACCCGCCCAATTCAAAATCCGATCACGTAAGCTTTGCTGAAACTTCACAACCTGGACATTACACCTCTCTAGAATATCAGGTAATATACTTATCATCCCAGTCATAATCTTAACATATACTGTTTTTTGTTCATTTCTAATTGCAACTACATCATCTTTTGTTAATAACTCATTCAGTATGACACATACAAATTTTACTATTATGTATTGTATGAGAAATCTTAGTAACCACCAATTATCAATTAAGAAGGTAGAAAGCCCTGGGTATAAGTAGGGGTCTATACTCATTAGTAAACCCTGCCAATCGATATTAATGTAGGCTAGTACCATTTTATATATGATCTTTGTGATCTTTGATATTATTACTTTTATTATCTCTTTACTTCCGGGAGGGCCGGCACCACCACTCTATCTTACATAGAGCTCTTACTAAGTGCACGTTTTTTAAGTATTTTATGATTTTATGAATATTGAGGCCTATAGTGAAAACCACAAAGATGAATACTATATGCCTCACGATATTGTCATCGAAATTTTGCAAATAGCTAAAAGTTAGGCTTGTGGGTTTAGTGCGCATGTGCGCGCGCGCACATTTAGCAGGATCTTCGAGCGCCATAAAGTACCCGAATATAGGGTATAAATAGGGAAATATGGGCATATTTGGGTATAATTACCCGTATTTGTACCCATATGTGCGGCGCACGTGCGCCGCGCGCACGGTAGCCTCTAAAAATGCGCACTAAACCCACAAGCCTACTAAAAGTACAGAGGGAATAACGACTCTCCTCCTATCCAAATTAATCTCTCACTCAATATGGACTCGTACTATGAAACGTATGAGGATAAAGAAAAGTATATCAATTAGAGTGCACTAGTTATAGATATATGGCATATAACTTACAATAATACAACGGCAGACGACAACTAACAACACAAGATATGAGCATGGCTAATAAAGATAATAATGTATCAGTGTCAGTATGTGCCAACTGCGGTAAAGAAGGTGATGTCAACAACATATGTAACAAATGTAAACAAGTAAAGTATTGCAACGCTGCATGTAAAAAGAAGCACAGACACAAACATAAGAAACATTGTGAAAGGTATGTCGTCGAGAAACACGATGAAAAGTTATTCAAGCAACCACCGCCACAATACGAAGATTGCCCGATATGTTTCCTACTCCTCCCTACACTTAGTACAGGTAGACGATATCAGCTATGTTGTGGAAAGATGATATGCAGTGGATGCTCGTATGCACCTGTGTATGATAACCAAGGCAATAAAGTTGATGATGACAAACAAAACAAGTGTCCATTTTGTAGAACTCCAGCATGTAATACTGAAGAGATGATGAAAAGGCTTCAGAAAAGAGTGGACGCTGAAGATCCAGTTGGAATTCACAATCTAGGAATATTCTATCGAGATGGTAAACATGGCTTACCACAAGATCATGCAAAGGCATTAGAAAATTGGCACCGGGCAGCAGAGCTTGGTCATGCTGCGGCTTATTGCAATATTGGAAATGCATATTATGATGAAAGAGGAGTGAGAAGAGATATGAAGAAGACCAAACATTACTATGAGCTAGCCGCTGTGGGAGGAGATGTTTTCGGAAGGTACAATCTAGGTAATAATGAGGCAAATGCAGGTAATATGAATCGAGCTCTCAAACACTACATGATTGCTGTTGAGGGTGGATATGCTGGTTCTTTAAAGAGTATCAAAGAATTATACTCACATGGGTATGCAACAAAAGATGATTACACAAAAGCATTACAATTATACCAAGAATACTTGGGTGAGATTAAGAGTGACCAGAGGGATAAAGCTGCTGCTGCCCGTGAGGACTATCGTTACTACTAACTTACTAATCAGTTCTAGTTAGATGTATAACTGTTAAAAGTATCCATTTAGCTATACCTTACACGAAGAGCAGTGGAATGAGGAGAATAGAAAAAGAGGAGAAGACTCACTAGTATTTTGCGACTCATATTAAGTAGAAGATACACTTTGCTTTATTTTGTTACATTCACATTACCCTTTGTCTAAACATAAAACAACTCAATCTCATCGCCGGCTCCATAACAGATAAATGGAGTGTGCCTTCATATTATGGACAGCTAAGTAACTCATAACTCTGCTACAATCCCTTCAGTATCTGCCTCCATCTCGACTTGTACTTCATGTGCCCGTTTCCTCTTCTCATGCTGTAATTCACGCGCTCGTTTGTATTTCTCTTGTGAATTATACGTGCCGTGTGTTGCTATATCATCATACTCTTCTTCTTTGATTGATTCTTTCTCTGCTGAAGTGTCAGAATGTTGTTGATGTTGTTGTTCTCGTCTCCTTCGTTGCCACGACTCTTTTTGATTGTAAGTGCCATGATCAATATCGGGATCATAGTTGTTTCCATTGTTGTTGGTCGTAGTAGCAGTAGCATAACGAGCTGATATGGCAGTAGTCGTAGTTGTTGCAATAGCTAGTACAAGTATAGTTATCTTCATCATGTTAAGTTGAATCGATTGGATTATATTTTGGGTATCTCCTCCGCGTAGATTTATAATCGATACAGGCCCTCTCCTATGTATTCTCCTCCTTTGCAACAAGTTTTCAGATATTAAATCTGATCCACCCTCTCAACCAACTTTACTACTATGTAGCATGTACGATCAATCAACCCGAACCCTGTGAAATATTGGGCAGTTTTGACATTATTCGTTCGTTATCTCTATATCTTCTCAGAGGTATCCTGTCATTTTTTCAAAATTTGATCTCTCTTCACCTCGATGTTGAATACGGTGAAACAACATACGGTGATCATTCATAACGCATCTATATATATCAACGATGACGGTAAAGTTTGCATCATCCCGTAAAGGTGGTGTACAAGATTTATTCCATAGAAGAAGCGGTGGAGGAGGATCAGTATCGAGTAGAAGAAGTCGATCATCGATCTCATCATCAAAATCAAAGCGCTCTTCCAATAAAAGAAGAGGTCGTCAATCATCAAATAGTAGAAGGAGTAGAAGTCGTAGTAGAAGTAGGACACGCAGTAGTAGCAAACAACGTCAACGACGATATCGTGATGAGAATGACAATGCAAATCTAATTGTTAACAAAAGCTTTGAACAAAAGTTAACACAAGATGTAGAATCAATGTCAGCATCACAACATGAGCGTCATTTAAACAGTAAAAGAACAAATACAACAACAAAACATAGAAGAAGACATACCGCAGACAGTACAACAACTAAAAGCACTAAAAGTAGCTCTACTGCACCGACATATTGTCATGATGGTATTGATTTATTATTCTCCGATGTTATTAGTCCATTGAGTGGTGCTGTTTGTACCTTTTTAACGACGTGTTTATGTGATGACAATTTGATTGATTGTGCTGGTGATCAAGATGATCGCCATTTGCATAGAGTGCCATCACCTGGAGTTAATCGTCAGATAGGTTCTCGTCGGATACCCCAAAGATCAAGAAGAGATGAAAAGATGTTAACGGGTAGTAGCAATAGAAGACGAGTATCACCAACAGTAAACGGAGTAGTTTTAAAACAAGAAGAGTATAATGTACTGCAACCTATAGAAGGAGTTAGTGCTGTAGTGGTCGAAGAGGAAGAAGTTATAATGTATTATTAGGCGGTATGGAAGTAGGATACTTGTTAGATTAGGTATGTGAGAAAAAGGAACTACTAGACTACGAAGTTGTTATCAACTTAGACTTCTACACTTACTACTCTCTTCCGCTGATACTGACACATGATAAATATAATGACATGTATGTCTCTCGTTATCATCTAATCAAACCAAACCAACGAGTAACATGGCTAGTGCAGAAGCCGATACATAGAACTTTCCACTCAATGTACATCCTGAATTGTATTCCTCTATAGTTTCTATACTACCGACAATAGCTTCACTTGCTTTGAATATTGTTGTTTTTTCTTTATCTATCTCTATCTATCACAATCGAATATTGAACCATCTAATGTTGTATCTTTGGCAAATTGTCGAAATTCGAATCTATTTAGCTCATCATCTTCATTTCTGTCTGCTGCGATGAATGCTTTTTGTAAACTAGAGTATTGTCGTACATTGTTTGAAAGTGCATAATCCAATTCTTCTAAACTGATACCACCTATATCAATATGTAGCGGATAGATATGAGTATGAGAGATATATGTGTATGGAGAGAAGAGATGATATGTACACATACGCTTAAACGACTTACCACTACCATCCATATCATACACCTTGAACAACTTCTTTGTATTATATCTACATCTCTTTATAGATTCAAAGAACTCTTCAACTCGTTTATCAATACACATCCCTTCTTCATCTACATGACCTCCTCGTTTTTGTTTCCATACACACATATTACTTTGATTCTTCTCACATAGTTTTCGTCTTGTTGCATATGCACAGAAGTTGTTATCTATTGTTGATGATGATTCTTTCTCTGTCTCATGAGATGATGCTACAGTGTTTATGATTCCTAGAGATATGAATATAATGAGATAGATGGTGATGGATGAACAGCGGATATTTTTTTTTGCATAAGCTATTACTCTCTGCATTGCAATTGCAAATTCTGATATTAGCTTTGTGCATCGTCAGTTCAGTAGTGCTACTGCCTACATCACTATCGAAGGCAATAGGCATGCCCAATTGTTGTCGCCAACTACCTACACTCTAGAAGCATTTGATGGACTTGTGAGGTTAGTTCATTTAACAAATACTAAAAACTCAAAACTCTATTTTATCAGATTTTATCCAACATTGAACATGGCATACTAAATATCGAATATAGTACCGCAATATAGATGATTCGTATAACAATACAGTAACTAGATCAGTTTTTAATGCTCTTTCGAATAGTAGTGCTTAAAAGACCGTAGATAAACCATAGACCACCAACCATCAATAATTATGGGCAAAAGGGCAGGAAAGAGAAAGAGAAGGAGGCCGGGGAAAGAGGAGAGACGGAAACTCAAGGCATCATCAATAGAATCTACGGAGGGTTCTGATGATGATATGGAAACTAATGAAACTATAGACGATACTACTGCTGTAGACGAACAGTCCACAGCAGATACACTACAGCAAAGTACACAACAAGTTGTACATCAGCAGAAACAAACAAACTTTCTACCAGAGCCATTCCCCAAAGCTCCCACATCATCGGCACAGCATTTACATGATGCATATGGTGGTAATGATAATGATTTGAATGATGAGGGTGTTGATTATGGTCCACCGAATGAGTTTGAGGAAGATGATGATGAAGATGGTCAAAGTGGTGATGAGTTGAAACAGCAGTCAGTCGATATGAATGTTGATAATGAAGTCGAAGAGCAGTCAGCCATACAGCAAAAAGATGATACCAAATCTATATTATCATTACCAGTAGACATCAACAACACATCACAACAAAATCAACAAGAAGAACAACTAGAAGAAACACTAGAACTACACACAACAACACTCCAAACACTCCATTCCAAACTCCAATCATTATCCACATCAATATCAACTGAACATACCTACAACTCTGAATTAACTACCGACATTCAACTATTACAGAAACGAAAATTAATATTTAAAAAGAAGACTGATAAGAATATAAAGTTAGTGAAAGAGTTGGAGTGTAATTTAGATAAATGTTTGGGTCGATTGAGAAATGCTTTGGACGAGTTGAATGATGGAGAAGAAGGGTTAGATGGGGATGTAGGGTTAGATGAAGAGCTGGGGCTAGATGATGAGGAAGTGTACCCTGAGGCTCAATTGGCAGATCATGTAGCTGATGCTAGTTCTCCCTCGCCGCCGACTTTTGCCGAAGATGTGGATAACGAGCCTGCCAAGGATAGCAAGCTTGATCAGCACCCAATAAGATCTACAGCCACCAAGCAGCAACAAGCTGAATCTACCACCAATTTATACAACATCAAAATCATACCACTAAAGTCAAACCCACACCAACAAACACCCAACATATCATGGCCATCAACTAAACTGGTAACAAAACGATATAATGAAATCAAATCACTATCAACTACAAATATTGGTATACCTACTACACATCTTACCATTCTATCATCAGGAGGTGGTAGTAGTATATTGGGTGGTTTAAATAATGTACAGTTAATTGTAAATGTTATGAATGTTGCTGCTTTGGAGAATTTGTTACAACGTGAGGCATATTATGAGGGCGGCAATAACGAGTTGACAAGAAGGAATGAACAGAGTAATAGTAGCTCTTGTGGATGGGTGAAAGAAAGTGATGTATGGGGTACATCATTAGATGTGTATACACATGTTAATTGGAAAACTTTATTTGCTAGTTATACAAGAAGGATAGAAGAAGAAAGTGAACAGCAGCAGCGGTCTGGGGTGGAAGGATTAACAAGTTCAAAGAGAGAAAGAAATGAGTGCAGTGTGGTGGATCCAAATACCATCCTTTGTCCATATGAACTGGGTGGAGAGTGTGCTGATGGTCAATGTCCATATCAGCATTTAAAACAACGAGAGAATGGTGATGATCAAGGCCGACAGCATAGTGTAAGAGAGGGATATGTACGGTATAACAACTTGCCAAGGACTAAGTTACCCCGACCGTTTGTTATGGAGGACTTTGTTGTATCCGATGCGGCTATTCGAGATGATACCACTGCCGTCAAGAGCCACAACGACAAGGAGGCGGAACAACGAATAGAAGACAATCGTCGTTTCCATTGCCCGCTATGCGTTGTTGACAATAATGACCAATCATTGTCATCACCATACAACAGCCACGAGGAACTACAAACACACATGGCTGAATGCCACAAACAATCATCTTTTCAAACCGCTAAAGGCAAACCATCAATAACTATCCGACATACATTACTGACCGCCGAAGATGCTGCTATTCGAAATCAAGAAATCTTGAAACATTACGCTGATAAGAATGGACAGCATGATAGTTCAAGTGATGATGATTTAACTAGTGACAATGGAGATGCTCACATGGAAAATACGTCAACAGAAGGTGACGATACAAGCATGACCTCTCACCTGAATGACAATGTCAGCGCTCCTGAAGAAGGAGGAGAAGAAGAAGAAGATAATGACCAATTACATGCGGGGGTAGAAGACAACTTGGACTATGTCTCCCTTCCTTCTGTAGCCGATAGTATTGAGAGTACCTCAAATCAAGGAGGACGTATCGGTAGCAGCCACAAGAGTCCCAAGAAGAGAACAATCTTTAATG
>Ga0214481_101258_pt1 | contig 10502 bp, 8 predicted proteins | sample M1_20Mar14CPVII9_4_FD_165057 | JGI IMG/M metagenome (GOLD analysis project Ga0214481, IMG submission 165057) | Marine eukaryotic communities from Monterey Bay, California, United States - M1_20Mar14CPVII9sort6BwellG10 | ecosystem: Environmental > Aquatic > Marine > Unclassified | place: USA...
AACAAGACCTCAAATTGAGTGACAAATTACCATTCAACTACAATAATCCAATACACAATTCATTATTATCTCCTGCATTTGCATATTCATCATATCAGAAGAAGAATGTAGCTTTATGTGAAGCTCCTTCGGTGGTATCAAAACAGGCGTATAAGCCTCTAGATCCTACAGACCCTGATGATGAGCCTAAGATTGAAATGAAAAGTGATGAAAAGAAGATTACAAAGAGTGGTATGTGGGGTAGTGAGGAAGGGGATGGATTGGTAAGTTATGATATATGATAAATGTGTATTGGAAATTATTATTGCTTGTTTGGTATATATTTATGTACAACCCTATGTACCATCTCACACAATTATGATATGTGCATATGATATGCACAAATTTGTACTCCGTACTTTCTATGTTTAGTATCACGGTCTCTTCCCAAGAAGACAACTGTGGAGACCAACACTTGAGTATCCTCTATGGGATTACAATTGGGATGGCCGTAAACCACCACCGATTATCAAAAAGGAGAGTACTGAGAATGAGAATGGCGGAGAAAAGCAAATGACTGAAGGACAAAGAGATAGGTATATTCGAAAGAATGGTGTTACTCGGCATATTATGATGATCCGTCATGGACAGTATGATGAGACTCACAAGGTGAGAGGTACACACTTTATATCTTGTATGTGTATGTATTGTATGTATTTATGTCATCATCTAATTGCAAATATCTATTAACAACATCAATAGGAAGATGAAAAACGTATTCTTACTCCTCTGGGAAGGAAACAAGCCGAGTTGACTGGCCAACGTCTGGGCAAACTAATCCGTGGTGTGAATAAGGACTTTGGACCATGCAAAGTCAAAGTAGTACATGTATCAGATTTAGCCCGAGCCAAAGAGAGCGCTGACATTATCTATGATAATATGAACCTCGATAATTTCGATGGAGATTTTACGGTTAGTAAGAGTAATCCCGATCCATTGTTGAATGAAGGCCGACCCTGCCATCATATCCCAGGAGGTAAAGCTAGGGACTCGGTAGTGGAACGTACTGATGAACAGCATCCACGGATTGAGCAAGCTTTTAAAAAGTACTTCTATCGAGCCGAGATGCCAACTTTGCCATCAAAAGAGGAGGAATCAGAAAAGAGTAAGATTATTGCAACATCTGATGAGTCAAATAAAGATGGAGATACTGAACAAAGTGAGCAAAAGCTGAAGTCACATCCTCAACATGAGTTTGAAATCATTGTATGTCATGGAAATGTCATCAGATACATGTTCTGCCGTGCACTGCAATTGCCACCCGAGGCATGGTTGCGTTTGTGTACTTTCAACTGTTCGTTGACATACTTTACAATCCGGCCAACTGGCACCGTGAGCTGTAGAATGATGGGTGATATTGGACACCTACCACATGACATGTGTACCTTTTCTATGCACCCAGGGTTCAATTGGTAGTGAGCTACATTGTATAAAGGATTCAAAGCAACTTTTGGTAACTGAAACTCTAAAACATATGAGTTATCTTACACACTCCTTCACTTCTGTTTCTACTCAAACCACGAACATACTCAATTCAATTCAATAATCTCCCTCTTCTTCTTCTGCGCTTCTTCCTGCACTCTGAAGGCGAGCCATCAACGTTTCACGTGACCCGTCGGTATCCAGTCCCTTGCGAGAGAGTCTCCTCCTTAGCTCACCGACGGTAACATCCATGCGTTCACCCTTCTGTGGCACTAGCCTGCTAACAAAAAAGATCTCCTTCACAATACTTTCTGAAACTGGGAAGTTCTTAAATGACTCTGAATTGAAGACCTCAGTTGGATGTTCCATGATATATTTAATGGCTTGTTCTTTCAAATAAGAGCAATTCTTCGAATCAGCATAAAGTAGGCTCTCCACTACATTGTCCACTGTCAGTGCTTCTGCCCTCACATACCGTACTTCTGCTTCTATCTTCAGATTGATAACTCCAAACTTATCAGCTGTATCAATGAAGTGTCGGTAATGTGATCCCCATTTGTCTTCTACCACTTTTCCACCATATACGAATCGAAGTAGCTCCTGGAAAACATCTGGGTCAACATCAGGCAAGGTGACAGGATTGTCCTTGTCACAATCTTCACATAAAGCAGCTAGATCAGGTGCACATTTGGTCAAGATTGCACGGTGAGCATAGAATCGACGTTTCTGTAGACCTTCACCCACCTCTAATGTTAGGTCCGATGTATCCTCGTCGTTAAACAAGGTTGCCATAAGATTATTGAAGGGGTTCGGAGGAATGAAGGCCATGATAATTTATGTTCACTAGTTGTGAAGCGTCAACTGAATAAGTGAGGCGAAAGTTGGTCGAATTATGAAACATGCACGTACCAAATCATGCATGAATGAAGTCATTCATATCATTGTTTCCAGTTTTCATTCAAGCTAGATGTAGAACTCTAGAATAGACAAGCAGATTATATCTCTACAATGCTTAATGTTACTATTTCCACACATTAATCCCAATCTCCAGCCCCAACTACAGCCGTGGTATCTTCAGCATCATCCTCCTCGTCACTATCTTCCTCGTCTTCCTTCTTGGTATCTTCTACAGCTTCAGAATCCTTTGCCTCGTTCTCCTCTTCGACATCCATATCACGTTGTACACTATCCAAATTCTGTTTCTCAAGCGTAACACCCTCGATCTTTGTAGTATCCTTATCTCCATCCTTGATCTCCTTCTTCTTCTCGCCTTCGTCTTCCTTGAGCTCTGGTGGAGCCACATAATGAGGTAACTTACCCCTCTGAAAGTCATTAATCATCATAATGGCTGCAGTTCGTAAGCACGGTTCGCCACCCTTTAACAATCGACCACACTTGATTGCAATCTTTTCTAATAATTCCTCACTAGTACTCCAGGTATCCTCGCCCGACTTTGGCAGTCCATACATGGCAGCAATATGTTCCTTCTTCACAGCTTCTTGAATAGCATCAATATAATCTTCGGGTGTTTCGAGCCGCTCACCGCGTACCACACCCTTTAACACGCTATCGGTTTCTGTATCACCAGCGGTATCCACCACCACACCTGGACTATCAATCAAGTATATATTTCGAAAGAGTGTAATATATTGCCATATCTTTGTCTCTCCTGGAATTGGTGCCACCTTACAACTCTTCTTGGATATGAGTGTATTAATGACACTACTCTTACCAACATTTGGATATCCAATAACTCCTACACTAATCTGTTTCTTGTCACTATTCAGTTTACCAAACTGTCGAAGTAGACTGATTAAAGCACCCTTGCCAAAAGCATGTGTCATACTAGCATGAAAGGCAATAGTCGGTCGAACTTGTGCCAATTCACCAATCCAACGCTTGGCTACCCAATTGGGTACTAAATCAATCTTATTCAACACAAACACTAAATGCTTATGTGGTGCATTTTTGGCAATATGCTTTTCAATCATCGTGCATCGCGTACCGGGGACGTTACGTGCGTCAATAATATGCAATATAACATCCGAACAATCCACAACCTTGTAGAATTCACCCCAAATACGTTTCGATTGTCCCTTGAGGAATAAATCATCCTTCTTGGAATGTACCCAATCTACACCCTCTCCTTCTGTTGCTGTTAGATTTGAATCCTTACCCCATGGCACAATGCCCACGCGGTTATTAACGTGTGTATATGTATCCTGTGACTTTTGCGCGGCGGCGAATAATGCCGCATAGCCTGATGCATCATCTGTTGGTAATGCATTAACAGTCTCTGCTTGCCCTCCAGCAGCAGTCATGGGGTCGTCGTCTTCATCATTATTATTATTATCATCCATTACCTTACTAGTACGACCAACCATATATTGTTCCATCTTAACCCTCTTCCTCCTCGATTTACTACCAAAGGTATGTTCAAATGGTTCATTTAATAACAATCCTGAATTCTTACCATTACCTTTCGTACCCTGTTCAGCAGCATCTTTTAATAATCCCATGGGTAATTGTTTACGTTTCACTACCACACTATATGGATCAGCCATACTATTACTCATTTCATCACGAAATTTATCAAGTTCGGTTGGATTTACAACACGTGTATTACCAAACCAACGACGATCGGGTGCTATTCGTCCTGTACTACCGGTAATCTTTGAATCACCGGCACGATCAGCCATCATGAATTGACCACCGACTACCTTGCCTTCCTTGTTGCGTATTGCTTTACCATTGTTGTACATTTTAAGACGGGCGATTGTTGCGTTTGATCTCATGTTACCATTGTCTCCCTTGCGACTTGCAACTCTATTAAGTTTCGAGGATGCAGCTGATTTCACGAGCATGTTACGTGACCCTTTTGAGGGTTGTTGTTTGTTATATTTATATCCTGTCTTAACCATCTTTGCAATATATTTTGTTTATATGTATATATTATGATGATATGAGTTAACAATATATGCAGGGTCTCTGGATTTATCGATACTGTATAAATCAAGTAGCGGGTAGAAAACTAGTGGAGATTGTGGTAGTGTATATGAAGGGCTCTGAATATAGAGGAAGTTGCGATAGTTGTAGTCAGGATAGCAGGAGAGTCATCTTTGGATCACAGCAAATTTTTCTCATTTTATTTATTGGTCTGAGATTACACCTGAGTTTAGTCGCCAAATCATAAATTAGTGAGGACGGATAGGCTGAGGACCTGGACTCAAGCAAATACACGCATGTAGACTATTCCGTTCATATGCTTAGCACATAGCTCGTATATAATGTCTACAGTATATATAATATTTATGTATGGTGTGTGGGGAGATGCCGCCGATGAAGAATTAAAGATGTGCATATCATGTGAACAAAAAGAGTTGAGCACTCTTCGATAGAAAGTTGATCATATATGTATCATATTAAGAGCAACCGGGCATTGAATAATATTGGCAAATAATATCGACAGACAAATAGGTATAGAGGGGCATAAAGTGGGTGCGCATAATTGGTCATCACACAATATATGTGTATCCGAATAAAAGCGTATGTTGAAAAAATGTACATATCTTATTAGCATTACTCGTACCCATACCTAGCCAATTCTCATTTTCGCATGAGACCACAGATAAGTTGGGATGACCTTCTTATATCTTTCCAACAAGAATAGACGTAGATTATAAATCTAAGCCTTGTTGAATCCCAAACCATTAGCTTCACCATATCGCTCCATAAATCTCATGAATCGATCCCATTCCTGTGGTGTTTTCAATACTAACAGACTTTCAATCGATTGTGGCTTGCCATTAACAAAGCTAGCATTAACTTCTGTTGTTGACATCTCACCCTCTTCATCTACAAGGAACATACCGGTCACTGCTCCCTCTGACGCTGTCGATGCATCGAATACATTAGGATTGTTAAAGTTGAAAGTTGCCGTTCCGCTTGATCCATCTCTTGCTCTTGTTAATTTAATATCTGGTACTACCTTCTCTTCTAAACCTTTGACAAATTGAATTTCAGCTGATGCATCTAATGATGTTGACATTCGGGAGGAAGCAAGTGGTGCTGAGGGAGAGAAAGCATCGATAGAGGATACGGCTGCTGTTGCCACTACTAATGTACGAAGAAGTCCCATGATTAATTTAGAGAGTAATGTATATATGATATGGTGTAGGTTGTGATATCCTTTGTGATTTATGAGCACACAATGAGTGCAATTATCACTGACTGTTTGCAATGATATTGAGTCAAAATGTTGTGTTGCCACGCACTCGAAAAAAGGATACCACCAAATGGTTAAAGGGTATCCTAAACGACGCTATGTAGGCTTTAGGAGAAGTAGCGACAGCGAGAATACATAGGATAGGAGAATGAAACACTCCATCTTCTGCTCTCATCTGCTGTTTACATAATAAGGGAAGGATGAGTGTGTCGTTGGGTTGAGGAGCGCAAGAGAGTTGTAGGTGTATTTGTTGAAACGAATCACACAAGAGGTATGGTATCCTCGCTCTCCTCTGAATCTCTCGAATCATTCTACTACTCTACAATACATCCATGCTCTAGGTATACAAGGATTTGATGAAGGCCTACTCTATAATAAAAATTTATACTTCTATTCAACATTCACAGTAGCGAATAATCCAAGCCATAATTGGGTCCATCACTCAACATTTTCCAAGTAGTTGACAACGCATCCTTTATCTCCCTCACCTCCGAATGAAGCTACGGGGTTTGGGAGAGTATTCGGTTGCTTTCTCAGTCATCAGAGTCTAAAAGAAGACTTGATAACGTCATTCACGCATACTACTCATCAAAATTGTTAAGTTCCGAATAAAATAAGGAAGTACCAAAAAACGAACGGGGTTTCAAAATCCATTGTTATTCCACCACTTCCTCACTTCTAACCACCAAGTAAAAACCTAAACTACCAATCCACTATCAATGTTAACAGAAGCGATAAACTGTAAATTACTTACAGTTCATCACTTCCAGTAGGCTTGGAAGCCTGAACAGACTTCATCAAACCAAGACCAGAGCTCTTAACAGCCTCAATCTTCTCATCCTTCTCTGTTGAAAGAGCTGAGTATCTGTCCTGAAGCTTTTGAACCTCAGTCTTGAACTCCTCCTCGGCATCTTCCAACTTCTTCTCCTCAACGGCAATGGCGGCGGCCAAGTCGGCGTCAGACATGGCCTGGAATTTCTGAATATCAGCCTTCTTGGCATCATCACAGAGATCAATATTCTTGGGACTGCACATTGGCTTGAGGTTCTCGTCGGCGAATTTCTTGAGATCATCGTAGGTACGTCCACCTTGATAATCCTGAAGGTCGGCGGGGTCACCCCACTTAATTGTAGGGTAACCACGCACACCAGCAGAGTCACAAAGGGGCTTACCTTCGGCGGTACAATCCACGTCGGCAATAAGTTGGGTGGAGGAACCAGCAAAATCTATAAAAATAGTATGACGAATAGATTGAAAAGAGTGAATAATAATATGTGAGATATATGAAAATGGAATGTATATTTTGTGTGTCCGTTATTGTTCTCTTGGAGGCAATATTTTTGGGGGGGTGAACTGAACAATCCCGACGAGATAAACCGCGTAATGTTTAACATACATCCTAACTCTTAACCCTCTAGCCCATTCAATTAAATTATATTCCATCCCCGCACCATATTAATCCACAATCCACCGCCCTTCAAAAAGTATTAATCCATTAACCATCCAAATTAAATCCACAACCATTAAATATTTTTATGTCCATTAATTAATTAATGCTGTACTCACCTGCTGTTAGTTTGTCCCAATCCGGCTTCATTTTTTTACAGTGACCTGTGTAATAAATATTATATGAAAGGAATGATATATTACACATGAGTAATATAATAATAAAAGGGCAAGGCAAATATAAACGTGTGGTGGTAGATCAGCCACACAAAAATCTTTATTTTTGTTTTTTACGTACCTCACCAAGGAGCAAGGAACTTGATGAAAACTGTCTTTCCGGCAGTCTCTGCATCAAAGTTATCGGGTGTTAGTTCAATAGCATTAGTGCTAACGGCGGCTAAGCCTAATAGGGCAAGTACTTTCAACATGGTTGGATTTGTTAGTTGGAATTATGGCAGCGGTTGCGAGCAGCTTACTCTAGGATACCGGGACTTTAAGTAAATGGGGTATCCCGTTTCTTGGTCTTGAAGGTATTTGGGACGATTGCCTATGAGCTATGTATGGATTGTTGATATGATTTGCCAATTGCTAAAGGTGCCTCTGAGAGCTGGTAGTTTGGTTTATCCTCGTTATTTCATTTTTTTAGTACTGCACAACACAACAACTGAGGTGCATCTTTTCAGTACATAATATAGGTACATCTTCAGAGGTCATAGAACACAGTATCAATAACAACTTACAAAGTATTTCATCATATCATTAGAGAGAATGATATCGATACTTACTGCAACAACCTACTCTACACTTGTACTACTACTCTTCATCATTATACTACCAACCTACACTAATGCAGCATGCACAAATGAATTAATTGTATGTGATGGAGCTGGTGCTAGATATCGTCCATTACCTGGCTGTCAACAATATGCATTATGTATAAGTGGTCAATTAATTAACAAATTATCTTGTGGAGCGGGTAGTATCTATGACGTTCTATTAGAAAGATGTAATTGGCAAGATGCATCATTCTGCAATGTTGGAACATGCCCACCGACAGAACGACCGACAGTTTCGCCCAGTACATATCCTTCTGCAACCCCATCAGTATCACCGTCGGGTTCTCCCTCTGCGAATCCTGGTGAAGCTCCGTCGGCATCTCCATCTTCATCACCTACGGATTCTGATTTCTTTGCGTTGTTGGAAACTACAGATATGAAACAAAAGATTGAGAATACAGTCCTTGTTGCCTATACACCCGGAGGTAATATAGCATATCCATCAACAAAGTATACATATAATGGCTTGATCTCAGCATTAAAAGAAATGTCAGAAGGTGTAAAAAGCGATGGTAAAGACTTTTCATTCTATACTGGTGAAGATGAGAGACGAAAAGATTATGGACGGACTAATCTTGCAGCCTTTCTTGCAATGGCAATGGTCGAGTCTATAGAGTATGATACATGTGATGAGTTCAACACCGATCAAGTTGCTGGGAGATATGCAATTAGTAATGCCTGTGGTCAAAACTCACGAAGTTACCAAGATGAAGTCTGTACGAATCCACAAGAGGTTGATATGGCTTGTCCAGTAGATACGAATATGAATGTAGTCTCGGTTGGTTACTCAACAAACATGATGGGACGAGCTCCACCGCCTTTCTCGTGTAGACCAAAGACTAGTGCTTCAGATTATGCTGGGTTTTGGGAGCTGATGAATGGTCAGTCTAGCAATTCAGCCTATAGTAATGCATTGGGAAGAACAGATTTAGAGGGATGCTGTTGGTAAGTGTTATTCTACTAAGCCTTGGTACACTGAAAGATTAATCATCTTACTCTATCTTCCTCCCTTCATCTCGTTGTCAACTCAGGTGGGGTAGAGGAAGTCTACTTACTCGAGGTGTTTGTAATATTGGAAAGTTGAACTACTATCTTGGCAAAAGAGCATTCACTGAAAGAGGTGAGGGGAGATTTCCTGCGGTAGACTTTTGTAAGTTCCCGGAAGCGACATGCACAGAAGTTCTCGGTGGTGAAAGAGAGGCAGAAGATCGAAAGTGGATAACCGGCATGTTTGAGTATATAGATTCAATACAAAACTATCGTGGTGGGTGGGATTACTTCACTGCATTGAAGCGCTTCGTAGATGGAGGAATGACGGATGATTCATTCATCAACACTGTCAGCTCTATACTTGTTAGAGGTTGTCATTTTCCAAATTGCTCTTCATTGCAAGTGACAAAGAAGGAGGAACGGAAAGCAAACTTTTATAAAGTTCTCAGTATGTTTGGAGATCCAAGGGCCACGTCGCCTCCTACTGTAAGACCAACTCCGCCGCCAACGACATTGAGACCCACAACTCTGTCTCCAGTAAAAAGCATACTGCCACCATCTCTTACCAAACCACAGGAGTCTCAAACCAACTTGCCGTCGACACCAATAGGTACAGCGCCTTCTACAGCATGGATGCAACCATTACCGACTGATCAATCAGGTTATACACAACCAGTTACTCCAACAACAACAAACCCGTTTGAGTTTGAGGGAGGATATCTTGGAGATGAACTTATTCCTATTGAAGACAATACAGCATCATTATTGATTGTGTTTTCTAGATGGACTTTACTATTGGTTTTATTGATAACTTTACTGTAAAGGAACCTTTATATATATCTATCTCTTAAGGTCTTGGTATCTGGTATCCTCATCTATCTTTTACATGATTTTTTACTTTCTTACTGTCTTAGATACTTGTGCTTGATTGATGCTGGGCTAACATATTGTATTACTTTGCAACTCCATAGTGAAGAGGAAACTGCTGCTTATGATTCCTATGATATCGTTGTCGGCTCTGATTTGTGTTGTTGCAGTATGTCTACTGTCCACATACATAAATGCTTTTTCGACAACCACAAACACAAAGTTGATGGGTGGTAGTAATCTATACTCCACAGTTGAAGCAGAAGTAACAACAACTGAGAAGAAGGGGGGTATAAACAATTGGTTTCCAATTAAACCATCCGATGCACTATCAGAGTCTAATGGATATGATACTCTTGTGAAGTCTGCGTATCTCCGTCATATATTAGTTGCTAGTGAAGAGATGGCTGATTTGATATCGGGAGTATATCTAAAGGGTGGCAGTATACCTGGTAATGACGAAACATATATTCAAACTGATGGAGATATCTTCAATCGGCTTGCAAATGATGTTAGCTTGTGCTCTAGTACTAGAGATGATGGGGGTAAAATTGGTTGGGTTGACAATCCAATGAATCAAGATAATCAAGAAAGGTTGGATAAAACAAACAGTGTGGTATCTGAAATCATAGCACCTGATGTAATTGAGATGGTCTTCAAACAAAGAGTTAAAGGTG
>Ga0214481_101259_pt1 | contig 10496 bp, 8 predicted proteins | sample M1_20Mar14CPVII9_4_FD_165057 | JGI IMG/M metagenome (GOLD analysis project Ga0214481, IMG submission 165057) | Marine eukaryotic communities from Monterey Bay, California, United States - M1_20Mar14CPVII9sort6BwellG10 | ecosystem: Environmental > Aquatic > Marine > Unclassified | place: USA...
ATTTGAACAATATAATGGGAAGGGTGGTCGATCTACAGACTGTCGTGAAAGAGGAAAGAAATACCCCGGGAGGAAGGGTATAGTGTTATTTGATTATGATTATGCAACAAATGCAACTGTTGGTAAGTTACAAAAATATCTAAAACTCATTAGTGATATGGACGGTATTAGTTTGGGACATCTAAACACCGAGAAGATTAAGAACCTGACACTTGAGGAAGTTAATAAAATGGAAAGTGAAGAAAAGAGTTTATCAATGATTATCAGATTAGTGTTACATTCCATGCATACTCCAGTTGATGAATTCTTTGGTAGTGGTGTAGAAAAGAAGGGCGTCTCAAGCGCTTCGCCATCCCAAGAGGATGATGATGGTTCTGATGACGACCCTTTGGTAGCCATGGAAGAAGGTGGTGCTAAATCCTCGGGTAGTGAAGAAAGTGATGCTGAAGAAGACGAAGAAGAATCTCCGCCACCCCTCTCGTGCGGTATGAAGGGTGTGGACCGTGCGTGGCACTTGAATCTTGCAGAGAGTATTATTCAAATGTTGTTGTTGATGACAGCAGGCGTTTTGTGTGAATCCAAATCAATGGTACATGAGCATCTACAATTCTCAGCCTTGGATTGGATTAATGAAGCTAATGCCGAAGTTATGCTTGCTCTAGTTGCATTCTTCGAAGCATTAGTAACCGTTACATCAGAAGATTGGGTATACAATCAAGTCCACCAAGTGAAAGCATCATCAAGTTGGGCGCCTCGAATCCCTCATAATGAATCATCTGCTACATGCTTGATATACAATGCCTTGTTCAATAATGCCCTCTCGAAGCAGTTACGTATGTGGTGGGACATCTTCAAGGATACACCACGGGAGTGTGATGATAACAACGATAAAATCTCTCCCTACGATTCGAAGAAAGGATATAATGATGAACAGAGAAAAGCTGCACGAAAGAAACAACTTGATTCTCTCAAAGCTCTTATGATCCTTGGTGGATTCATGTTATTTGATGTTGCCAATGAAGCCTACCGCGGCTTGGATTATACTTTCTTGAATGAAGCACAACGTCTCGGGTTCGAGCCATTCTTCAGGTATCTGTCGATGGTGGCTCTTGTTTACAAGTCTGATGATGGCAAATACAGTGTTATCATCGTGCACGATCCATTATGTGATATCTTCCGATCTTCTTCCGGCTCTTGGATACCATTTCACGAGGTCGTGGCTCAAGCCAAGAAGGCAATGACCGCCCATCTCATCCAAGCCATTATTGATCGTCTACAAACACCAAGTGATGATAGGAGAACTCTCAAGACAAGAATGCTCATCTTTGGCAACTTTCTATTTGCATTTGCAATGAGAGTGTTTCTTTTATTCAATCTTCATACCCAATCAATGGTTGCTACACACTTTGGCAAGGCGATGCTTTGCTGTTTGGATACGAACATCTTCCAGTCTTCTAAACACGGCCTCCAAGCAAGTCCACACGGTTTCACAAAGAAGGCACAAGATAAATCACGAAGGGATTTAAAACGAGGGGAGGAATCGTTTACAAAGGATGACCAAATCAGACCAAGATTAGTCAGGTATCTTACTCGAGCAAGACCATCCATGGAAGAGGATGAAGTAGATGAAATATTTGATGGGATGATTGACTTATTAAAGTGTAGTGTACCTTCAGAGGATTCTAGTCAAGAAGGTAAAGAGCGTCGTTTTGATGAAATGTGTAGGATTCTTGTTAGATTCAAGGATGAACAACTTCTTCTACCAGCTGGTAATCACATCTATACGACTTTGAATGATAAACTTGCATTAAAACCTATTGGAAGACTTCAAGATGGCATTATTGCTGGTGCACCATCTGCAGCGGCATCAACACAACAGAATAATGATATACATGCTAATTTAGCAGCATCAAACGCGAAAACAGGCTTTGCTGGATTCCCCCCTGCATCTCCCCCCTAATATGTATATAGAAATAAAAGTAATACAGCTCTCTCATACTACGTACATCTTCGAGATTCATTCACTATGAGTAATGAGACCTCAACAATCAATTTACTTCTTTGCTACTTTCTTTGGCACCTTCTGTGCCAACTCTTTTGTAAGTGTGCCTGGATTGGGGTTCCAGATGTCCCTCTTCTTCAATTCATTAACAGACAATCGCTTGCCATTAGAGCGGACATTGTTATGACGTCGGCCATAGCAAGTAGCACATTCAAAGGTAGCAGATCCACCTGCGTTTCTCATTTCACAGAATGGGCATTTCTAACAAAGAGTAGATGATGAATGAGATGCATTTCATTAATACAACAAACACAAGTATAATATACAAACACAGCAATCATACTCACCTTGGGCAAATGTTGTTCACAGTAACCACGCTTAACAGACTCTTTGGTGCAAATAGGATTGTTACATTCAGGACGGCCAAATGCTGTCCGGTTGTCGTGACTACCAACCATCTTTGAGATTGCCGCGCTGTTGTCACGAATGAAGGATGAAGATCTGTAATAAAATACTTGTTTCGTGTAATCAACTCTGCCACTATTACTGCCAGCAGTAATATTAACATCAAACAAATTCGTCATTCTATTCCATTCTGCACATACTTCACCATCAGTTGCTTTCCTCCATTTCGCAGTTTGGAAAGAGGCAAGTGAACGTACAAGGGCAGGCAAACCAACAACAATAATACCACGGTCCTGCTTAGAATTCCTCAAGCTGGTCTCTTGCAGCAGAGCAGCATTTGGGAGAGAATCATCTAACATCAATGCATATAAGATCATGGGAGGAGAGCCGCCATTTACGAGGCGCTTAGTTGTGGTTGACAAGAGATGTAATGTACCATATGGATTTTTCGACGCATCAATCATTGCTTGCCAACTGGCATGCTGCTCAGGAACAGAAACTGTCCTTCTATCCCCATTAGGTCCAAGCGGAAAATCTAATACTACCCATGCCATATTGTCGTCATCAGACTTGGAAATAGAAAGAGCATCACTCTTTATCTTTTTGGCTAGTAGTTGTTTGGTAATGAAAAGATGGAGAATGGTTAGATTATTATTCAATAAAACAAACAGCATTATAGTAATAGCATTATAATACAAATAAACATTGCTTACCAATTGAACAAGAGCTAGTGGAACTAAGAGAACGTGTACTACGTGTACGACCATTATTATTTGAGAGCTGTAAGTCACGATCGATACGAGCAGTTGGTTTTTCTTTGGCAGCATTGGTATTATTGTTACGAGGGCGTAAATTACTAGAGACAGGGCCATTGCCGGTGGTAGTATTCTCCTTGGCGGGTAGCTTGGATGACATGGTTGTTGTTGTTGGTTGTTGATTTGTTGTGATGTGGTGTGGTGAGTTGTTAATTGTGTGAGAGTGTTGTGGTGTGATTTTGAGTCGAGCATTTTCATTTTTTATTAGCGACTCACCGTCGCCCCACTCTACATCACATTGTGGTAGTAATCATAAGGAAGTAGCAAAACAAGATGATGTAATGATTGCACTGTACAGTATATGAATATATTATATACATTGCTACATTGTTGTTGTGGTGATGTCGTTGTGGATAAACTAAGCAATATCTAATTGCATGCATTATTATAACTATGATACCACAGTATCTAGCCAATACCGGCCACAAGGCCGATTATTGAGTATACAACTACATCTAATTAAAGTATTATAATCATATTAGACATTATCTCCTCTACACTAGAAGTTGTTTGTGATGGGAGAGAGTAGATAAAGGAGGGGGAGGGGCAGTGGACGCTTGTCAAAATTTGTCAATAGACAGACATACCACTTGTTATGGATACTTACAACAACAACAACAACAAAAATAGTTTTATACTCGTAGATAAGTAAGGATCACAACTCAGTGGATAAGTACTCTATCATCACATCGATCCTATTCCTTAATATAAGATGGCAGGTAGTATTAATATATCATCGTCAACTTTGACGGTTTTAGTAATGGCAGTGACATTGTATCAATCATTATTTATTGATGCGTTTATACACCATCAATATACAACAACACTCAGAATACAAAGAAGGTACTTGGCTTCCTCGAAAGATGATATTGATACACCTTTAGATACCACCACAACAACAACAATAACAACAAAAACAACAACAGCATTAGATGATACTAACAAGAGTAACAACTCACTCCTTAAGAAGTTATTCCTTGGCATAGAACCTACACCTGATGTTATTGCAATTGCAACAATATACTTTGTGGAAGGAGCGTTAGGTATAGCACGACTTGCTCAAACCTTTTTACTGAAAGATGAATTGCATTTGGGGCCAGCAGAAATGAGTGGTCTTATGGGAGTCTTAGCATTGCCCTGGACTATTAAACCACTTTATGGGTTCCTTAGTGACGGCTTTCCAATACTGGGATATAGACGACGTTCATATCTAGTTCTGGTTGGAATAGTAGGTTTCTTAAGTTACTCATTCCTAGCTTGGGGAGGGACAGGGGATGATATTGATACCAATAGTATGGCATTAACAGGCATTGTTATAATGTTACTCTTATCTTCGGCATCGATAGCATTTGCCGACGTTGTTGCTGATGGGATAGTGGTGCAGAAAACACGAGATGCAAGTAGCAATGGGAGGGATCCAGCAATAGCAGGTGGTCTTCAATCAGTATGTTGGGGTTCAGCTTCAATAGGTGGACTAATTTCTGCTTACTTTTCAGGTAGTTTATTAGAAACAATGTCTCCTAGAGATGTATTTGGCATAGCAAGTGTATTGCCTTTGGCTGTTGCTGCTATCAGTTTCTTGATTGATGAGAAACCTATTGCAAACACCACGACTGAAGTGGTATTGAATACAAATGGAAGCAATGGTCTTGCGCCTCTTGAGAATGAACAGTCGTCTCTCAATGGAAATGATATTACTCTTGATGAAGATGTTGATACAATGTCATCTGTACAAGAACAAATATCATCTCTCTGGGATGCTTTAAGTCAACCAAGTATTTACAAACCAGTCCTGTTTATATTCTTATGGCATGCTACACCCTCATCCGATGGCGCCTCACTATACTTTCTGACTAATGAAATCGGTTTGGGTCCTGAGTTTCTGGGAAGAGTGCGAGTTGTGACTGCTATTTCGAGTCTATTTGGTGTATGGTTATACAACCAGTATCTTCGAACTGTACCAATCAAAAGCGTACTGTTGTGGACGACACTAATTTCGGTGCCTCTTGGCTTAACACAGCTGTTACTTATTTCCCATTACAATAGAGTACTTGGTATTCCAGATGGCGCGTTTGTATTCGGTGATGATGCCGTTCTATCAATTTTAGGTAAGAAACTTTGTAAATGGAAGAGATGAAACTTTGTAAATGAGTAATGAATACAACTCTCTCACATCCTTCTTGTTCACACTTGATTAACTATACCATAGGTGAGCTGGCATTCTTGCCCACTTTGGTACTAGCTGCCAGATTGTGCCCTCCAGGAGTAGAAGCAGTGCTTTTTGCAACATTGATGAGTATATATAATGGAGCATCTACAGTAGGCACAGAGTTAGGGGCAGCACTAACAAAACTCTTGGGTGTAACAGAAAGTAACTTTGATAACCTTGCCCTGTTGACAATCATATGCAATGTATCATCATTAATACCACTGGTTTTCATTGGATTTCTGGATGGTGTAGGAGAAGAGAGTCAAGAGGAGATGGAAGCAAATCAGATAACTGAACCATGACCTTAGTCGACTCTAAACCCTAACACATAAGTATAAGTATATAGACTGAGCCTCATACAATCATATCAGACATTGAGAGTACATCTGATCACATCAATTCTTAGTTTATAAACAATATGTAGATTCACAACAAAGTAGGTTTCTAACGAGAAGACCTGATTACAAACTCGACCATGTCGGTCGTCAGTTTGTCGGTCACACAGAGATACTTAGGGTGCTAGCATTCATCACTACTATAGACCGTTCTTGATCAATTCCTTTTTGAGGATACCAGACAGATAAGCACCCTTATTCCTCATCTTGGTAAGATCACAAGTAGAGAAGATCTCAAGCGCTTGTAAAGCTGAGTGTTCAGGAAGACGCTTCAGCATGGCAACAAGAGGAGCATCCAACGTTTGTTCAATATGACCAGTCGTTCGCAAGTTTTGAATGGCATACTGTAGTTGTGGCGATGGCGAGAGGGAAACAGCAATGTGAGTTATGATTTGCTTTTGAATAAGATTAGTAAAGAGTATTGGTACTATAAAATATCTCACCTGAACCATCAATGGCAATTCTTTTTCATTGCCCTTCTGATGTGCAAAAGTCTGTGTTGGAGGCCTGGTAGGTGGCGGAAAGTTTGGATTCTGCATAGTTTGAGGAAGCCCCGAGAGAGCTTGTGAAGCTTTGTTAGCGAGAGCTAGAATATCCAACGGAGTAGATTGACTCTGATTCTGATTTTGCATGTACATTTGAGCATTTGGTTGGTTATTACCATGTTGTCCGAGGAGCATGTTCGTAATACCGGCAACATTATTCGACTGTTGTGACTGCATACCTGGATGCATTTGGGGTGGTTGTTGAGGGAGAGCTTGGTTTAACGCCTGTTGTACAATTGCCTGCTGTTGTGCAGCCTTCTGTTGAGCCGCTTGGGCTTGTTGTTGTTGAAGGTATTGCTGCATAGCTAATTGCTGAGGATTCTGGGCCATCATTTGAGGCTGACCAGGAAACTGTCCCATTTGCATATTAGGAGGACGAGGGGGTTGAGATTGAGGGGGAACAGACACCACGGGCTGAGACTGACGGTGACGCGGATCTGATGCCGAGGGATTGATATTATGTGAACGCTTCGATCTGTCAGACCTGCGATGGTAATTATCACGAGAATCAGAGCGGCTTCTGCGTCGTCGACGCCTATAATCATAGTCAGGACTTCTTGAACGACTCCTAGAAGAGGAATATGAACGAGATCTTGAACGACGACGTCTGCTACTGCGGTATGATGATCGTGAGTCGTCTCGATATCTATCTCTATCCCTACCTCCTCTACTATCACTCCTACCGTAATGAGAAGAGCTTGAATGATTGTTGCTCCTTCCATAGTGGCTGCTGCTATCACGAGAGGAATGGTTCCTATTACCATTATTACGACGATTGCTACCTCGAGACATTGGATTATTTCTCTCCCCGCGCATATATCGATTCATGATGCCCATACTGAAAGTAGATGAAACAAAATGATATAGTGAGTGACAGAGGACATACACGTTGCTATTACAAATGTTGAACAACGTTTGTATAAGTATACACTTACAAGTACGAACCAAAGTTCCTAATTTCTTGTCGGTTGCAGGAATTCATCTCATCAATTGCATCAAGAGCATCTCTCTCGGAAAGCATCTTCATCCTTTCATTGATTTTACCATCGACTTCGTCAGCAGTACAGAAACCACTAGCTACTAGAGCACCAAGACGAATCTATTTGTTGTTATTGTTGGGAAAGAAGAATATATAATATTAGATCATTGGCATTTCGTATAGAAGAGTTTAATAATCACGAGTAAAGTGTACTTACTTTGACCTGATCAGTCAACTCTTTCCCCTGCGGTAAAGCATTAGGATCAGTGAAGGAACGCTCATGTATAGTTTTATATCTCTTTACAACACCAAATAGATATGCGGCATGATTACGAATCTCTGCACCTTTCTCCTTAACGGCATCATTATATTCAGATAAGCACTCCTTCATTTGTGTTGGATTTAACTCAAAGAAGGCCCTCCTGAGTCTCCCCTCGAGCATTTGTGGAGTGACTGTTGGGGGTAGAACAACACCATCTGGTAACACTAAGGCGTTATCGAATGAATTAGACCCGGCCTTATTTACGAGAGGCAATGTTGATCCCAATGAATTGGGTGGCGCAAGAACTTTCTTGGGAATACGGCCAGGTGACAAGACTGCTGCAACACCTGCTCCATCCGGCAGGGGGTTGTTGTTGTTAATTGTGTTGCCATCTACAGAGGGATTATCAGCTTTAACAATCGGGGATGCCTGTGGAGGTTCCGGATGCACTGCTTCTTTCACTGGCTCGTTGGAAGCTGGTGGAGATGTGGGGACTTCTTCTGCAACGGGTACACCTGGATTGTTAATTGATTCTTTTTCTTCTTCAGTGGTGGCAGCAGCGGCAATCATTGTATTATCACCCGCTGTAGTTTCAGATTCAACAGACGGGGCAGTGGCAGATTCTTCAGTGGTATTTTCCACCATTTTTGTATCGGAATTAATGGCAGCGGTCGCAGAAGACGGGGCAGCGGCAGATTCTCCAGTATCCCCCATTTTTATATCGGAATTAACGGCAGCGGTTGCAGCATCTTCTTCGGTATTGGTATTGTTATCCTCAATTTTTGGTTCAACTTTGGGGATATCAATATCCGTAGGCTTATTTTCTTCTGACGGCGCGGGTGCGGGTGGTGCGGGTTCTTCAGTTTTCATAACTTCTTCAACGGAATCCACCTTTGGTTCTTCTTCGGGGGGTGGCACGGCGGCAATATCTTGGTCTTCCATTTTGATTCAATTATATTGTTGATGGTGGGCACACAATTAAAATTAAAGAAAAGATATTGAAATGGTATCGTGAACAGTCGAGGTGTAGGTGAAATATTTATACAGTAATGCTGAACTGGAACTCAGAGAGAATACGCGGAGATGTTTATTTATTGGTTGGTATTTATTTTGGTAGGTGGTGTGTATGGATGGATGGGTATGTATGTAAGATTTAGGAGTTGAGATTTTTTGGGTGAGATAAAATAGGTTTTTACTGCAATGATAGTTTTGGGGGGATTACGAAGGGTGATGAATCGGGGGGCCTGTGGCGAATTACTTGGTATGCGGCGGTGGTAAAAGAGATATACTATCAGTAGTAGTTGGCAGCCAACTCATAATAGGTTTGGAAAGTATACTACCTACCGCTGGCGAGAGAATAAAGAGGATACCTCTATGGCGATGAAACGAGCAGTCTTTGTCTCTTCATCACTGGTGGAGAAAAAATATGAAAGATCAACCGAAAATTCAAGCAAGCATTATTTTATGGCGTCAAGAAAAAGAGAACCCTCTTCTTTGCATGCAATATCTCTGCCCACTACTATCTTACACAGTTCTAATTCACAGTTCAATAGAAGTGTATGTTACATCTCATAATTTATCAAACAACAGAGTGAAACTAACATAACGACTCAAATAAACATAACATATATCATAATATACCTCGCAACATACAATACAACACCTGCCTAGAGAGGAACAATACTGCATACAAAATATACAATCTCAAATCTCAAACTATAATATGCTACTTCAATCTGAACGAGGCTCTTGGAAGGGGGGTCGATTGAGAAATCGTCGTTCTTCCTCTTCAAAGATTCTATCTGCTACACCATCTGCTAAGTCATCGTCTATATTGAGTACAACACGATCACTATCTTCTACATCCTCAACAAGTGACGAATCTAATGACATTAGTGATGACGAGAAACAAATGTTTATTAAAACTGGTACTACTGTTGCTGGCGCCAAGAAAGAAATGGCTTGTGATTCCAAGGTTATATACGAGGGTCCAGAGGGTTATATTATATCGCTTTACACACATATTGGGTACCCTATGATATGGTTTGAGACAAAGAATTTATATTATAAACTGTATAATCAACTGGCCGTTTGCCTTGTCCAGAGCAATTGTGCAGAATGATTTGTATTCTGGTTCGAGTTCCTCATCAGAAGCAGACTTGCAGATGCTCACACACTTGATCAGTAGACCAAAGTACAGGGCAAACTTATCATTGTTCAAACTTCCAAATGACAGTAGCTTTCCAAGTATTGTTGCCTTGGCAAAATAGAAAGAGATAATATTGCACCCTCTGATACCATCACGATTGATAAAGTATATACAATGTTGAACACATGCCAATAATATCTCCAAAGCTTGCACATCTTGTGTACAAATAAGCTCCAACAAACACTTGAGCACATTGTTCAATACACGAGCATGAACGTATCCAATCGGCAAAGCATGATCACGGAGAGCTTCATGGTACTTCTTCAATGCCTCAGCAAACTTGTTTTGACTAAAGAATTCGTCGGCACTTGGAAGGATCTTGTTGTAATTGTCTTTAGCGGCACCAGCACGAGCTTCAGCAGCCGCTTCTGCCTCCGCCTTGTCAACTTTCTTGGAACTCTTCTGCTTCTTCTTTGGAGGTTCCTCATCCTCTTCCATATCAAATATAGTTGGATTTGGATGATGTTCCAAGTCAAAATGATCGTCATTCAGATTGTTGAGGAAGATATCTTCTAAACTGTTGTCTTCTGAATGTTGATAGAAAGTTATAATGTGGCCGTCTAAGTCATTGTCGTTCATATCATAATCTTCATCTTTGGAATAGTCCATTCGAACTTTGACTGATCGCTTGTGGAAGAAACCTGCACCACGTAGGATATGTTGGTTAGCATATAG
>Ga0214481_101262_pt1 | contig 10475 bp, 4 predicted proteins | sample M1_20Mar14CPVII9_4_FD_165057 | JGI IMG/M metagenome (GOLD analysis project Ga0214481, IMG submission 165057) | Marine eukaryotic communities from Monterey Bay, California, United States - M1_20Mar14CPVII9sort6BwellG10 | ecosystem: Environmental > Aquatic > Marine > Unclassified | place: USA...
TCCCGATGGTCGAGAATTAAAGTGTCTAAGTGGAGTTAGTGATTGTAAGAATGAAAGGGGGCTTGATGTATATCTAACAAAGAATATTACGGAAACACAGCAGACAGAAGGAGGAGATGTAGAAGAAACTGTCTTTGAGGAGACAGGATCAGATGTTTTGGTCACTGATGAGGTGATCAATCTTGACAATTCAAGTCCAACTAAACCCCCGACCGAGACATTCTACAACTTGGAAGATAAAGAGACTACCGCTGATAGGCCCAAGCCTTCTGAAGTGGCGGTCGAGACTGAGCAGCCTGAAGTCGAACCTGCTGAAATTGCCAAGGCTGAGACCGAAGAAACTTCTTCTTCTACTCTAACAATTACTGAAGATGCTAGCAATCTTGCGGTTGATGACAGTAGTAGTGAAGAAGAAGAGGTGGATAAGCTTCCTCTACAGGGACCATTTGAAGAAGAACTCGTGCGCATCATTCTCTATGGGTTGGAAACTTCTACTATGCTCTCGTCGCCTACAGCACTCCAACGTTGGAAGTCAACGACTACAAAATACTTTACAGATTTCTTCAACAAGTATCCAACACAAGAAATGTTAAATGCCGGTAGTAGAGGTCCCGATACTATCCGTAACAGTGTATATGATGTGAATATTGAGATCATGGATGAACTAATGGAACGAACACCAGTACATGATTTTGATTCAATGGTCGTACATGCAACCCCGGGCATGGTTAGAGCTGACGATGCTAATAATGATCGTAAGAGGAATCTACGCAGTAGCAATGAACGCCAAGCTCAGGTACAAGCTGGCATTGATTCCAACAAAGTGATCATGATAACATACTCCCAAACGATAAGGTACCGTTCATCACTTGTTGTTATCAACGATGATCCAAATCTAATCGTAAGACGGCCACTGGAAACACCGGAATACCGTGCTGAGTATGTCAGCTACCTCCGTTCAGTTGACTTTGATCTCTTTGGTGACCTCGAGTATGTAAGCCGCTTCTTATACACAGACTTCCCAACGGCATCGCCCACTGGCAAGCCAACTTCAAAGCCAAGTGTTAGTCCAGTAATTCCGGGACAACCAACTCTACCTCCTCAAACTAATACTCCCATCACTTCATCTCCCACCGGAGGACCACCAACATCACATCCCACTGATAACTTGGCATGTAACCTGTGCTTGCCTGGACAGTATGGTGTTAATGCCAATGTCATCTTCAATGGTGAGGTTAGTACATGTATGGAAATATACAATTATTTCTTAATGAATGCACGTCAAGGTTCAGGTGTCTGTCGTGAAGGACAAGAGGCACTAAGTGACATATGTTGTAGTGGAGAAGCAAATCCAGTACCACCACCAACGAATAAACCAATCGTGAGCTTGAATGTTGAGCCTCAGCCTGACGAGCCTAATCCTGCTCCACAACCACTCCCTGCACCACAGCCACAAGAACTTCTTCCAGCGGAGATTGAAATACCCGTCGACGAGAATGGCTTACCCGATGCAGTTAGTCTTTCTGAGACTTATTATTGTGGTCTAAATTGGGACTCTGTCTCTTCTAACTGTGATACTGCTACTCCCTGTCCATCTGGTGACAACTCAGTCTGTCCCGGATCAGAACAATGTATTGCATTTACCAACTGTGGAGGTAAATTTAGTTTTGTATCCGACCCTAGCATTGAAGGTGGAGGACCAAATCCAGACGAGGTCAAGAGTACCTTTTACTGTGGCTCGTCAATGCAATTTTTAGAAATGAATTGTGACGGAGCAACGCCCTGTCCAAATGGTCCAGAAGATTGCAGTGGAGAAGGAGAGAACTTTGGATGTTTTGCCTTCACGGGCTGTAATGAGCAAGTTGATCCAGGCAAGTTTGTTGGCTTCTTAGCTCCACCTGACGAACAGAATACTGCTGTCGCGACGGCACCTGCTGGAAGTGTAGCCTCAACCATGTTTTGTGCATCAAGTTGGTCGGAGCTTGATAGTCAATGCGTCGATGGCGTACCACAAGGCGCCACTCCCTGTCCGTCTGGAGATATATTAGAATGTGGTGATGGTCAAGGATGCTTTGCATTTGCTTGCGGTAATGGCGTAGGGTCAATTCCGGTAGCTTCTCCTAGTAGCAGTGGAAACAAGCCGAGCGATTATTCAGTAGAGGATATGGATCTTCTCAAATCAACCTTCTTCTGTGGTACATCAGTAAAAGAGATTGATGGCGACTGTGACAACGCCTTGCCCTGTCCAAGTGGCGACGAATGTCCTGAGGGGTATGGTTGTTTTGCCTTTAGCCAGTGTGGTGGTGTTGATATTGATAGCTTGGTTGACACATTCGGTGAGACTGATAGACCAACACGAGCACCAACAGTACCGATTGAACAGATATGTGATGAAGACCAGAAGATGAGCGTAAATGTCGGTTATTGGCAAAGTTGGAGTATATATCGTGATGAAACATGTCAACGAATGAATACGGCATCATTTGATGCATCTCCCTATACTCATGTAGTATACTCATTTGCATCCATTGACTCGTCCTTCCGTCTTGAAGCTTGGAATGGTACTTACGACAATGAAGTGCCACTCTACAAGGAATTCAATACAGTGAAACAGCGTCATCCGGGTACTAAAACAATGATTGCAGTTGGTGGATGGACTCATAACGATCCTGGTCCAATGCAGAAACGATTTAGTCAAATGGCATCAAGCAAGAGTAATCGTCAAGTCTTTGCCAATAGTGTTGTGCAATTCTTGCGCACATATGGCTTTGACGGGCTAGATCTGGACTGGGAATATCCTGGAAAGTCCGCGTTTGTGTTGTTTTGTTGTGTGTTATGGTGTGTTCAATATGAAGTCTAGGTGATTTGATACTTCATTTGGACTTAGTTTGCCTTTATGTGATTGCCTTTGCATATCATATGTACTAACAGAAGTTACCTTCTCCTCTCTGTCCTCTTCATAAACTGTGAAACGCGCATCTTCAAGGTTTAAAGGAGCGAGGTGGAAAGCGCGAGGATTATGACAACTATGTCTTGATGGTTAAGGATATACGCAACGCCTTTAATGCTGCACCTGAACCATATGAGCTTACGGTAGCAATAACTGGAAACGTCACCAAGCTTGAAATGGGCTTCGATTTTGAGGGATTAGCAGAGCATGTCGATTGGTTCAACATTATGGCTTATGACTTATGGGGTAGTTGGGATCCTCAACAACTTGCCTACTCACATACAGATCTCAGAATGATTGATGAAGCGGTTGATTACATTAGTCATTTTATCCAACGTTCCAAGCTAGTCATGGGGTTGGGAAGTTATGCTAGGACATACACTTTGGCAGATAGCAACTGTTTAGATTTGGGTTGTCCATTTGAGGGACCTGGCAACAGTGGTTGTCAGGGCACCGATGGTTTCCTACCCTACTTTGAAATCGCAGATCTTGTCATATCACGGAGCTATGATACAGTTCGATTTGATGATGAGAGTCAGTCAATGGTAATGGTTACCGATGGGAATAGACTCATCTCATATGACAATACAGTATCATTCAATAGAAAAATACAATATGCCGAAGAAATGTGTATGAAAGGGAAAATGCTTTGGGCAATAGATATGTTGAAGGATGGATCAAATCCACTATCAAGTAACAATGGTAACACTCTTGCTACTGGAGATGCATCTGATCAATCGTTCTGTGGGACAAGTTATCAAGATGTTATTAGTGGATGCAAACAACCCTGTCCAAGTGGCAACTCAAATCAATGTCCTGGTGGTCAACAGTGCTTTGCCAACACTGGATGTAGCATCGACAACATTGGTGCACCTCCACCAGCTAAATGCCGTTTATGTCCCGATCCAAGTACGCAGGGTATGAAAGATTGGCTTGAGGTGGAATATGATGGAGAGACAATGACTTGTGGCGATGCGGATATGGCCATACTTAGTGACTTCGTCAAGGGTTCTGAACAGTGTGATTCTGCCAAACAAACACTAGGAGCGACATGCTGCTACAACTATGCCGATACTCCATGCTCGCTCTGTCGATCTGAAACTGACTTTATGGACTTGAGAGCCTTGGCTGAAATTGAATACAATGGTAAAACTATTTCGTGTGGAGATTTGAACAAACGATTAGGACCTGATGAAGGTGACAGTGACATTTGTCTCGATGCTCAGAAGGAACACTGGGACACATGCTGTTACAATCAGTGTACACTATGTGAAGGCCAGGGAGTAAAGTGGTGGGATGAGGTAGATTATGAAGAGGAGCCACTTAATTGTGGTGAGCTTGATGCCAAGCTGTATGCTGAGCAGACGGAATCAGAAGATGATACATGCAAAGATATCTTGTCAGAGTACAAGAGCGAGTGTTGTTACGACTTTCCTACGAATCCATGTGATGTATGCACGTCAAATGATGGGAAGAAGCATACACTCATGCCTAGCGAAGAGGTTGAATACGACGGCTCTACGTTTTCATGCGCTGAAGTCAATAACTTTCTATCACCATTTGAATCTACCAGTGATCAATGTATGGAAGTGAAGGAGTTATCCTTTGAGACTTGTTGTTTCGATCGATGCTCACTATGTGGTCAAGGCGCTAGACTGGATCCCGAGGTTCTTGTCGAAATTGAAAGTGGAGAAGATGGCGAGACAGAACAAGGATCATGTGCTGACATCGAGTCAGGTTTGTTTCAATCAAAAACAACGGATAGCTCAACGGAGTGCACTGAGGCCAGAACACTCCATTATGATGCTTGTTGCTTTGAAATTGTAAGTTTATTGGAATTTACCTTCTGTTATGATTATGATATCATGTTTCTAATGTTTCTCTTCCCACTATGACCATCCAACATCAGCCTTCTACGCCTTGTCAACTATGCCCAACTGATCAATACATGCACCACACCACAACTATTGAATTCAATGATGATGAGGTTACATGTCGTAGTGCTAGCAACTTCCTCATGGAACGAGAAGACATCACCTCTGACACTTGCTCTGAAGCCAAGGCTACTTTGGCTGATACTTGCTGCTATGAAATTTGCGATATGTGTGGAGAGTATGACCTTGACTGGGATGTCTTTATCAATCATGAGGGTAAAGACATGAGTTGTGGTGACTTCAATGAGATATTCCGTGAGAAGGCTATTGTCGATGGTACCCAACAATGTGATGCTTTCAAGAATGATTACTTTGATACATGCTGCTACTCAAGCCCAACGACGTCATGTCAGCTATGTAAGCAGGGTGATACCTTCTTTGACCTCAACGATGACGCCGAAGTTGACTTTAATGGTCCAACAACATGTTTTGAAGTTGCCAACTTTCTTTCTCGAAGATTACAAGATACAGATCCAGTCTGTGCCGTCACTCAATCATCCCTCTTTGATGAGTGCTGTTATAACAAATGTAACCTCGCTACCAAGGCAGGTACCTATCCAGATTGGTCAGCGGAAGTCGAGATGGATGGTAATATTGCCACCTGTTTAGAGATTGAGAATGCTATTAAGGATGCCGCGATTCCTACAGGTTCATCTGAATGTCAAAGTTTACAAGATGCCTTTTCACCGACATGTAGTTATAGCATTCCCATGAATGCATGCGATCTATGTCCGACCAATTCCGTTTCAATTCAAGCTAGTGCTCAGTGGAAGGGCAAGGAAATGATGTGCAGTGATATCAAGAGCAGTGTATCATCAAGAGAAGAAGCAGATTCAGAAGTTTGTCTAAGTGCGCAGCAGACTCTCCAAGACTCGTGTTGTATTGACCAGTGTGAGATCTGTGACAAGTCAATGGAAACAGACTTTGCCATGACAGTCTACCACAATGGTGTCACGATGCCATGTACTGATGTTGATAACCATTTCTATGAGAAGAGTATCCTTGCTTCAAGTGATGAGTGCAGTGCGGCCAAGTCGGATTATTCTCAATGTTGTTACACAGCCCCCAAATCGCCCTGCAATCTTTGCAGACAAGGCTCTGAATACTTTGATCTACTAGGTCAGAACTCTGTAACCTACATGGGCCAGAAGATGACTTGTACCGATGCTAGTGATATGATGTTCCGTCGAGAAGAGGAAGACAGTAATATGTGTTCCTCTGTCAGAGATGAGATATTTGATACCTGTTGTGATACTAAATGCTCACTCTGTGCCGGGAAAGGACTTGAGGCTGGTGTCAAGGTATCATTTGAGGGTCGAATGATGACATGTCTTGAATTAGACTTGAGCTTGGGCCCCGCAGCAATTATATCTGGAACAGAACAATGTAATGCAATTACAAGCCAACATTCAGAGGATTGCTGTTACGAGAAACCAGAAAATCCCTGTCGAATCTGTCCCGGTGATAATGTGGGCGTCAATAAGGAGGTATCTGTTAACTATCTTGGAACAGAAACTACTTGTGATTCGTTGTCAAATTATCTTGGTAGCAGAGAAGAACAACAAGGGCAAGCATGTCAAGCGGCATCATCCGATCATGCAAACGATTGCTGTTTCGAACATTGCTCACTCTGTGGCGATGGTAAGGCTGATTGGGAAACCTTTGTCACATACGAAGGGCAGTCAATTGCATGTGGAGACTTTGAATGGATTCTCCGAGGCAAGAGTGTTGCCGCTGGCAGTGATCAGTGCAGTGCAGTAAAGACAGAATTCTTTGATAAGGTACGTGTTTCTATTCTAATGTTTGCTGTTTGTTGTTGCTCATTCTGTTCTAACTTCTACTTATACACCTCATATCTTTTCAGTGTTGCTACGAGCCTCCGGAAACATCTTGCAACTTGTGTCACGTTGAAAACGATTATCTTGATGTTTCTGCTGAGGCACAAGTGAATTACCAAGGCTCTCAAATGAAATGTATTAACCTTTACAATAGTCTATTTGTCAGAGAAGCTGCCGACAGCAATCAATGCCAGGCTGCCAAGGACGCTCATGCTCAAGACTGTTGTTTTGAAAAATGTAACATGTGCAAAGTTGGTTATCTTGATACTACTGCAACTGTTAGGGTTGGGGGTGTTGATATGAGCTGCTCTGCATTGGATATGAGCTTTAGCAAGGATGTTGTCATGGAAGGAAGTGAACAGTGTAATGAACACCGCTCACAATTCTCTGATGCATGTTGTTATACTATTCCGGATAGTCCTTGTAAGGTGTGTCCAGCAGGATCTGATGTATATGGTGATGTGTCTGTGGACTTTTATGGCGAGACCAAGTCATGTGCTGACATTGGTAACAAGCTTGCCGTCTCTGAGGAAGCATCTAGTGAAACCTGTTCATCTACACAAAGAGACTTTGCCGATGCTTGCTGCTTTGAACGTTGTCCAATCTGTCCAGAAGGTTACAATCTCAACTGGGGAGTAGATGTTGAATATAATCGTGGTACCGTCGCGTGTGGTGAATTTGACAGTATTATCCGAGGCAATGCAATCAACAAGGGCTCAGAAGAATGCAGCTCTATACGTAGTACATATTCAAGTGCTTGTTGCTACAACTATGCCACCAACCAAGGATATGCAGACGAAACAACCTTAGCAAGTGTAACAACATCAGGCTATCTAAGTACAAACCTCGACGTTTCAGGACTCTCCCCGGAAGAGAAGGAGGAAGCAAAGAAACTTTTTGCAATCATGATCGAAAGCACACTCGAAAATCAAGATGCTTTACCACCAGCCTCGACAGTTACTGTGAAAAACATCGACGCCAATGGAGTAGTTCATTATGAAATTGACATGTATATTGATGATGCTGTTGCTGGTATTGTGGAGAGCCTTGCTATAGACCCCCTTGATACTGACGCGGCTTTACAAGCTATTACAGATGCCCTGTCTAATCCATTAACACTAACAGTAATATCTGAAGGAATAAAAGAAGAGGCGGCAGGATCAACTGTGTCAGATGAGTTGTCTGATGCAATTGTTCAAGGCTCCGTGATTGTCGGAGATCCATTAGTAACATCCAAGGGAGATGTCATTGAAGTTGAAGTAAATGGAAAGCTTGATACAAACATAGTCGATACGTCAAATCTCACACCGACACAAAAAGAAGAGGTAAAGGAAGTAGTCGAGCAAAGTCTTCAAACAAGCCTTCAGTCGGAAGGAGTATTGCCTCAAGAATCTACAGTAACTGTCAAAGACATTGATGATGGAGGAGACGTATCATATGAGATTGAATTGAGTATTGGTAATGATACACCTTCAGGAGATGTAACAACTCTTGAAGTTATCACAGATGCTCTGGTAAATCAGATTGATACAACGTTAAGTAAGGATTCAACCCTCGAAACAATATCAAGTGAGCTTCAAAATGACCTACCGGGTCTTACAATAGACGACTTCATTCAAGGAGAGACCAGTGTAGCATCAACTGGTAGTACCGCGACAGGATCTGGACCTTGCAACCTGTGTAAGGCAGGTGAAATCGGTCTAGACAAAGAGATACTCTTCAACGGAGCACAAACTAGTTGTCCAGAAGTGTACAAATTTCTTTCAACACAAGCAGAAGCTGGCAGTAACGCTTGTCTAGCAGGAAAAGAGGCCCTTCATGATGAATGCTGCATGACCAAGTGCGATCTATGCTCAGGGGGTGGTATTCCTGATTGGTATAGCATGGTGAATATTAATGGCAACTCAATGACGTGTCTTGAACTTGATAGCATTATCACCGAGTCTGAAATCCAAAGTGGTGGTGAACAGTGTAACCAGCTACTAGGGGTTGCGGCCTCAGCATGCTGTTACGAACCGCCATCAGAGCCATGCAATTTATGTCAGCACGGATCTGAATCGTTTGATGTCATGAGTAGTGTCACCGTTGACTATGGAGGAACTACAGCCACTTGTGGTGAGATTTTCAATACCCTATTTAGTAGAGAAGAGAAAGAAAGTGAGACATGTTCCTTGATAAAGCAAGACCTTGCTTCTCAATGTTGCTACAATAAGTGCTCGCTCTGTGGAGGTCTTCAAACGAATGCAGAACTGTCTGTGACACATGATGAAACACAACTTGGATGCAGTGAGTTTGACTCATATATTTTCGCCTCTAACCTTATTGAGGAAGGAAGTAATGAGTGCAAGGCTTTTCAAGATGAGCACAGAAGCACCTGTTGCTACGATATAGCCTGTAGTTTATGTTCAAAGGGGGATGAAATCTACACCACTAAGGAGACATCAGTAGTACAATACGGTGGATCTGAAACGACATGTGGTGAGGTGGCAAACTTTTTGTATCAACAAGAGATGAGTCAAGGCAATGCCTGTTTGGCAGCACAGGAGAATATTCTTAGTGACTGCTGCTTTCAACAGTGTGAATTGTGTGAGGCCGGTGCCACTATTAATTGGGCTGCAACAACTTCATTCAATGGACTTGATCAATCATGCACTGACGTATATTGGACATTGGTTAGTGAATCTGTAGAAGCAGGTACTCAAACATGTAATGCCATGTCACAAGTATCAAGTGATTGCTGCTACAAGGTCCCAAGTCAACAGTGTACACTCTGTAAAGATGATAATGGTGCAAACTATAACACGCGATGGAACAAAGAGGTTACTGTTAATGGTATGAAGAAAACGTGTGGTGACTTTAACACGCTCTTGGCAACTCAAGAGAAAGAAAGTCAGACTTGCTCGATGGCGAAGGATGCAATCTTTAATGAATGTTGCTTTGCTGGCTCAGACACGCTGGTTGCTATTGCTAACCAAGCAAGTACAGAGAGTGATGCCCCGTGTAATTTATGTCAACCAGGACAAGTAGGTATCAGTGGTAACATCGTCTTCAACAATAGCCCAACCACATGTGAAGAAGTTTACAACTTTTTGATTGATAGCTTCAAGGAGAGTGAGACTACTTGCAAATCGGCTCAAGTCAAATTAGCAGAAGATTGTTGTCGAGAACAAGATAAACTCTCTCCTTCTGATAAACCTGCCTTTGGAGTAGAAGACAATGAAGCCACCGCCATTGATGAAAGTGGACAGGGATCAATAACAGCAGAGGAAACAGGCGAGAAGGTAACTCCACCATTGGAGTTTGATAGTTGGACACGATTTAGTGGAGCGAGAAGTACAAGCTCAAGCTTACTGTGTTTTGTCTTTGTTACTATATTTACCGCATATAATCTTTGGATCTAACTCAGACCATAGATGGCTTTTTGTTAAGTAGAAGAGAAATGTAATGTAATGAAATGTGTATATTATTGAATAAAAATAATGTAGATGATATAATTGTTTCCTCGGAAAACAAATGGTCAATAGATTTTCCCTCAATACCAACATGCCTCTCAGCCACACAGTACTTGGCCACACCAACCCCTGTTGTGATGGTTTGTGGTGATGATAGCACATGTACAATGTTGTAATGGCAATCAAGTACCCATGCAGCAGTCATTTACCACCTTCAGCACATTTCTAGAGATGAGGGCAACACTTCTACAGCCACTTGTTGGCAGATTTTCTGTGAGAAACTTCAAAACCTGACCAACAA
>Ga0214481_101264_pt1 | contig 10473 bp, 6 predicted proteins | sample M1_20Mar14CPVII9_4_FD_165057 | JGI IMG/M metagenome (GOLD analysis project Ga0214481, IMG submission 165057) | Marine eukaryotic communities from Monterey Bay, California, United States - M1_20Mar14CPVII9sort6BwellG10 | ecosystem: Environmental > Aquatic > Marine > Unclassified | place: USA...
GGAAAAGACGAAGCCTGTCTTGATTGTTAATGCTCAAACTCCATCGGGAGGGAAAAGTACTGGAACAGAGGAAGATACGGGAGTTGCATTCCATCCACGAACATTGGCTGTAGCCAACGATGGTAGTCTTTTATCCATGGTACAAATGTGTGTAGATCTGGATGATACTGCAGAAGACAAATCACCCTGTGCAACACTTGTGAATGGATATACACAAATCTTTGTCGGATCAAATGCCAATTTTACACATTCTTTTCTGGAAGAGTCGGGTGGTAAGGCTACACCACGAGTAGAGTTGTCCGATGTTGAAGTAGAAGAGGATAAATCCTTGACAGAAAATCCAAGAGATGTTGAGGCTCGTCGTCCAGCATTACGCAATACTCACCTCCAAGCCATTGATGTACATGTTACTGGTGATAATGGGAATTATGAATCCTCACTGATGGAATTGGGTGGATCAGGTCGGTCTCGAATTGCCATATCCACTTCCTTATTATGTCCGGGAGCATTCGCATCGATTAATGGCTTTGCACTCTCGGGCGGTGCACAACGTACTGACATGAGAACGAATATCCATCATATGGCACAGGGTACTACATCTCGTCAAGAACAGCGGAATATGGTCGGTGGACGATCCACTGCGAGTTTTAGAGGCCGTATCCGTGTTGAACAATCAGCACAACAGACAGATTCAGAACAACTGAGTCGTACTATATTGCTAAGTGATCATGCACGTATCTGGGCTACACCAAGTTTAGAGATTATCGCCGATGACGTAACATGTACACACGGAGCAACAGTATCCGATCTAAGTGAAGAGGAGTTGTTTTACTTACGAAGTCGTGGATTAGATATGATCACATCAAGGAATCTTCTAATGTATGCGTTTGTAGAAGAGATTGGTAGTAGTGTAGATGAAACTATTGCCGGGGGATTCGATGAGGAGAGTGGATTGAGGCAAAGGATTATTAAACGATTAGAGAATTTAGTACCTGCAGGCGAGAAGGAGTTGGTCGGGGGAGAGTTTCAGAGTGTGTAAATAAGAAGGGGATGGGTGGCTAAGGAAGTACAAAAACATTGACAGAGGTTAATGTCAGAATTAGATTATCAGTTGATGTCGTGATCTTTACTTTATAGTTTCGCTTCGGCTTCATTTGCCTTTGTCAGTGCTTTTTTCAACTCAGTTGGGGATAAAGCTTTGTCTACAACAACTGGACCTGTATAGGTGAAGGTTCCTGGAGTAGACGTTAATTTTGGTATTATCCTCTCTCGTGAGTCATCATCGCGATACCTCTGTTCTGTAAGTTGTACCCCTGGAGATGGAGCTTCCACAAATCTAAAGCAAATTCAGCTGTCGATTGCCCGACGCATCTCCGGAATGATTCATGAGCTTGTACTATTGATACTGCATTACCGTCAGTACTTGTAACATCGACTCTCATACAATGGGTCTCACCTACATTGTCGGGCGATGTCAACTTTAGAAGATAGTCGGTTGCCTTGACTAAAGGCTGACTGAAGTCGGCAAGAAATTGGGAGAATTTCTTTGACTTCCACAGCCGTCTTGGTACTATATCCACCAGTAAACCCAACATATCATTCCAAATTGCGGGAGCAGTGCCCATTGCAGCATGAGATTCTCCACGAATTCCAAGCTCGTTGGGCACTGTGGCTGCTTCGGGGAAAGGCCAAGCAAATACTGTTTGTTCACCAATTCGTACTTTGGCCTCATCGTTACCAAACCCTTTTGATGATGATTTCTGTGACCATTCTTTATCAGATAGGAAGAACGATACTTTGCCTAGAAGCAATCCAGATAAAGCTTGAAACATCCTAAGACTTCCATTTTCATATTGTGCCATCGGTTCGCCAAAGCCTAGATTAGTTATGTATAAATTCACATCTCCACTACCGCCAAGTCCAGCCGTAAAGTAATTGAATCTAACATCTTGAATACTAGCATCCTTGTCGCTTATCTCAAGACATTTAGCTGCAGCCTCTATTCCTAGTACATTCGACATTCCTGGAAATGCTCCAGCTGCGAGTAATGCACTACAGTTAGAGTCCTTTGCGTTATCATTCATAAGTTGTGACTCTTCTAAATAGTCTAGTGGATCTGAGACGTCTACATAAGCTTCACATCCCAACTCGATTGCTGCTTTTAATGGTGTAGGCTTTTCATCTAGAAACGGCCCAGCTGTATGTATCAGACATGATGTACTACCATCAGCTAGTAATTCTCTAAGCTCATTATCGTTACGCCAATCACATTTCTGAAATGATACGTTTTTAGTACTACCAATATTTGGATGTTCATTGCGTACTTCCTGTACAGCATTATTACCTCTATTTGTATCTCTACCAACCAATATAATTTGAGATTTTGGTGCACGTAATAGTAGATGTGATGCTACAGATGTCCCTATCCGACTGACAATACCAAAGTATAATATTATGTCATTGTACGTCATTGGATATAAGATATACAATTTTGAACATAAGATATGAGCAAGTTTTTTACTCACCCGGTTCCTCCAAGGATGACAAAAGTATGTCCATTCGTTGGCTGCGTATCAACTGAGAATCCGAAGCACTGGAACAATAACGATAAGAGGACTAGGACAATCATCATAATATCTAACAACCTCCTCTCTACTATCTACAACACCAATGCCGTCATTCGTCATAGAGCCGCCACTAATTAAAGAGAGGACAATAACTTTGCTCATTGTGCCCTTAAACCACTTTAATATAGTAATGAAGTACATTGCCAGGTTTAGGAGCGCATGCGACGCCAACAATGGTGGACAATAGTGTAGGGCTAGAGAATGGTGCAATTTGCTTTAGATAAGTTTCAAAGTTTCATCAAAGTTAAAAAGTTTGGGTCGGAGGCTGTTTAGTATTGCAATGAGATAGGTGTAGATATCGATATACAGGCTCATAAATAAACAATGAACCTGTTTAATAGTCAACCAACTGCATATAGATCGGCTCGTGCAGTGCCATCGTCTGCAACACCAATATCAAGCTCATTATCATGGTACTCTCCACAAATTTTTAGAGCAATACAAATCTTAACGGGTATAATAGCATTCATCATACTGCTAACAAATGTATTTCACTTGTTACCAATGTTTCATGCAGTCGATTATGAGCACAATACTGCATATAGAGCTCATATTGAGAATCTCGTCCCGTCATCAAGTAATGATATAGTAGAAACGATGCACCATGGTGTGCACAAGAATTTATTAGAACATAGACAGAGTTTGAAAGAACATATAGAGAAGGAACGAGCCAAGCATTTAGAAGAGTTATCAAAGTTAAAGGGTATACAACAACGACAACAATCTAAATCGGTAGTGCAGAAACAGAGTATACAAAAGAAACCTAAAGCACTCTCTGCAATAGAAAAGGAAAGAGAACAGAGGAGACGTAACGGTGGTTCAAATGATGCTGATATGAGACTTCGAATGTATGATACGCCAGTCAAAGAAGACCAAAAGCTAGCCAGAGGATATAGTGGCCTGCCAATGTCAAAGACACCAGCATTAATAGGAGCCAAACGTGGTACAATTGAATGTGATGTGGATGTTAATGCCATGGCATATTGGAATGATCCACAGGGAAAACGAGATGAAGAATATGTTAGTCCATACAAAGTCAAACCATTACCTGGTAAAAGAAAATATCTAACGTTTGAGCCGGACGCCGGTGGATTTAACAATATACGAATGAGTATGGAAAACATCTTTGTAATAGCAGCAGTCACAGGTCGGACATTAGTACTGCCGCCACCTCAAATAATGTATCTACTTCAAGGTCACAATATAAACTTTGATGACTTCTTCCCGATACATGATAAAGCATTCAATAAGAGAGTTGAAGTTATAACAAGTAAGGAGTTCATGACTAGAGAGTTAGATAAGGGTGGTTATTTGGAGATTAATGATGATGCACAGAAGAAGAAACTGCTGGAACTATCTGAAGGTTGTGAGAAGATGAAGGCACATGAAAAGAGTTGCTTTATATTGGATAAATTCCTACAAGAGAAAGGGTATCAAGCTCAACTCAAAGATATGAAGAATTGTCTTATATTTGATGAGAATGCATTCAAACGTGGACCGAAAGCTGTTACTTCACCAAAGATACAAAAGAATATTAAACAGTTCTGTGGAGAACGTGGGCCGTTATATTATGGATCAGAAATGCATGAACCAGATATATTACACTTTCAAACATCATCTGATGATGCATATCGCATATTGAACCATTTTTATACTGTGATATACTTCACAGATCCGATTGTAGACAATTATTACAAGCGATATGTACGAGACTTTATACATTATCATCAAAACATCTTTTGTGCTGCAGGCAAGATTGTCAAGGCATTACAAGTTGAGGGAATACAAAGGGGCTTCAAAATAGATGATGGAGGAGGTTTTTCTGCGTTGCATGTTAGGCGAGGGGACTTGCAATACAAGGAAGTTAAAATCAGTGCTGAGGAATGGTATAACAATACAGCTAAGCTTTGGCATGGAAAAGAAATCCTATACATTGCTACCGATGAAAAGAATAGGGCTTTTTTCGACCCTATTGCAAAGCATCATGATCTAAGATTTCTTGGAGACTACTGGGAAAAGGCTGGCCTTGCGAATCTTGATCCGAACTTCATGGGCATGGTGGAGATTGCAGTGGCAGCTAGAGCAAGGATATTCGTTGGCACGTGGCATAGTACGTTCAGTTCATATATCATGCGAATGAGAGGATACTATGGTATGAGCAAGATGTCAAATTACTACAGCTACAGACCAAGGCGGTTTATTATGCACAAGTGGGTTTACCCTGGCGGCAATTATGCAGCCCGAGAGTTTCAGTCTGCTTGGCTTGGAATCGATGGTGATGAGTACATACTTGGTGATCTCGAGCCGACCGTACCATCACCAATTGGAGCTTTAGCCGATACTTCGCTGATAGGAGAACCATTCAAACGTCCTACTCATCTATCTCGTGGGGTATCAGGACTACCCGTGTCTGAGACGCCGGCTTTAATAGGAGCAAAACGAGGTACAATTGAGTGTGATGTCAATGTTGATGATCTTGTTTATTGGAATGATCCACAAGGCACAACGGACAGAGACTTTGTAAGTCCTTTCCGTGTGTCAACTTCTGGAACAAACAAGTACATGACATTCTACCAAGATGCAGGACGCTTTAATAACATACGAATGGCATTAGAGATACTGATGATTATAGCTGCAGTGACTGGTCGTACTCTTGTCTTGCCTCCTACACAAAACTTGCACTTGGAAGAAGATGCCAGTAGTGTAGATAGCTTTGAAGAGTTCTACTCATTTCATACCGATGAATTCAAGAAACGAGTTCCTGTTATAACCATGAAAGAGTTTATTGAACGAGAACAAAACAAGCTATTTACATTAAATGACAAGGATTACAAACGAGTGATAGAACTTTCCGTATCGTGTCAGAATAGACGGAAGAGTGACATATACTGTGGTGAGATTTTTGACAAGATACAATTACATTCAAAGAAGACTATGATCGCTCCATTAGGAACCTCAGGCAAGTTCGACACTTGTCTCATCTTTGATGAAGAAACATACAGAAGTAGTAGTGGTCAGGGTTATGTTAGTCCTGAGATTAAGACGTTCTGTGGTCGTCGAACACCATACTTCTACTCAAGCAAACTCGATGATCCAGATATATTGCACTTTGATGCATTTGAGAAAGAGCACAGACTCTTGTCTCACTTTTACAACTACATATACTTTACCAACCCTGCTTACGACAACTATTATAAGCGGTTCATACGAGACTTCATGCACTATAATGATCGTATCTTTTGTGCTGCTGGTAAAATTGTCAAATTAGTCCAACAAGAAGCCAAAGAGCTGGGATTTTCTCTTGATGCAGAAGGTGGAGGCGGTTATTCGTCGCTGCATGTTCGGCGTAATGACCTACAGTTTCAAGATGTATTGATCTCTGAAGACAAATGGTGGGAGAATACTATTGAACTATGGTTGCCAAAGGAGATGATGTATATTGCCACAGACGAGAAGAATAAGATGTTCTTTGATAACTTTGCAATGAATGGACACGAATTGCGTTTCCTAGATGACTATTGGGAGGTAGCTGACTTGGGTAGCTTTAAGAAAGAACATCTTGGAATGATTGATGTGATTGTCGCTTCACGTGGACGAGCGTTTGCTGGCACATGGTTTAGTACGTTCACAGGCTATATAAATAGACTGAGAGGATACTATGGTATGAGCAAGCACACAACTTGGTATAGTTGGAATCCAGTCAAGTATGAAATGCAGAAGAAAGGGGCCGAGTTCTTTGCATCGTCCAATGAGTTCAAGAGAGAGTATGCAATTGGTTGGGTAGGAATAGATGGAGACAAACGAGTACAAGGTGATAATGAAGGTGAGACTGCAGGTGACAAGAAGAAGAAGGAACAGGCGACTCAAGAAACAAAGCCAGAGACTGATACAGTTCCAAAGGGAGAGCAATCAAAAGCCAAGACAATAACTGAGATAGCAATTGAAGCTGCATCAAAGAAGTTGGTAAACGATACTCAAAAAGTTATTGACAAAGAACAAAAGCCTGATGCTGAAGACTTGGCCAAGGAATCAGAGACAAAGCAAATTGATACTCCAAACAAAGTACCAGAACATGGAATAAGGTCGTTGGAAGAGAGCATGGTCCAGTCCATGGGCTTCCAGAGGAGGATGAATCCCTTGAGGTTGATAGTGATGGGATGACAATGTACACAGTCTTCTCAACAGATTGTGAGCAATTTCAACATTGGCAGTCATATCTACTCTTCTTCTCTGCCATGAGAATAAAGCAAACGGGCTTTATTACTAGAATAGCGTCGGGGTGTTCCGATAAACAACAAGCGGAGGCAAAAGAATGGCATCATGAGGTGAGTAGTGTGTGTTTATATGTTGTAGCATTAACTCTATTACATCTCAACACTTGTCTTCCATCTCTTTTCTTTCAGCATATTGCACCAATGTCAAGTAGATTTAGAATAATGTTTACACCCAAGTTCTCAGATATAAAGAATGAAGATGGGGAGACTACTGGTGGAAATTACAAGTATTTCAACAAGCCTTTTGGTGTCAAGTACTATTTAGAGCATAGTAATGACTTCGGATGGGATGAAGGCACAGGCAAGATGACAACTGTGAAAGATAAAGCAGTCGTTATAATCATTGATCCGGATATGATATTGATGAGTCCGTTGTCAACAGACTTTAGTGATAGCAGTGTTTCGTTTTGGAGTCCGTTTCATAAGAAAATTGAACGCAAGAAGAGGGTTGAGCTTGGCACACCGTTTGGACAAACGTATGGTTTGTCACATAAATGGATGAAGTTTGTCGATCTAGCTGGACCAAACAGTCTAGCGCTAAAGGTTGATGAGCGAAATGCAGATCTACACTATCAAGTGGGACCTCCTTACATCGCCTATGCCTCCGATATGATGAATACAGTTCGAAAATGGGCCGCACTGGAAAGTCCGCGTTAGTATTGTTTTATGATATGATTCGTGTGTTCAATATGACGCCTCAGTGATCTAGTCACTTTGTTTGAACTTGGTTTGCCTTAGTCTCACAGAAGTTACAATCGCCTCTCTTTCATCTTTATAACTTGTGAAACGCGCATCTTCCAGGTACCAAAGGTTCACAAAGCAAAGCCTGAGTTGATGAGTGAGATGTATTCCTATTGTCTAGCTGCAGCAGATCAAGGATTGCCACATGAGGTGGTCAACTCAATGATGATAAGTGCAGTTGATGCCTATGGCGAGGCATGGGATCTAGTAGACGCAGTACCTGATGATGAAGTGTGTTTGACAGGTATAACGCCCACTCAAAGCAAGTATCCACTCCCAAATGTGATACATTACTGTCAAGGTTATGGAGTTGGAGAAGTATACTTTACAAAATACCAAATGGATCCAGACATATTTACATGCTCGGCACAACGTCTTGATGAGCCGGGCAATGATGCAATGTCGCCTGAGAATGCATATAAAAGGAGAAACAAGAAAGCGAAAAAGGAAGTGTTTGAAAAGTCCAAGCTTCATAAGAGAAGTGTTTTCATAACATGTGCCATGACATCTGTTGTTAATGAAGCTTTACTCTTCTATAAGCTACACCATTGCAGTCACCGATAACAGCTTAAAGTTAACAGCTAACTTATTAAAAGTTATCTTTCGCTTTACGTATCTTGTGAAATATTGATGATCCATCCTCTTCACTTGTTGCACCTACATTATTTCTAATTTCAGCACTAACATCACCTCTTAAAAATGGATTGGTTGCTTTCTCTTCCCCAATCAACGAAGGAACTGTTGGCTCCTTTCGTGCCCGCTTTGCTTTAATCTCTTCCACTCTTTTTACTAGCTCAGGATTGCCTGGTTCTACACTCATTGCAAATCGAGCATTTGCTTCGGTATACTCATGTGCACAGTATATTGTAGTATCATCAGGCAAGTCTCGCAATCTTTGCAGACTAGACCAGAACTGTTTTGGACTGCCTTCAAACATTCGACCACATCCTAGACTGAAGATAGAATCACCAACAAAGGCACTCTTTTCATTTGGAAAGTAATAAGCAATGTGATTCAACGTGTGTCCTCCGACATCTATCACCTCTACCTTTGCTCCTCCAAAAGTTATTTCATCACTAGCTCTTAATGCATTGTCCATGCATGGTATATTCTCTTCTGCTGGACCAAATACTTGCACTACGTCTTTTTTCAATTCCATGTTTCCACCACTGTTGGAAGTATTTATATGGAAAAGTATTCAATTCATATCATCATTGTAAAAGTGTATATTGCAATTCATATTTCATCATTATATAAGTGTTGATAGATAAAGAAGGGTGAGCAACAAGTTAGAAAGGTGTATATCATATGATCATGATATATATACTTTGACTTATGATAGTATTGTAGTATGAAAAGATAAAAATGTTTCTTACACATGATCGTGATGATGGTGAGTATTGAGTATATGCGTTAGAGTCCATCCTCGCTTTTCAAGTTCACGATTATATGTAGTAGCACATGGTGTATCAACAGCAGCTGTTTCACCCGTCTTGGGATTATGAATTAAATATCTTTACATGTATTGCAAAAGAAAGATATGAGTGGTGAGGGATATGCATTTTATAATATTGAGCACTTGATATAGTATGTATCCATCATTAGCTAAAATTTTCTCAACATATATTGGCAACAGTTGAAAGATGCCTTCGGATAATGTAGGTAAGCTATGCAATCATATGGATGGGTGATCAATCCTTCACCACTTTGTCTACTATCTTTGGAGGAATTTTGTACTTACCCGTAGTTGTCTGATAAGCAAGGAAATTGCGCGATTTCAAGAGATCCAGCCGATGCACTCGTCATGGTATGTGACCAACTACTAGAACTGCTTGCTCTACGTGTGGTAAAAGATGTTACGTGATGGAAGAGGGCCGCCGTTTTGATGATGCGTAGCATGGTTATTTTTAATATATTAGTACAGTCCTTCAGTAATCCTGTACCGTACCGTTATTGCCCACAATACACCATTGGTGAGGGACAGACGTATTCAATCTCAGCCAACCATCTGACACATCAACTTTAATTTGCACTCCTGTACTCAGAATATAAATAAATACCCCTAGTTGAATATTAATTTGAATAAAATGAGTATTTATAGCTAAAAAAAGAGATAATATTAGTTGCACTAGGGTTATAAATCTTTTTTATCACACTTTATTGAGTTGCACTAGGGTTATCTAGGGTTGATTTTCCTGACGCGAGTATGGCTCCAAATCACAAATACCTTGGCCAAAGTACTATTGAAGAAGAGTAGTATAGGTAGAAAAAAAGAAATCATGCCTAACTCCTCTAAAACCTTCAAATAAAAAAACTTATTTTTGGGCGCCTATTGTACCTATTTGGGAGCCTAACACAACCAAAAAATGTCCAAAAATGATGGCAGACACCAATATTTGATCGTCTGATACAGATGATTCAGATGGAAGCATCTAATTTATCATCAGAAAAATAAGTATTTTCAATTGGTTGAGGCCCCTATAATAAAGCTCATAATGAAATAACCTTATGTAGAAAAAGCAGAAATAGACATAAAAATACAAGTCACCACTAATGTGAAGACAAATAACATTCTTGACCAAAAATGTCAAAAAAACTGGTTTGGTGTTTTTATAAGATCTGATAGGCAATCAAAGAGAGAAGAAATCCAACGTTATTAATTCAATAACCTTGAAAAGGCAGAAAAAGACATAAAAAATACAAAGGTGGAGGGTGTTACAATCATGCTGGGAGTGTTCATCACTTTGTTATACACCCATACAATGCCAAACATCTACTATTGTAGCACCTGCATGCTGCTATACCCCCACTTGATGGCCAAACTTGTCTGA
>Ga0214481_101266_pt1 | contig 10456 bp, 5 predicted proteins | sample M1_20Mar14CPVII9_4_FD_165057 | JGI IMG/M metagenome (GOLD analysis project Ga0214481, IMG submission 165057) | Marine eukaryotic communities from Monterey Bay, California, United States - M1_20Mar14CPVII9sort6BwellG10 | ecosystem: Environmental > Aquatic > Marine > Unclassified | place: USA...
TTGGTTGTAATCGAATCCATCGAGTAGCATCAGTAATATCACAGGCACTACGGATAAACACGCCTGAAAGATTCCATGGCGAAAAAAGTGATGATTTAATACTAATGATAAGCACGGGAGATAATCCTAGAGTCAAAAGTTACTGTATTGGAGTAGGAAGAAGGAGCAGTCCAGATTATTGTGGAAGTTTTAATTTTGCACCTATATTACAATCGGGTAGTGTATTTGTTGATTCAAAGTACCTACCCAGTATGATTGCCTTTCCCATGCCTGTTCGACCACATCTACCATGCTTTGATACATGGCAAATAGAGGGTAAAGTCTGTCAAGATCTACAACCCAAGCTTGACTTTACAGATAATAGCATCAAGACAGGCTTGGTCTATGGAAAAGAACTTGGTATAATAACAGATCAGAATGAAGACAGTTACTGGGATGACTTAATATCGACAATCATATGGAGAGGTACCGACTTTGGGTTTTTGCACACTATAAATCAAGAGATGAGAAGACCTACATATGCATTAGATATCGAACCAAAAGCACAAGCAATCGGCGGACTTGAACAATTTGATAATGAATACGATAAGAAACATTGGGTTATACAAACATTGTGGGATATGGGCAAGGCAAAGTTACTACCGCGATGGAGAGGAGTACTTATGACATCCGAGGCAGAGCTCGAAGCTGAGCATTTGTCAACACAAGAGAACGAGGAAATTCCTTGGGTTAATATTAAGTTTGCCAACATTAATGATGGAGGTAAAAAGGTACCAGCAAGTGAACATGAGGATTATAAACTATTGTCAGAGCTGGGTATCTCTGTGATTGGAGAATATGTCAACATGGCACAACAAGCCAAGTACAAGTATCACATCGACTTAGGCGGTGGAGGAGGTACAACATGGACGGTAAGCATATATATTATTGTCACGCTTATTACACTTTAGTTTTATGCATACATTCAACTCACATCTCGACTTCTTCCTCTATACTCACTCTACAGGGTACAATTGAAAAGCTTGCCCTTCCTGGCTTACTCTTTCATCATGTAACACCAACAAAGGATTGGTTTCATGATTTGTTAGTGCCCTGGGAACACTATGTCCCTGTCAATGAAGATCTGAGTGATTTAAAAGCCAAGTATGATTGGGCACAGAAACACCCTCGTGAAGCCAAGAATATAGCAGAGAATGGTACAAGATTTGCTAGATGGATGGGTACAGTGGAAGGATTTAGCCAATTGTACGAGCAACACTTTTTAAATCCGCTGAAGAATGTAGTGAATGCCTATCAACCTACATTACCAGAAGGTTATGAAGACAAGAGTATAATAGAGATTATCGAGTCAAAGGGTGAAGGACAGTATGATATTGTGAGCCGTTGTTCTGGATTAGTATCGTTGTCATGTGATGGTAAGGACTGGCATGGCGGCTGAAACTTTATGCATTCTCAAAGCATATAAAAACAACGATCATATCCTATTTAAAGGTATGACCCCAACATGTCGGCGACCAATAATGCATCTAATTAACGGCTAACTTAACACCTTAAGGATAGTTGAGAGTGACCCCAAATGTCACTTCAGAAAGATTCCAAGAAGTTTGTTCAAAAATTTATCCGAATGGGCCTGCTCCAAAACGATTATCTCCCGTGCTTATCATTAGTATTAAATCATCACTTTTTTCGCCATGGAATCTTTCAGGCGTGTTTATCCGTAGTGCCTGTGATATTACTGATGCTACTCGATGGATTCGATTACAACCAAAGTTACAACCTTTAATATTATGTATGACAACGAAAGAGTCTGATTTAGCCTCGTATACGAAGAAGAAGATGGTATACCGAAAGGCATTTACTGCATGAAAACAGTTCTCAATATTGTAGGATGTCATAGTTGGTGGTATATCAACCGGTTGATTTGCATGTGTGTATATATCATAATCTGCAATAAACTCATTTGGTATTGCAAATTGTGTTGTTTGTTGCAACGGAGCATCGGACCGAAGAGTCACAGACTTTGGGTCTGTAAATTGGGAGAGTGATAATAACTGACGATGCCTAGGTGTTGTATTCGAAGTTTTGCTTGCGGTACGCAATGTACTGTATAACACAGCAACTAATATGAAAGCAACAATAACTCGATGCGCATGTGATATGCTCAACATTATTTTGTATTTGTCTCCGGCCGTATAAGTATCAACTACCAATATAAAACTCTATATTTATTCTTTACATATTCATGATGAGATATGTAATACTGGTGGATTTGTATTGAGCAAGGTAGGTAATAGATGTGCATAATAGAACTTGTAATTGTGTGAGAAAAAAAAAAGATATTTGCAATCATAGTGACTCGCGAGTCACTCTTTCAGTATTTAATCTACTAATCTAAAAATTTACGAGTGTGAACATTCTAATCCTAAATTTATATACTACAATTTTCAGAACGTTTGATTTTTTGTGGGTGGTTAATAATATTTAGTGGGTAAAAAATGTTAGTGTAATTTTGCTAAGAAAATTTTGTGGGGTAAAATTATTAACTTATTTACACGTAGAAACGCCTAACAAAATGAACAACACAACATTGCAAATAATAGAGAGACTTTGTGACGTTGTTATGGCCGTAGCAATGTACCCACCACGCCTCCACCTATACTAAATATCTCGTCAAGGTCATCATCCACATGCTTATGTATAATTTGGTCGTACGTCATGCCTGCAAAGATCAGTAATATCATCTACAAAATACAGCAAAATACCAACAAATACTCTAATGCTTTCTATAACATCTATTTATACATCATATCATAACTGCCAATCATTATATTACGTATTAAACCATCTATATTAAAGGTGGATAGTGTTGGTGGTATACCAATTATTATATAAACAGTGCAAATCGGTCATTACACAAGTAACAACGTTATCTTAACAACAACAATATATAATGTCTGCTGTATTTACTGTTCGTCCACAGTTACAAACGAGGGTGGCTAGTATTCTACATCCGTCGAATGAAGGTCGTGGCACTGGATGGTCTCAAGAGATGAGGTCTTTCTGTTTAGCTGTTCGTCAAGCTGGTGCATCTCGTGATCCATTATTTGTACAACTCCGGGCAAATCGTTTATACCCTTCCGTACAATCTGAGGAGAGATGGCACAATATGCTCACCATTCTAGGCCATTGTCTACCGTGTAGACGTACTGGGAACAAGCGTGCAACAGTCCTACGAGACCACGATCAGATCCTTATTGCCTTATATCGTATACCCTTCCCCAAAGCAACATCAGCAGAGGTTAATGCATTTCTATACCGCGCAAACTATGGGGATGTTAACTTCCGCTTCTATACCCCATCCCAAATAACCGAGTGTGAGAAGAGAATTGGTTTGACTAGGAAGAGGGGTAGTACAACGGCATATCAAGCATATTTACCAAGAAACATTAGGAAGAGGTGGATCTACTGGAACTTGCCATATCCATATGGTATTGCTGACATTCGACGTCAAGATTTAATAGATCTTGATGAGTGTGGTGTCGAACTCTCTACTGCAGAGAGAGGAATTGGCAAGGCATACGTCGGCAAACGGGTCAAGCAGGCTGGGTTGTATAGTAAGAGTGATAAGTACAACCTCCTTCTTGCTATATCAGGCGACCCCGCAGGGAATAGATGGAGAGATATTTGGACGGGAGAGGGCACAACAGGAGATAGAATGATTGAATTCATCGAGACTATTATCAATGAACTTGGCCCTGGCACTCCAGCTCGGAGGTATTGCTTTATAATGGACAATCTTAGGTATGTTTTGGTGGATATATTATGTTGTCTGTGTATTACATTATTGTTCAATATGAATACACTCAAGTTCCCTCCTTCTCTGTATCAGTTCTCACCACAATGCTCAAATGGCTACAATCATATTCAATGCTGGACATAGATTGGCATTCCGGGCACCATATTATCCAGTCGATGGACCAATTGAATATGTATTCAATACAATTCAATTTTTACTACAGATCAATAATAATGCCATCAACGATGGTCCATCTCTGCAGCAAGAGTTGAACTTGTGTATTACTGATGTACACAACTTTGAGCCATATTTTGAGTACTGTGGTTATTGGAGAACATAAAGTCTAGTTCAGTTACTTATTGGTGTTAGAGTATTCTTCTATTCTGCATTGAAGTTAAGAGCTTGATGAGACTTATCGGGGATAAGGGAGGGGAGATATGAAAGTCTGTGCCTTCTCCTTATAAGAGTTAGGTAAAATGATGTTTAACATTAGACAATGTGTGTATATGATATGTTGATTGATAACTAAAGGTTATTAGACTAGCTATTTAGTCTCCCCTCTCATATTCTCTACTATCCCCGCCCCCCACTAACCCGCCCCCAGATACCCACTATGCTCTACTTTCCCCCTGATGTAAGTAAATGTTTACTCATTCTCATTGCTAATCTCCAAATCCTCAACCAATCCCACAACATTGTCTGCCCTCTCTGGTGTTTCCATGTCGTCTTCTGTGTCAAGTACCTCGTCATACACTACTTGATTGTATGGACGAGTTAGATGTTGAAGTGATTGTGCAATCCGTTTCTTCCTCTTAGGATTTTTTTCCGAACGACGTGACTTCCGGAGTTCTGTTCGGGTGTTTACAATAACAGCAGGAGTCTCATCTTCATTCACAGTAGTTCCACTATCGGCAGGTGTACGAAGTGGAGCACCTGGTGGTTGGACGGGTGGTGGACGTTGGAATGGCATATTACGTTGTTGCGGTGGAATGGGTGGAGGCATGTTACGTTGTGGTGGCATTTTACGTTGTGGACTGTCTATATGGAGCGTTCCGTCCTCATCCATATAAGTTCCATCATCCAAATAAGTACCATCATCAATATTTTTCATCCACTCTTCAGAAGTAGGTGCAGCATTCATCATCGACTGCTTTGTATCCTTGGACATACCACCAGCCATCAATGCCTGTATTTGATCCTCCTCGGACAAGCCATTGGGTACATAATCACTTGGGTTGAAAGATGACGGACGTTGTTGATTGAATGTTGGTGGATGTGCAGCAGCAGCACCCGCGGCTGTTTGACTACTACCACCACCAATAGCACCTTGAATTAGTTGAGAAGCCAAGTTGCCAGACCTACCCGCTTGAATGAATTCTTGTGTCATGTTTGAGTAGTCAGGGTTGATTCTGTCTAACATTCCAGGGAGAGGTTGATTGGCGGCTCCACTACTAGCACCTTCCTCCTCTGCCATCCGTGGCAAGCCTGGTAACCGATTGTTCTTTTGGTGGGCATTCTTATTGGCACTAATAGATCTGGTGTCAAACTCATGACCCCCTGGCAAGTTTACTACTGTGCTTCGACCTAAATTATCCCTCAAAGTTCGCATACCCTCTGTGTTGAAGGCATTGGCACCAATCCGTGCAGCCGCCACGGCAGCACTATTATAGAAGTGATCTACTACCGCACCTTGATCATTGGACCCCTGCACAAGACCTCTACTACTTTGGAGAGCGGCATTAGCCCCCATGGCACCATTCCTGAACACGTTCTGAAGGAAGTTGGCTGTTTGATGTTCCCCCGACTGTTGTGGTTGGTGTAATTCTTGATGTGCAGCCACAGCCTTGGCCGATGCAATGGCCTGAAGATCCTTCTTGGCAAACCTCTTGCTACAAATACAAGTACAGATACTACACGAGCACTTTCGACGTGAACCACTTGTAGTGAATGGATGACGCTCTCGGATGGTAGAAGCAATCAAACTTGGATGAACCCCACCAGTCCCCTCCTCATCAGGAATCACACGACAATATAAGAAGCAGCTACTCCCAACATCACTACCCTCCTGTAAACAAAATGAAGTGCTGCACATACATTGAAGTGCAGCGTCATCATACTTTGGGGCTCTTGGCTTCTTATTCATTATGTCTTTAGAACCGTGTGGATCACGTGGAGCTTGGGGTTCTGGATCACCACCTCCTTGACTTTTCTCCCAAGCATCTTTAGCAGTCTTGTACGGAGTCCACACGTTCATCCTCTCATCATAAATCTTCTTCTTCGCACGATTCCTCTGTTCATATAAAGCATTGTCTGGATCTTCATTAATGCTTGCGTGATTGCAAAATGGACAGTTATGATATGCACTGTCATTTGGGATGAGGCTTGGAATGAACTTGCGTGACTTTTGTTGGGGGGTAAGCGGAAGACCTTTGAGAAGTGGATTGTTTGTTGTGTTGCTGGCCTTTGTTAGTATCCTTGCATCCACGTTTTCGCGCAAGGTCATGAACTCCCTCATCAACGTAATATGACTTGGCTCAGCCCGTGCCGATCGGGTTGAAACACCCTGCGATGTATTCTCCTTATCATAATAATCCAATAGTAATTGAAAGGGATCAAATAATCCAACAATTGTTTCTGCAAGCTTCTTATTGTCTGCTTTGTTATTAATACTATTGTTAGAATGCAATACATTCCCCACCTTGAAATGGTTTCCTAATTGTTCATTTAGATCTGTGTTTGTATATGACTCATCGGCCTCGGACGCAAGCTGTAGTATAGATGTCTTGGAGTTTTTAACACGGACAAGAAGATCCTTCTTTGGTTGCCCTTTCAACAGTGCATCTGCTGTTCGATCTTGGAGTTCTTTACTACGGTTGTTATTTGATATTCGAGGAGCTGGTGCAACGCTTAGTAGATTTTGTTGTTGTTGTTGAAATTGTGAATCGTTTGCTTGGCGCATCATCTTGATAATACTATCCACCTTTAATATAGATGGTTTAATACGTAATATAATGATTGGCAGTTATGATATGATGTATAAATAGATGTTATAGAAAGCATTAGAGTATTTGTTGGTATTTTGCTGTATTTTGTAGATGATATTACTGATCTTTGCAGGCATGACGTACGACCAAATTATACATAAGCATGTGGATGATGACCTTGACGAGATATTTAGTATAGGTGGAGGCGTGGTGGGTACATTGCGACGGTCACTACTAATAACGTGTCTTTGCTACTAATTGAAGTAGTGAGTTTGTTAGGCGTTTCTACGTGTAAATAAGTTAATAATTTTACCCCACAAAATTTTCTTAGTAAAATTACACTAACATTTTTTACCCACTAAATATTATTAACCACCCACAAAAAATCAAACGTTCTGAAAATTGTAGTATTACAACTCTATTCCATTACAACTTCTTATCTTGATGTTGACTTCACTACATCATTGACCGAGAACGTTACATCATCTACCAAACCAACACAATCATTTTGTTGATAGCCACCACATTCCATAATCGGTCGAAGTCCATTATTTCCTCCTCCCTTCGCTCCCCCAGTGCCCTCCATTGTTATTCTCATAACTTCTCTCCAATCACTGCCTTGTTCCAATGGCTGATAAGCCTCAACAACACGTTGTAAAGGCCATTCATAATACTGATGAAAAAATTCTTGCATACCTTCTGGAGTGCCAAGTCGTTTAACAAACTGGGTAGCATTATCAGAGATACGTTTCGCCATGACAGGATGAGATTCCGCCCACTCAAACTTTTCCTTAAGATCTGACAAGTTCGCCTTGACTGGTACATAGTGTACCCACGGCTTGAGCACGTCATGTAGATAATCTTTAGTGGGCGTAACATGATGGAATAACAAGCCAGGTAGGCCAAGCTTCTCGAGCGTACCGCTCCAAGTTGTTCCTCCACCGCCGCCGATATCAATATGATACTTGTATTGGCCTAAAGTCTCGAGGGACATGCCTTCACCTATGGCAGGAATGCCAAAGGCTTCAAACTCTTGATAGTAGGGAATCTCTGATGTGGGTGTCTTTTGTGCTCCGACAGCAGCTCCTCCTGTGACTTGGCCATTATACATTGATCCTGCAAACTTGATATTACACCACGGAAGGATGGGTGGGCCGTCTATACCCATTTGTTTGGCTTGCTGTTGCTGCTCGTCTTGAGTCCACCAGCTTCCAGGCACTTGACCTTGATCTTGTTGGTCGTCTACTTCTTCTAGGACGTGTTCCTCCTCTTGTAGACCTCGCCTCAAGTTCTTCTTCTCTTGTCTCCTCGCTTCTCGTGCCTTGATACGATTCATAATTCGAAGTTCAGCATCTCGTTCCGCTTCAGCTGTCCATACAACTCCCTTCCATCGAGGGATCAACTCGTTATATACCTCTCTCATTGCCTTGGTGGCTGCAAGTTTCAAGGAGTTCATATCACCACTCTTAACCAATCCTACATCCATATCAAAGTTGGGTGTACGCAACTCGGGAAACAATTTGTGAAGATAACTAAAGTCTGTACCACGCCAAACAACCTGAGGTATAAGCTCATCAAACTGCAAACCAATTGTTTCAGGAAATACCAATCCATTCGGATTCTCTTGACTTCGTTCATAATAATAGTCACAAACTTGTCCAGTACTTATCCAATAATGAAAACATGATAAATGATTTAATTGTGGCATTGGCATTGATATCATTGTTGGGAAACTAATTTGTTTACGGAATACACTTCCGAATGATAAAATTGGTGCTAATGTATCACCATTCATATCTTCGGCACAATTTATTGATCCTGATCGGATACAATCTTTGTATAGCCAATATTTGATACCAGGATAATCGGCACTTGATATACTCAAACTAAACTCAGGTTGATCACTGTTAAACCTCTGTGGGAACATTGTCCGTAAACTATTTGATAAGATCTTAAAGGAAGTAATTAACTTGTGACAGCCCGGTATCCATCTCATTGAATTGGAATAATGAATGATCATCTTATCAGATTGTGGATCGTACACTAATATAGCAATGGTATCGTGATAGTAGGATAATGTTTTTAAGACATTGTCAAATGTGTATGGTTCGAGTGGTTCGAGAGGTTCCTCTTGGAAAACTGCTGGTTGTGTTAGATCAACAACAGGTGACTCCGGGTCTTCAGCTTGCTGTTCTTCCTCTTCGGAGATTTGAGGGATATCAAATAACTCCTCATAATCCTCCTCAACTAAATTATCACTACCGCCAACACTGAACATTCCCTTCTTTAATAATCTACCCCGATTCTTCTTCTTGTTGCTAGAACCAGCTAGAGACAAAGAACTGCCAATTGTCCTCTTCATTCGTTTCATTTTTCGATTCATACTTTGACTATCAAAGTCACTAACAATTAATACCGGTAGACAAACAGCTACTATTAATATAAGTGATGATATTGCAATTATTGACTTCATATTATGTCGTATATATCTTTTAAGTAATGTAGTAGCTTGTCGATTATTACTCCTTCTAGAACTTCGTTTAGATGTACTATCGCTACGATGACTCTTGCTACTTGTTTTACTTTTATATGTCTTAGAGGTAGTAATCGTCCCACCGCCATTGCCATCTGGATAATGATTGACATTGATATTCACGGGTAAGGGGGCATTTGGTCCATTTGTCCATGGGTTACGTTTGTGATATTTGATCATTGATAGAGGAGGAGACTTGTGAATCTATGTCGATAGAATCGAGGGATGAGCGGCGGGTATTCTCTTGCCAATCAGTCATTATATTGCAAAAATATAATTATGAGTTATTCGCTGCCGTCTACCATATCGTTAGGGCTGTGTCAGCTGGCCACTTTAAAAACCCCATTGGCCAGTACACTGGCCACTTTAGTACAAAAGTACGCAATACGGATACTTATCGGATACAAATATGGATATTATACCCATATATATGTCATTTGTATCCAAATTGGCTGGCCACTTTGGCCAAAAATCTGGCCTCATTGGCCATTGGCCAGCTGACACAGTCCTACATATCGTTTGGGTTTCGGAGAATCTCCAGGCCAGGTATCCTTTGGTATCCTCCCAACTCCCAACTCTCACTTAGACTTTTAATTGTTTGAGTTATTTGCAGTGGTTATCGTGCATAGTCATTAGATAGAATATCGTATACACTAGGTTCGAATCCTACTGTTTTGTCCCTCTATCACCTTTGGATTATATTATTAGTGCTTGACCCTTTAGCTCAGTGCCTCAGAGCGCTCCACTAGTGCGGCACTACTTGATTGGTATCGTGTATACACTGTGATAATATAGTCACTTCTATAAGATGGGCGGGACATCAGATGTAGACAGTCGTGATAAAAAGCGACGTATCCTAAACGATCACAAACAACAAAAACAACTTCGAAGTAAGAGTGTTGGGTCAAATCCATTATTACGTGGCGGCGGCGGTCGTATATTAAATCAAAGTAGTGGTAATGCATTGGATAAACGATGTAGACGATTATCAGGTTATTCAGTTAATAATGAAGATGATAGTGGAACAGTAATGAGCAGTGATAGTCAATTATCAAGAGGTATCTCATCAACTACTAATTCTATATCAAACAATAATTATGATTCACAAAGACCAAGGGTATATACATTAAATCTTAAGATATC
>Ga0214481_101268_pt1 | contig 10425 bp, 6 predicted proteins | sample M1_20Mar14CPVII9_4_FD_165057 | JGI IMG/M metagenome (GOLD analysis project Ga0214481, IMG submission 165057) | Marine eukaryotic communities from Monterey Bay, California, United States - M1_20Mar14CPVII9sort6BwellG10 | ecosystem: Environmental > Aquatic > Marine > Unclassified | place: USA...
GCCCAAACTGGAAGATGCGAGTTTAGCGGTTTATGAAGATGAAGAGAGATTATTAAACATCTGTCAGTGCAAAGATAAACAAAGGTCAAGTGAAGCACTCAGATCACAAATACTTCATACCGATTGAACACATGAATTCTTAAGATAAAACAGTACTAACGCGGACTTTCCAGTAATGCTGTCGAGACTATCAAACCCATTCCGCATGCAAAGGCAACTATTCTAATGTTTGTGGCGCCAATTGTAGATTGTTTTTCGTGTGCATTATATACCGCTGATATACGTCGAGAGGGTAAAAGACCTTCCTTCTTTTCTACAGTATCTGTTGTTGGTGTAGTTGTTGCCATTGTTGTTTACTGATACCTATTGCCTATTAGGTAGTATTGTTTGATGTTGTTGTTACTGTTGTCTTTGTAACAATATACCAATGTACATGAGGGTATTTAATCTATCACCGCTATTGATCACTGCTCGAACTACCACCCTCTTAAGTTTATGATGTTATTAGTATAGTAGTATTAGGTACACAACTCTAACAATAACATACACTGATTCAAGGGTTCATATCAAAAATACTAACAACCATCGTCAAACACTTTCTCGTTTTTGCGAACTATGGTGCGACATTTGATTTGTCACCCCGTCCACTCAATCTTCGATAAAAACGAGATGTACAATAGACTACAATTTACAATACATTACCAAAAGAGCTAGCATCACGCAAGCAAAGTCTCGATTCAATTGAATGACCGCACTGGCACATCAACACATACATCATACAACTACTAATAATAATAATACTCTCATAAAAATATTATAATACAATTTTAATTTATCATGGGAGATGATTACATATCGCTCAAACCTTTTGTCGGGGGAGCTGAGAAAGCTAGAAGAAATGCCCGTAAGCGTATGCATCAACCTAAAAGATCAGACAGCAGCTCCAACAATAAGAGGCGACAAAATAATATCAATCAAACTATAATACCCTATCCAAAGTCAATGAGAGAATATGAACGTTACTTTGGTTCATTACTATCATCATCAACTAATGCAATACATAAGTCTGAAACTGATGGAAGGTTACATTCTCAAGTTATGCAACAGGCTTGTACTTTACTTAATGTCCCCGCTTTGCCACCTCCGCCGTATCTACAACAAAAGTTAGCATCCAAAAGTAATGATGATGCTCGAACACACCATTTACTGCAACGATCTACTTCACTCCTTAGTAATATCAGTAGTAGTACTACATCATCATCATCATCTGGTACATTTGATAATGCACGAAGTTATTACATGTCAAAGGTACCCTTGATATTAGAAGAAAGTAGATGTATAATAGCAACATCTCTAGCTCAAGTTTATAAAAATAACAACAATAATAATAGAAAGCAAAAACGAAATGGTAATAGTGATAGTTTTACATTGCAACTTACATCAATAGAAGAAAAGTATCCAAAGATTACAAATAGTAGACAACGGCAGTATGCACCTCTCATATTAAACTTTGAAATTGTTACAAATAAGAATGATTGTGGTGGTAATGAAATCAAATCAAAGTGTACAAGACCTGGTAGTGTATTGCTACTTCAGCAACAAACTTCTTCTGTCTTGGCTTGTATAGTGCCCAATGGGAATCATCAAGCTGTATCTGCAAATGTACTTTCATTGATGATATTTCGGAGAGATGATCTTCAACTTACGGAGTTTAATAATGACGATCAAAGTAATAGCAATATAGAGAAGAAATTAATATTTCATGCAACAGCAGTGACTACACTAATCGGACAAGTACGACAAATCGAAGCTTGTCTACGAATGGTAAAAGTGTCATTTATGCACAAATTATTAGGGCAGAAGAGCTCTACTCATATTAGATTTGATAATAGTTCTGAGGAAGAAGAAGTTGTTGGAGAAATTTCAGATACTGGAGAGGATATAATTCAAGAAGGGTATTATGTCAAAGAAGATGGTGAAGAATACACATCTGATGATGATGAAGGAGAAGAAGAAGATACAGATCACAATACTAGGAACAACTTGTCGAGTCTTCTCAAAAGAATACCAACACTCAATCAGACACAAGAACGAGCTGCAAAACGATTTCTAGACTCGCCTAACGAGTCTTTGATACTTGTTCAAGGTCCACCGGGCACGGGAAAGTCTACCTTTTTGGTAAATATTATATGCAGGAGGTTGGTAAGCAATCCCAACGCACGTATTATGGTGACTGCCCCTACTAACAAAGCTGTGACTGTATTAGCAGAACGATTCCTCAAAGTTATTTCTGGTGATGAGACTCCTTTCTGTCCATGCGTACTGATCGGAGTTGAGGACAAACTGATTGATACATCTACTGAGCATGTATCATCTGATGCACTTCCATCTTCCTTGAGAAGTATCTTTGTATACTCATGGGTGGACACGGTAAAGGATGAGTGTATCTCATTACTGTGTAATATCAAAGACCTGCAGAGACCAAATGATACCGAATGCAATACATTGATTGCAATTGCAGAAAGAATCAAGACAAAGATAGTTATGAGTATCCCGAGTGTTAGCAATGTTGTCCGTTGTGCAAAACTGCTAGTCAAAGAGTTGAAGGAAGAAAGTCTCGAGACTGCAATCATACAAATAAAAGACTTGGTAGAAGCTCTTGGTGTTATGGATTCACCTGTATCGGAGTTGTTGGCAACTGCTCGTGTTATCTTTTGCACACTCTCAACAGCGGGTTCGTCAATCCTCAAGCAAACACGCAGAATTGATGATCTATTAGTCGACGAGGCTGCTTGTGCGACTGAAACTGAGATATGCATTCCATTTCACCTTCGTCCCCAACGAATGCTAGCTGTTGGAGACCCTCTTCAATTACCTCCCACAATTATGAGTCGACACGCTGCGAATATGGGGCTATCGACCTCGATGCATGAAAGATTGATGAATCAGTGTTCAGATGAATATGTCATGTTGGATAAACAGTACCGAATGCGTCCATGTATAAGTACATTTCCTTGTAAACAATTTTATGATGGAATGATCTCAAACGGAGATAATGTATCAAGTAGCTCGTATACAAGTGAAATTGCACTACCAAAGATGGGAGCCTATTCTTTTATCAATGTCTGCGGTAAAGAGTCTCAAATGTCAACCGGGTCGTACTGTAATGAAGCAGAAGGTGATGCTGTGGTTTCGCTTATTGAACAAATTGCTGCAAGACAGATTGACAACTGGCACCACTCTGATAAACTTCGTATCATCACATTCTATCAAGGTCAAGTAACTCTTCTCAGGCGTCTTCTCGCAAAGAAAGGGTATAGCAGAGTATTGGTTGCTACCGTCGACTCGTCACAGGGTTGTGAAGCAGATGTTGTTATCATATCATTTGTTCGCTCATCTTCCAAGAAGGGCAAGCATGCAGCTGGTTTTCTCTGTGATGATAGGAGAGTAAACGTCGCATTAACAAGAGCTAGGCATCAACTCATCTGTGTTGGTGATGCTGAAGACACATTGAGCAAACAGGGGAGTGCAACCTTGAAACACCTAGTGTCAGATGCACAAAACAGAGGGTCTTTACTAGTATAACTACACATATTTACATTTACTTAACATTTAGACTTCCTCGTCAGCTTGCTCACAATACTCAACTTCTATGGCTACATCTTCAATTGCGATATCTTCGTCGCTCGGTGCATCCTTGTTGCAAAGACCTCCTTCTTCTCTATTGAACATTTTGTTTCTCGCTTGAGTTGCCGACCCCAAAGCACTGCAAGCAGATTCAAGCGACGCATTTAGCTGCTCCAAGATATTACATCCTTCAATCGGGAAGGCGTTCAGCTCTGGACTTTCTAATATAGTCTCACGAGTTGCAGGGTTTGCAGATTGATGTGGTTTTATCTGTATATCATTTTTCTGCTGCCTGGCAATGTCAAAAAGATCTGTAGCTTTAAGCTCTAAGTAATTAGTACTACTTTCCTCTGTTGACGCTAGGACTGACGTGACATTTGTGCTCTCATCTAAAGTCGAACCCAATGATGCAGTAGATCCAACACTTGTTTTCTGTGAGAAGTCTTTGACTTCACTCTTTATAGGCACTGTACTTATAGCCGTCTCATTTTGAGGTGCATCCATTGTGTGTGTGTAATACTTTTGTGGGTCTACAACATCACTATTAAGGCCAGAGATTGTTGTTGGATGACCACTACTTATTATTGGCATGGAAGGTCTAAGGTCGATTGTCTGTGGTTTGCTGAACTGCTCATCAAATGGGGAGTCTGTTTTAAGCTTTGTTTCTTCTCCATTATTCTTAGCAACTCTTTGTTTTATTCGATCTTTTGATACTTTTGCCTTCTCAAGAAGTGTGTGGTGATTTGATACTTTGGAAGTAGCAGATACTTTGCCTCCCTTTTGTTTATCCTTCCTTTTATCTCTAATCTTTGATAATGCTCGTGCTGACAATGTTGATCCTGATGTTGCCTGACTCGATACAGATGCTACACTTTGTTCATCTCCTCTAGGAGAACGTAAACGAGATCGTCTTGCATATGCCTGAGGTAGTGAAGATGACCGTACATGCCCCGAGGATGAAGTAGAAGCTACTGATTTGGTTGGAGAAGGCATATCCTCTAATATAGTTGGTGATCTATTTGCTGTTGACATTTCATCCGTATCATGCTGATCCATATCTGAATTAGTGTTAGCAGTTCGAACAATATCCGGAGGCGAAGGTGGTTTACTACCTTCACCATCTTCTTCTAATGATGACTGCACTTGTTCACTTGAAATACCTCTCCCCTGTTCTGAGGTCTTCCTATATGAAGTTGATGATCTCTTACTCTGTTTCAATACATCCTTGTAAGATCGAGGCCCAGTACTCAATGCAGCAGAGGCATCGAGTTCCTCTTCATCCTCATTACTACCATCTCCTCTCCTAGGACTGCTTGTTAATTGTTGAGCTATATCCGTTTCAGTATCAAAGGATTTATTTATCAGTTTTGCAGCTTTGAATAGATGAGATTTGCTCTCGGGTGATTTGATAGAAGGTGATTTGTTTTGCAAGTCTCCTTTCGTATCATTGGATAATAATGATGTATCTCCTCGTGGTGGTGACGACCTCCTTGAAGAAGATGATAGTATATCGTTCCCACTATTAGTATTACCTCCACTGATAGAATTATTATGTATATTTAATGCTCTTATTCTTTCTTGGACTGACATCTTGCCTTGCTTGGATGTCTATTGCAATGGTATGTGTATGTATGCAATGAATATCTACCTATTGCATAACTCTATTTCTTCTTCTCATTTTTCTCCAGCACTACCCTATACATCCAGCACCGCTCTAGTAGCAAAGGCAGCATTTATATTGATTATTAAATCGGCATTATTGCTCCTTCCTCTCTAGCTGTTCAACTTTTCATAGTAATAGAAATGGCCAATAGTCTTCGATTTTATTATTGCTCTTCCTCTAGAGCTGTTCAACTTTAAACTTTTCAGATCCACTAGCGATCGATTTTTCTCAACAAAATCATGAGTAATGATTATTTCAAGGGAGATGTCTCTAATATTGAGGAAAAAAACACCTACTAGTATTGTTTTATTGATATGAACCCCTGGGTATATAATATGTTCTTATCTTATCTTTACTTATCCTATCAAGTGAACATACTAGCACAGGATGTGTGGTCATTACAAAACTGTTCCTTGTCAGTACAAGGGGAAGTCTTACTAAAGCAACCTGTAATGATATGTAAAAAAAATAGTGAGATATATGAACATGATCAGTAATACGAATAAGTGTACAGAAATATACTTACATTCACTTCCTCGACAGAGCATTTTGCATTGTATATCATCTGTTTGAATATGTTTCAAACTACAGGCTTTTGTCAACACTAGTATTTCCTCATCATCAAAGGGAGAATAGTTTACAACAGGACTTGGTGGTGGCGGCGACGGTGACGATACAGATGGACCAATATCATCGCTCCCAGCAAAGACTTCATTTCCATCCTCGTCGAAACGTACAAAGAAACATTCACATATCTCATAACTCTTGCAGTCTTTTTGTTTGGAGCAAGAATTGTCAGTATTAAAACAGCATTCATATGGAATGCATTTATCTTTGCATATGTTTTTATTCTGTTCAATGTCTGATTCTGAACATATAATCTTGAAGACTTCCAGTTCCACTGTGTCGGAGTTTGTTGAGCTAGATTCACTATTATTATTTCCTAGTCCTCCTGAGCTAGTATCCAGGGGCTTACTTGAAGACTGTTTGTCGGCATCAGATTGATAAGTTTCAAAGTACAATCTGCAAGGTTCGTATTCAGTACATTCTGTATCAATACTCGATGAACAAGCGTAGTTGTTGAAGCAACCTATCGATAATATCATGAATATGTTAGATTGATCACAGAACAAAACAAAATAGTCATGCTTAGATACACTTACACTCATACGGTTTACATGCTTCCTGGCAGGACTCTTCGTTATTATCTAGAACCTCTTCGGAACATATCTTCTCTATTTGGAGCTCTTCTGAGCCTGGGTTAAAGTAGTTATCACATAAACTTGCTCTTGTGCAGACAGATTCGTTTGAAGCTGAGCACCGGCTATCAAAGCAGCCTGTATAAATGAGTTTAAACAAGAATGGAGATTAGCAATGAAGATGCACATGGAGTATTAGTAATCACAAAATGATACTGATACATACATTTCACTGCATCACAATAATATTCACACTCCTCCATTCCCTGTGATAATAGATACTCTTCTTCACATTTGATATTAATCTCATCAAACTCGACTTCATTGCTTGAATCAGAGGCGGGTCCAGGAATGTTTGCCTCGTTTGTGTTCGTACTAACATTGCCTAAGAAGTTGAGACCAACAAGCGAGCATCTCTCGAACTCGTCACACCAATCTTTCTCCATTGAATAACACGAATACTCAGGCTTGTCTTCAAAACAGCATGATCTTTCTTTGCACTTTTCCTTACAGGGGGCAGCGAGTTTGTGATGATCACATACAGCTTCAATATTATCTGATTTTCTCTCTTCTCCGCCAACGAGGACTTGACATGCTGCATACGCATCGCATTCGTCCTTTCCGAGAGTTTCTGCGCAGTTGCTGTCAAGTGATTCGTGTGCTAAGCAACACATACGAGCTTCACATACTTGGAGACATTCAGTAATCTTCTCTTCTGTAGCTTGAGTAAGATCATCTGGAAGGTTGCATGCATCCTCCACCGCTATACGTACAGCAAATGGATCAAACGACGTAGATGGAGGACTCCACAAGTTGTACTGATCAACAAGTTGTTCACAAACATAGTAGGAGTTGCATTCATCAGGATACTTATCTGAGCAGTCAAAGTCAGCTTCTTGTGCATCAGTTGGTACACAACAGAGATGAGCTTGACATTTGTTGAAACACTCATCTATACCATCCAAAGTTTTCAGCGAATCTGAGGAGCAGGCAGCTTCGATGACAGCTTGGAATTCGGTAAAGTGAGGTTCAGGATTGACATTACTTGTTGAAACAGTAGATGAACTAACATCCATGAAGAAATCTTCACAAGTAAAATACTCGTCACATTCAAGCTTATTCTTCTCATAACAAGAATCTTCTTTTCTGAAACAACATTCATATTGGGAGCAATGATCTTTGCACTTCTCTCTATTTTGATCCAGGGCAGATTTAGTGCCACAGAGCGACTTGAAGTTTGGTTGACTTGTTTGGGTATTTGTTGAACCGCTCGGCCCTAGAATGTTTGCCTCGTTTGTTTTTGTACTGACATTACCTAAGAAGTTAAGACCAACGAGCGAGCATCTCTCGTACTCGTCACACCAATCTTTCTCTGTTGAATAACACGAATACTCGGGCTCGTCTTCAAAGCAGCATGATCTTTCTTCACACTTTTCCTTACAGGGGGCAGCGAGTTTATGATGATCACATACAGCCTCGATATTGTCTATTGTTGCAACAACACTCATATCATCTGACCCTGAATAAAACTCTTCACAAATGTAGTACTCATCGCATTCAAGCTTATTCTTATCGTAGCAAGAATCCTCATTCCTGAAACAACATTCATATCTTGAGCAGTGGTTTTTGCATGTTTGTCTATTCTGACTAATCGTAGATGATGTGCATAAAGTCTTGAAAGACTGTGTATTATCAACGAAAGTTAATGCGTCATCGTCATCGTCCGAGGGAAAGGTTAATTCAACAAAGCTACATGATTCGTATTCCTCGCACCAAGTTTGTTCCTAAAAGCGCGTTAAGTAAAGAATGAGCACATGACATCCACATGTATGAGCACACCAAATAAACTTTTAGACTACTCACCATAATATAACATGAGTACTCAGGTTTGTCTTCGAAACAACATGATCTCCGGCTGCATCGTTCATCACACGTTTCATATCGAGACGAATCCTGTGCAACATTGCCATCACAAATATCTTCAATGTTGGAGTATTCGTCCTCGATTTCCTCAATGCTGAGCTCATTTCCACTATCATTGAGCAAGACTTTGCACGAGGCATACACGTCACACTCTTGAGTAGCCTGACAATTGCTTCCAATATTCTTGTCTACAAAGCAACATAGACGTGATGCACATACTCCATGACACTTGGATATCCAATCATAATCAATTTGTGATGGGTTCTCTGGTATCATGCAAGCTGCGTCTACTGTTGCTTTTGCCGCATCACGATCGTTCTTGGTCGGTGTTTTTGATGATGAATCCATTAAGGGATTTTGTGTTGTAGGCGTGACCAATCGTTCACAGGGTTTGTATGCATTACATGCGTCTCGGTGAACATTGGAGCAATCGTTGCCAAGTAGGGTCACATCATTATCAAAACAACAGAGATGAGTTTGGCATTTGTTATGACACTGTTGAATGCCTTCCAAGATAGTTAAAGATTTGACAGAGCAAGCTGATTCTAATGCAGTAATGAATTCATCAACTTCTTCATCTACATCTTTCTTTATTGTTGTTGTATCAGATGGTGGAGTTATTACTTTTGGTTGGTTTCTGGTGTTCGTCTCGGGAAGTGTAAGAGTCTCACATCCAGCATAGGCAATGCAATGCTTGCTGTTATCATTAGCACATGACGCTAAGAAAGGCAGATACAAGATGAGAGAAGATGAATATCAAACTAACGCAAAAGATTTAAAACAAAGCAAACTCACCAACATCATCAAAGCAACATAACCTATCCTTGCAAAGATTCTGACATTCATTACGACTTGATGCATCCCCAAGCATATCCTCTGAACAAACCTCATCAATATGTTTTGCCATTTGAAACAACTCTGCCGTACTTTTATACCCAGGATACAACACTCCACAATCATTATAAGTCTCACAGTTCAAATTCCCCAGGTGTACATCATCACATTTGTATTCCCCAGAGAAACAACAGTGTGCTGGCTGGCATACATTGCTACATTCTAATGCCCCAAATTGTGCAATATATTCTGGTTTGCACACGTTTGCAATATCCAATTCATATTCAACTGTATTACTATTCCAACCAGATGTATCTTTCATGTTATTCAAATGCTCACAACTACCAAATTGCTGACAGAAGCCAGTATTCGAGGAGCATGAAGTAACACTCTTCATTGGGCTTTCAGATCCTCCATAATATTTATCAAATAATTGTTCGATTGGTGGGTAGGAATTTGATACATAACAGCATGCACCAGGATGACAGGCCTCGATACATTCGTCTGGTGGATTGAGATTATCTGCATTGCATCTTATAATGACTTCATTGGCAGAGTTCGGTTTAGTTTGTGCCGTTGCTCCTCCTTTTGAGGCTGTGCCATCAGATGCTGTTGTTGCCACAGCATGACCGCTTCCCCTCCAACTTTCAACAACACCTGAACATGGTTCTTCATATAAGCGACAAAATCGTTTAGTACTCTCATCGACTTCACAACCATATGTTTCAGGATGACAACATCGACTCGGACGACATTCCTCAGAACATAAATCAAATCCATCAGGTGTTTGTAATGACTTGATAGAACATATCTCATCAATATAAGTTGGATTGGGTGATTTCAATTTGATTATTCCCTCAATACCATCGCTTGCAACGCCACTGTTTAACTCTAATGCCATACATGCTGAACGATATGTGGCACAATTTGATGCTTGATCTTCCCAACAACTATTCTTATCGGTTGCTGCTAATGAACAGCACTTTGCAACATTACATTCAGTTTGACATTTGAATCTTCCACTGGCAGTAATCCAATCCGAACATATCTCATGTAAATTCTCCGGAGGTGGAGGTAGATTACCGCTTATAACAATATCATTTTTACTACTACCACCAACATTTTCTTCTTTACCAAGATCATCAGGCACAAACTAAACCGAACTCTGCCAATGAAGTC
>Ga0214481_101269_pt1 | contig 10416 bp, 8 predicted proteins | sample M1_20Mar14CPVII9_4_FD_165057 | JGI IMG/M metagenome (GOLD analysis project Ga0214481, IMG submission 165057) | Marine eukaryotic communities from Monterey Bay, California, United States - M1_20Mar14CPVII9sort6BwellG10 | ecosystem: Environmental > Aquatic > Marine > Unclassified | place: USA...
TAATTGTTCATAGACAGTACCCACTTGTGTCTTGCCATATAAACTTAGTAACTTTGTAGTTATTGTATTCATTACAATGTTATTGTTATTATTGGATTGTTGGTTATTATTTTGTTGGTACATGAAGCTGGGTATAATGGCTTGAGCTCACAGGTTTATATGGAAACTGATGATTCGCTATATTATGAGTATGATTATACGGATGATGATGCTGCTGGTGGTGGAGGTGGAGAAGCAAATGAAGAGGGTGATGGTGAAAGAAAGTTGGAAGATCAAGCAGCCGAAGATGATCAAAATATTAAAGACGATGATCAAAATCAACAGCATGAACAAACATTTGCATATTATTATAATGGTGTAGCCAAGATTAAAGAGATATATCAGGAGGCAGGTGTACCATATCGTTCATGTGATAAGATAGCGGGTCTAACTGTATCTCAAGCAATGGATATGGCAGATTTGAGTAAGTATGGCGGAAAGGGATATTTGTTAGCTGTTGATAGACATGATATGTATGGTAAGTTGGTTCGTGTTCCTTGTGTTCCTCTTGAGCAGTCTAGTGATTTGTCTCCTTCGTTATCTAACTCTACCTGCCGACCTCCCACTCTCCAACTCAGCATCCTTTTGTGGCAAGGCTAATTGGGCCCAGGATGAGTTAGTAACATGTCACTCCAAGACTTATGAACAAGGTCACGATGAACAGAATGGTGGGAATGCACAACTGTCCTATATACACTGTACTGACACAAAGGGTACGGGAGTATCTAAACTCAACTCCCTCCAGGAGTATGTAACAGCAAGTACCAATAATGAAGCATCTGATAATTACAATGAGCTTGGACCTCTTGATTGACGATAATCGTCGATCGGAAGTGAATAAAGAACTGGCCACAATGGCATATAATGGAGGATTCAATGCAGTGTCTATCTTCGCCTTGGATAATTTGGCACTGAATGGCAATGCCATGTTTTCAATACTAAGGAACAAATGTGGACAGTCTGTTATAGAAGAGGATGAAGTGTTGCCATGTGGAAACAAGCTAGTAATGCCAAATATGAGTACGTCAAATCGGCTACCTCTTGTTTGGAACATTGTATTGTTTATTGTATATGGAGCATTGGTAGTAATGGTTGTGATAATGTTAGTTCAAGCTTTCCGCTTGAGGAATGAAGGGCCACAGGAACATAGATTAGGTAAGTTTGTGTTTGATGGATTGGATAGATGTCTTCATGTCTATTTGTGTGCTAAATAACATCATTCCCAAATTCCTTTAGTTTGTAATGGACATGTTGTATAGGTACAATTGTAATGTAATAGTGAGTCATTAGGCAAAAGTAAGTTCAATTCCTCTCTTTACTTTAACTTTTCACCATCCTCCTCTTCTCTAACTCAAAACATAAAACACATCTGTACAAATGCACTCTAAATTTATACAGTCAGACACCAACAGCTGGCTGCACACGAAACAAACAAAATGGCTTGAGGACTCGTGGCTAAGATCCTCATTCAATTCAACACTGACTTTTCGGCAGATTGAAATGCTCAATCACACATATCGTTTCATACCCCGTGGTTTATTGGTACTGCTTCCTTCTCCACTGTGAAGTTTGAGGGGTAGTTTGGGTAGCACACCTGTGTGGTTGTTGTGCGTCTGAGTCTGAGAGTGAGAGAACAGAGATATTAAAATTAAAGTTATTAGAATTAGAAATACATCATGTAAAAGTTGTACTCCTCTACAATGATACCTTCATGTGTTGGATGGGGTGGCTCGAAGTCCATGACTTTTTCGACTTCCCACAAGAAAGAGTCTGAGCTTGTATGTGTGGTGCTTACTAAGACTGGTAGACCTAAAACCCGCAACCTTAGATATCGGTATCTTATTTAGTCAAAAATATTATTACATATCGTTAGAAAGCTCTTTATATTCTCTATTCAATGGGCTTTATTTGAAATAATATTGACAACTTCATCGGTATTGTATATGCGCTTAAAGTTGGCCATTTCAGTTCCCTACTGGCGGCATTTCGCATAATTTGTACATAGGAATTATTATGTTTCTACACAATGTGACATTGATGTGACATTTTTACCGAAACGAGAAAATAGGCGATAAAAAATTTCGCTATAATGGTATCTTATTTCAAAGGTTGCGGGTTTTAGGTCTACCAGTCTTGACTAGAGTTGTTAGTATGTCAATATCAACAATGCAACAACGTAGACCACACTCCACCGTAGCCATACCCGACGGCGGCGGCGGCGCTACAACTACTACTACTCGTGAACAACGCCGTAATGAAAGAAGAATAGCAAAAGAAAAACGTAACAATTACGGCACAAAGAAATATCGTCGTGTGAAACGTACTACTCGAACAACTGCTAATAATAATAACAAACTATATGGAATAATATTGGGTAAATGGAAGAATGATCCATATTTACAAATAACATTCTTTACATTTATGTTATGTACTATATTTGGTATTAGTATTTATAGAGTGTTTCATGGCAGCAACAGCAACAGCCATTTAGATGCACCGGCAAAGCATAAACCATTTCAAGCAAATAGGGCAAGTAATGAATATAACAGTGATAATGCTGGGGGTAGTTTGTTAAGTAAATTGCGAGGTGAGTTAATGTTGTTTGTGTGTATTTGTTGATTATTGTGTCGGATGCCATGTTTGTGCACATCTTGTGCAACTTTTCCAATTGCAACTCAATTTCCGACTTTTAACATATTATACTTATTTCAAAAGGTGGTTTAAAGTATACAATACCAGAATCATTGAAGAGAATTGGTAACAAAAAGAGATGGTATGCCGATTTACGATATGAATATGATACCGAAATATTACCAAAAGATGATGAAAGATCATTAGCATTTGTGGAGGCCGAACGTGCCAAACAGGGACAATATGTACAAAAGGTACCACAGGCACAAACTCCCTATGATATACATAATTGTCCAGAATATCCAGTTGAGAATTATCCCATCCAATGGCCAGTTCTTGATGTATTGCATAATTGGCCTACAGATGATCATGATGCAGATGCACACAAAGAGATTTATCAGGGCATTTGTATTTTTGATTACAATACCGAATATGAAAAGGCAGACAATTATAGACATGCAGAGGTACCATTCGTTATGAGGAATGATCCACAAGTAGCACGGACAACTGAACGATGGAATTCACCCGGATACATGGAAAAACTACTAATGGGAAAAGAAGATCAAATGCGTCGTACTGAATATTCACCTAATAATCATTTCATGTATTGGGTAGATAAACGTACAAAAGAACAAAGACGTGCTGAACAGAAGGAATTAAAAGTCAAACGCAAGGCAGGCGAGGATGCACATGGTGGATTCGGTCGTGGTGATCAAGTTGAAATGAAGGAGGCAATGGGCGTACTTGAAGAATTAAATGATTTAAAACGTCAATTGCAGGCGGCGAAAGACTATGCCGAAGATCATGAAGATGACGATGAGGCCCAAAAGGAAGTAAAGCATTTGAAACAAAAGATTAATGAAACCAAGAAGAAGAAGAATGCAGATAGTGCTTTACAAAATTGGCAACCACCAACTGAGAACATGCGCATGACATATGTTGATTGGTTAGAACATGCCAACGTTACTGATGATCAACTAGGACCGGACAATCCACATTATTACTTCCGATTGATCGGTTGTGGTGATATGGGTGAGAATACAGCCGATGGTAGTTGTGATAAGGGATCGTCCGAGTGGTTATTTGACGAACTAACATTCTTCCAACCCCGAAGAGGTGAAGAACGTCCATTTTACATTATCGAACCAAAGCAACAGAAGGGTATTCATTGTAGATTCGGTATGAAGGGAGTGATAGCAGAGAACCACTTTGATCTTTCTCGTAATGCAATTACATTGCTTGGCGGTCAGAGACGGTATATACTGTCAAATCCGTCCGAATGTAAGAATATGAATCTACTACCAAGAGGACATCCTTCGGCACGTCATTCTGCCGTTGACTGGAGTAATCCAGACTTAGTGAATTATCCAACATTTGAGAAGGCAACTGTGAATGAAATTGTAATGCAACCGGGTGATGTCTTATACCTTGTAAGTCCGCGTTAGTGTATGATATAGGTGTTTGGCTACTTCATTTGAACTTTATGTGCCTATATTTGAATGCTTTTCCAAACCACATGCACTAACAGAAGTTTACTCTCATCTCTCTTCAACTTTGTATCTTCCAGCCAACAAATTGGTTTCATTATATTGTTAGCTTGGAACTTAATATGCAGTGCAACACAAGAAGTGGCGGAGAGAGGATTAATCGAGAGTATGTGACTGAATGTGGGTTTTAAATGACTATATGTTATAAAGATGTATGAGTGAATCTAGCTTGTAGAGAATAGGATAAAGATATGAGCTAGCTTATGAACACATCTCACACCATTGTATGTACCTTACGTACTCGAGATCGAGAGAGGAGAAGATAGAGGAGTTTCGTCGGTATCCTTAAAGATACCGATGATCCAATACTACTTTTTACAACAACCAAATCATGCCGTGATATCAGTCCACTGTCAATATTAGATTGCAAAGTACACCCATAGACACCTTATCTAGTGATGCTGTGATATAGATACATATCATTGTCTCTTTTGATCTTTTGATATCAAAGTTTGGGGTATCCTCCCCAAACGCCTGTCTAAACTCTAAACTCCAGGCAAGCCGTCATCTCTCATTATCTCAAAGATGTATCCAAGAGACTGAAATCCAGCATAAAACTTAGTATTATCAAGACTCAAAGCAATTCCAATAGTTTCATCCCATTTGTGTATTCCTCCTTTTATTGCTTGAAACATTGTCGTGTATGTTCCATCATTATATCTAGCATATATGCCATTTTGAAGAGCTCCATCTTCTGTAAAGTAGTGTACTTTTCTTGTTGGGCCAATTAGATTCTGATCCGGTTGTCCCCACGCTCGAGAGAAGTATCCTTGCCCATAAAACTTTTTGCCGACTACCTCTTCTGTATAAGTGTAGTCGTCCAAGTCAAGTGTAATGAGCTTCCTAGTTCTTTTCGACATGAATGATAGCTTACCATCATGGTATTGTATACCTTCGCTGTTCGGGAAAGACTCCTTGGCACTCAATTGACCAATGAACTTGTTTGCTGTCCATTCAAAACGATATTCGTCTTTTATATTGAGATATGTAATCTCTCCGTCTGTATCCAAAGCCTCAAAATCAGACCCATTTGCGATAAAGCGGCGTAATGCTCCCCCAGATCTATCTTCAGTTACATAGAACACAGGACTCTCACGATCTCTAGGGTCTACGGCTACTGACTCAAACTTTCCACCTTCGTAACCTCCAAGCTTTGACATTTCTGCCCTTTCATTGACTGGATCAATCTGCCAACATTGTCCTCCATACTCTTCTTCACACGATATCCAAGTATGCCATGGAGTATGACCACCTCCGCAATTCCGTCTTGTGCCGGTCAACAATGGTTTGTAATCTGTTACATTCCCATGCTTGTCCATGAACAGTCCATAAACTCCACCTTTTTTATCTTCACTATTCGAAAGATATACATATCCACCCTCTAACGGATGAGTAGTATTTAAAGGAACTATACCCGCTCCATCAGATCTCTTATGCCATCGGTATGATGACTTTGTACCATTAGCAAAGGTTACTCTCTGTCCTGTCTTTGCAATTAACTTGACACTTAGATCTTTTGATATTTCAATGCCCAGCTCTGGTATCTCGATTAGTTCTGAACCGAAGAAGTATGGATTATTATCAGCAGGCTCAACAATTATACCATCCCATGTTTGTGTAGGATAATATGTCGGCATCGCTGTCGTTGGTGAATACGATGGTGGTAGTGTATCTTCTAAAGGATTGTTCGTCGGCGATATTGTATCTTTATATAAAGGATTGCTCGTCGGAGATATTATTGAGTCCACATAATTTTCTTCGTTCACCACGCCTATATCGATATCTTGGTAAACTTGGTATATTACATCTTCACTGGTAGCAGTTCTATCTCTCAACCTTTGTTGACGCAAATTTGTCTTTGCTGCAATGCCGATGGATAGGGTTGATAAAAAAGTGACGAAGAGTATCCAAGTTATCGAACATGATATATTAATGTGTTGTTGCATTTCTCTTATTTGTAAAGTGAATTTAGATTAGATCGATGCTACTCTCTATTAATGTGGATGTGCATGGTAGCATGCCTTCTCTCCCATCACCCTTGAAAACATTTCCGTTTGAGAAATATGCGGCAGATTTTTTATAGAGTTCCCTGGGATTTTTTTGGTCACTTCCAGGTGGAAGAAGAGGAAAAGAGGAGGGAGAGAGGGAGAGAGAAGAAGAAGAAGAAGAAGAGAAGAAGAGAAGAGAGAGGAGAGAAGAGAGAAGAGAGAAGGTGTCAACAACAACATGCATAACTACTTCTAGTCTTAATAACTTCTAAATCTTCTTCCTCCTTGCCTCGGCCTTTGCAGCAGCCTTTTTCTTCTTCAGTTCATCTTCTGAACAAGGGCCCAAACTTAGAGCACAACTCTCTTGTCCTCCCCCCACAAACTACTGCTTTGCCACAAAATGGATGCCAGTAACATTTCCTCTCTTTCTCTTTATCAGACCAAGTATGTAGTCTTTGTTGATAACTTAACTCCTCAGTGGATGGTGCCGTCTTCGTGCCATTAGTACCATATGTCTTGCAAAGTTCAGGTCTTACTCCGCCACATGTGGTTCGATCATCCTGGCATATAGTTATAGGCCAGAATGCACATTTGCCTCCTTTAGTTTGTGATGCTGTAATAGTAGGTACCGGAACAGCCGCTTCTTGTGCAGGGGCATTGATAGGTGGTACAAAAGTACGGCCTAGTTGGGGAAGCATACCATCGTAATTGGTAGTCGGAGCATTGGTAGTAGCCGATGCAGCAACTGATTGTGTCTGCCGCTGCTGATTCTGTCGATGTTGTTGATGTACTGTAAGTACTTGTGGTCGAGTATTCATGGGTGGAGGTATAGAAACCGTATCACTCTTCAACTTGTTGATAATGTTGGTATTGGGTTTCCATAGGGGGAGTTTCTTAGATTAATTGCATGCTCTTTAATTCGTTTAATTTGTTGATCCGATGCGCCCGTGGCAATCTTAACAGTTTCCATATATGCATTTAATTCATCGTCGTTGCTAAACCTATCAATGCCATATTTAGTTAAAAGATTCCATAATGCTTTATACTGTGGATTACTAACGTTGTTGTTATCGTCTTCGTTATCGTCTACCATCATCGGTGATGTGTAGGTTGGCCTCCCCAGCTTATTGCATCCTGACTTCTACATGGAGTTGAAAGTTGGTTGATACATCATTGGAAAGCCCTTGATGAGTAGAGTCCAAAACAGTAGTGGGACCTTCAATATTTCCATCGTGTGATGTTTGGGGGTGTATTTTGATGAAAAAATCATTCCCTGTGGAACAAAAAGATACCGTTTAGGGATATCCTTAGGGCTACACTAACAAATTTACTAACAAAAATATTTAAAAATCTAAAGGGTCCCACGACGGATTCTTACTCAGCTCGCCGAGAGCTTTCGATTAAGCCTATTTACGCTATACGATACCCCTCAGGATACCAGGATGCAACAAAGGTATCCTTTTGGGGGAGTGTAACCGTACACATCACCCATCGTTATTACTAACTAATTTTTGATTTGTATAGATTGAAATATTGCGCTTCGATTGCCAATAAATAAATACGTATGCTATGCGGAGTTAATATATAGACCGAATATATAATAATATAAGACACCACCAGAATGATTATGGAGTATGGTACTGTTTATTGACGCTGTATGTGTTGGTAGACGATAGTAGCAATCGATTTACTACCTCAAACGATGCACCAACTTTGGGGATGAATTGCGATATAACTATGATAGATGATATATACCACCCATCACCATAACAAATACATAAAACAACTTAAAGAGAGGTAAGTATACCATATCTCTAACACGGGCGGTCGCGTAGTATCGGAGCAAAGAAGAGTGGTCGTCATGATGTTTTGTTTTTGATCATAAGAAAGAATGAGAAAGCCGTTTAAATTTGAGATTGAGCTTCAAAGGTATGCTTTATCAAAACAAGTACTCTTTATTCCCACGTGTTCTAGCGCATGCGAAGATAGCACAAGAACATTGTTAGTAAAATATTGCCGTTTATTGCGTGTTCTTGTGCTAACCTTCGCTCCCTCTATACGGTATCTGCCAAATATGCTAAGGCTGAAAGATACCTCAGCATCGCGCGCTAAAAAATAATAGAGAAGCCACCCTAATCGACGACGACGATAACCAACACCTCTCCCCTACTCTTAAAACAACATTACTCTTATCATCTTCTATATAATAGTCAACAATAATCATGATGTGACACTTCTTCTACGGAAGTCGGCGGCGGCGATGTAGGTATGTGCAGATTGAACACATGATGGGAACAAAATTTTGTTGCAAAGATACTCTACCGATCATCGACGATGATACATCAATGTACGTATAGAGCTAAGCCTACTAATGATGACGATAATGCACACCTTGATGACACTCTTTCTTCTACTTCAATTCAATTTATATACAAAGAAGTGATGCACATAAACTTCTTTCTCGTAAGTTGGCGTGTTTTTGTATTTGTCAGTTGAAAACATACCGCCTCAACCACTACTTTCACACACACTTTGTGCTCATAATATTTATCATTCGATACTTAATTATACCCCCAAAGCTTTATATCATGCTATCCCTTACTGCTTCCCGTGCTCTTCAGAGCACCCGCCTATTGGTCCATATGTCGACTCCCTCCTGGATCTTGAAGGGCACCTCATCCTTTGTTGATGCTGCCGTGAGCGTCGGCGTCTTTGTCTTTGTGTTTTTGTTTGCAATGTTATATTTGTATTGTCTCGTTACACTTATTATCTCTACTTTTACAGAAATCTCCGAAGAATTCAAGATGATCCACCGCCACCATTCGTCAGATATCACCCCTACTACAAGTTCGAAGAAGGATGCTACTACTACTACCGATGCCGATGATGAAGATACCTCCGCCGATAATGCTACTAACTACCGTGAATGCTACCGTGGAAGAATTCTTCGATGCCAAATACAGTCACCAGATGTGGATGGATGAGTTGCTCATAAACTATTTTGAGTATTCTATTCTTTTGCACCAAATGTTCATCCAATGGTACACCGCCGAGTTTATAAGAGACGTTGGGATATGTTGTAAGTATCTTTTGCACATCAACCTCTGGCATGCACAACCTGTCTAATCTTCTTCTCTTCTTCCTCCACCACTACACAACTAAACAGGCATTTGATAAAGAATCAAGATTAATGTTTGAACGAAATGTATTCTACGAATGTTCAGAACACAGCGGACTAGAAGTTGCCAAGTTTGAGGATACTCTTGCAACACTTCCATCCTCTGCATTGCAACCTAAACCTCTTCCATCCATTTTGAAGACTATCAAGGGCAAGAAGAATACAACAAGACGTGTCAGTGTTGGAGTGCCTGTTTACCATGATGACTTCTCCCGATATAACAACCAAGATGTTGAGGAATACATGGCAGAAATTAGCCATTGCTATCGTCATACACAGCACTTGGCTAAGAAGGAGATGCGCCGAGTATCAAAAGCAAGGGCATTAGCGAAGAGTGTCATCCGTTTCACTGGTAAACAAGTTCTTCCGGCCTTCCTTGAACCTCTGTTTGATTCATGCTGTCATCCAGCTACTCTTGAAGACTTTGATGTTTTCATCAATGCCTGTACTGAGTACGAAAACAAAATGAATCATGCCGCTACTACCATCCAGTGTGCATTCAGAGTTCCACCAACAGCATCATTTGCCAAGCTTTCATTGTGGAAGCGTCTATACAATGCAAAAACCAAGACTGTTGAGGAGATGAAGATCAAGTCTGAGACCAAGCCTGTAATTGTTGCCACCAAGCTTCGTTCATACAAGCCATCCATTGAGTCCAAGAAGAACCGTGCTACTCGTCAGACAACATTGTCAAGCATGAGAAAGACCAAGAAGGCTGCCAACCTAGCCAGACGACGTGGATTGGTTGCAGTTACAAGTCTACCAATCATTCAAGCTCCTGTGAGAGCTCTTGTCCCATGCGCTCCCTTTGCACCCATCAAGAAGAAGAATGATTCGTCTATTACTACTCCCGAGTTGAGCCAGCTTACCACATTTGAGCATTTGGTAAAGAAGTACATGTCAATTCAATTCACCAGTATCCTCTCCGACTTGACATCCATCATTGAAGTGGATGAGCCAATTGAGATCACAAGTATCCTCCCAAAGTGCAATCTTCACCCCATCAAGGAAGTTCAAGAGCCAGTCGACCTTT
>Ga0214481_101271_pt1 | contig 10407 bp, 8 predicted proteins | sample M1_20Mar14CPVII9_4_FD_165057 | JGI IMG/M metagenome (GOLD analysis project Ga0214481, IMG submission 165057) | Marine eukaryotic communities from Monterey Bay, California, United States - M1_20Mar14CPVII9sort6BwellG10 | ecosystem: Environmental > Aquatic > Marine > Unclassified | place: USA...
TACTTTTTCTGTTAGAGACGTCACGTAATTCATCGGGACATAAATTGCGCACCTCTGATATATCATCATGACGAGAATCATCATCTATACGATTAACATCATACCCATATTGTATAGCTGTGTGGCTATGCTTCTTCATAATGAGCTGGTTTTTGACTCGATCTGTGCTGTGTTGAATGATACTTTCAGTATGAGCTTAGAAAGGAATATAATACTTGAGGGTTAATAAAGCAGGCGGCGGATTGGGACAGTATGTATTTCAGAATAGAATTGCAAAACAGGCAATCACTGCTAGAGAAGATGGTACCGGTAAGTATGCGCTAGAGGTATTGTGTGTGTTACGAGGAGGGAAGTTTTGATGTGGATTGAAGTTTAAAGGAGTGTCGTGAAGATGCCAGAAAATTTCTCGGGCGAGCGGGGAGAGTTGTGTTTATTTTCCTCATCTAGCTCACATAGTAGTATTGTTTTGTTGTTGTTTTAAGACCATAGTAGTACGATAGTAGTTGCTCAACTTTATTGTTGGCGTTGTTTATGTACCTCTTTCGGTGGTGCTTGATTCCATTTGCAAAGGTTCTAGCCACTCTTTTCAGTGCGGGTCGGTTCCATACAAATATAGAGATTATAATGTATAAACCAAACAAACATCACAAGTCAGCATCAATAATAATGCCAATCAAAACTAAATTTCTCCTAATTACATGTATTATCTTAATACATCTAAGTATTGTCTATAACTTCTTTTTTACATTCTTTATTAAATCAAGTGATAATCATTATGATATCAACAACGATATAATATTGGTTAATTGTACACAGCACAAAACTGGTCAACACAAGCAATTAGCAGTGAATGAATTTTACAACAAACAAAATAGATGTTCACATAATATGGATCATAAAGTTACATTCTTCCATGCCGGCAAAGCAGGAGGCGGTACCATCAGTAGAGAGCTAAAGTTGAATAAAATTAGTGGCTTGTCAATGTCCCATCCTAAACCTAGTAGTACTAAAGTGGCTGCATTACAGACTGGTGAATCCAAAACACTAATCATTAATTTGAGGGAGCCGATAGACAGGTTTGTATCAGCATTCAAATGGAGACTGGTAGTTTTGTGTTCTCCAGATGACACGAGGAAGGCTGGTAAAAGAGGTGCTGCACATGCACCATCCGAGAAATGTAAGACATCAAAGAGTATGCGTGAGGAAGAGAAGATGATGAGAGAGGTATACAACTCAAATCCAAATGAAATGGCCGAGGCATTATGTATCGATTCCCCTAGATACGAACAAGCAGTACAAGATTATAATATGATATTACATACAATGCCATTATCAGAATGGCTATCTTTCTTGATACAGCCAGATCGTATACAAGAGATTTCAAATAAGGGTATAGAAGATGTGATAGCACTTCCGATGGAGAAGAAGGAAGGGCAAAGTGAAACTTTATTTGAACATCATATACAACAACTTTCAATTTATCTGTTACATAGAGTTAAAAGGCATACAATGAAGGAAGCAGAATACATTCTACAACAAAGGCCGGAGAAGGTTGAAGATGAAAAGTATCTCAAAGCAAAGGAAAAGTGGTCTCATTCGTCTTCCAAATTTCAGAATAACTCAGATACAAGCGCTACGCCTTCTTCGCCATTATCGGCGTTGGGCGAGTGCTGTTTATCCAGACATTTGATGACTGATTACCGTATTATCCAGACTATGTATCTTGGGAGTGAAGACAAGGGTGGTAGTTTAAAACAACACATTCCAAAACCTCTCACTGATGCACACCCCAGCTTACAACTGGCTTGTAACTGGGGAAGCAATGAACAGCAAGAGTTATGTAGAGATGATCTAAAGTCAATGATATCGCGTCGTTCAAGTTACCTCGACGAATCCTCGGGAAGTTGCTCTAAAGTAGTCAGTAGTTAGATCTAAGTGTATCAAGTGTTAGCTCTTTCAAAAACATCTATCTTTATCAATACAGTACATTCGACATAAGCCTTCTTCTTTTCTACTTCTGTCCATCTTCTTTCATACAATACAAGCCAACACATCAAATATACAAAGCACAAGGACATTTCACTATTTCACTTCTCTTCTCAACCTCTATTACTTTTCATTTCAGTATACTAAGCTCATACTATTTAGTAAGGTACGTGCTGAGCCTCGTCATATGGCATCAATCCTACTGTCTGACGGCGAACCTTCTTGTTCAAGTTGTAAGCCACGGCTGCTAATACAACAGTGGTGGCAGCAAATACACCGGCCAATACAGAGGGGGTCACATTCTTCTTGGCGCTCTTCAATGAACTTGTGACACCAGCTAAACTCCAATGGTTTAGGCCAGAGATGAATTCGCAAGCCATTGTGTTCGGGTACATACCATAGATTTGCAAGTTGGTCTCACACTTGCCAGCTGGTTCATACAAGCGCTCACAAACCTCCAAGACTTCAGGCTGAGCATCGTCTTGGTTGTTGTTGTTATAGTTGTTGTTGTTGTTACCGTCTTGGTTGTTGTTCTCATCTTCTTCTTCAGCGGGCTCTAAGCATGAGATACAATCATGTTCAACAATGCTTGAACTGGAATATGGAAGCTTCTTGCCGTAGTGGAACTTCTCATATACACCATCGGGTGCACTGTATGAGCAAGTCTCATCTAGGAAAACGGCAAGGTTGATGCTCTTGCCATTTGAGGAACAGGTAGGGCCAACGAAGAACTCAACATTCTGCTGATTCTGATTGTTATACTGGTTGTAGCTCTGTCCATTCTGGTAGGCATAGTACTGAGCAGCCTCCTCGTCAACGTCAAGTCGGCCACACTCGGCAGCTTGTTGAAGATCGAATTCTTCCTCTTGTTGACCATTTGCGTTCTCTCCGTCTTGCTCAATACATTGGGAGAGGCTCATCTTTGTAAAGTATGTGTACAAGCAGCCCTATTATTTATATATGAGAGAGAGAGGGAGTATATTGGTTAGTGAACATCTTCACAACATATAGTACACTGTCATACACAAAGTATCTTACCTCCTCATCATCGTAGTTCTCACATCCACTGCTTTCCTTGGCTGTTTCACACTCTTGTTCCTGCAACTCCATCTTGTACTCAAGGTAGCTTCCTACGAACTCATCCATATCAACAACGTAATCAGCACCTCCTGAACAACCACTGCCGCATGTATCAGTTGGGCATAACTTGAAGTGAACAACCTTTCTTTCATACATACCTCCCTGCCACTGCTGTTCTTGCTGCTGTTGTTGGTAATTGTTGTTGTTGTTGTTGTTGTTGTTGTTGTTGTTGTTGTTGTTGTTGTTGTTGTTGTTGTTGTTGTTGTTGTTGTTGTTGTTGTTGTTGTTGTTGTTGTTACCATCGAACTGTCCTCCGTAGTAATCAGATGTAGTAGCACACTTCTCAAACTTGAGAGAGTAGTTGGCAACCCATGTCATATCACCATCATCATTAAGACGACGAGCGTTGGAGAGTAACTTGGATCCAGCCTTTGATGTTGCCCTGATGGAGGTGGCCGTGGCAGAACCGACGAGGAGTGTTGCAATGGATAGCTTCATTATTGTATAGTTCTTAAAAGACGAGTTAAGGAAGTCAAGAGATTATGATATGTAGCTCTACTGACCGAGTAAGTTTAGGTGTATAGATGATATGAGATTATGAGTTGTAGTTGAATAGAGCCGAGAGCAATGCAAAGACATTCATTTGATATATCCACCAGTTGAGCAAGCGTTGAATAAATTTTGATCGAATTCAGCGATGCTGCGATAAAGGCAATAGAAAGTTGCTCGTACTTCCACTCACTATATTGTTGTCATCCGTTAGAACGCTCGGTCTTCTTTGTGCTGGATATACCTACTGCACATCCATAGAGGCAGCAAGGGGATATATATGCCAATAAGTTAATAAGTGATATTAAGTAGAATAAACGAGAACATCTTGTGTACTCCTATTATTATAGTATCTAAATAGAAATAGAATGATAAGATCTTTTGCAACCATCCTTATCGTCTTGGCAATATGCCTTGGCGGCAGCAGTAGTACCACACATGCCAAAGATACTAAACAGCATTTGGGATTATTAGAACGTCTTGAAACATCTCCAGTATCAAGTATTGAGAACTATATACTTGATCAAATATTAGACAGGATACAATCTAGTAGGCATACAACTGATAATAAAGATGAGAAGAAGGACAAGACCGATCAGCGTCGTAAAAGGAAGAGACGATTAGAGGGTGGCACTCCAACATCGGCACCTGTAAAGCACAAGAAAAGTAACGAGAAGACATCACACAAGAAGACAGCAACTACAGAAAGTAGTGGAAGCATGTCGTCATCAAGTGGTAGTTCTACATCTTCATCGAGTAATAGTAGTAGTAGTGGATCTACGAGTAGCAGTAGCTCAAATACATTTACTTCAAGTGGAGGATATAGTGAAGCTGTTAGCTCTACACCAACACTCTCATACATAAATGGGCAATCATACTCTTTTGTACCCTTTCTATCTGTGGCAATTGCCATAGGGATGATAGTTGTTGCAGTTGCCTTCATTAGAAGTGATGGCAAAGGCACACAAGAAGACAATGAACATCAACTAAAAGGTAGCGTTCACAAACGTTACTTGGTATTCAGTAATTACATGGCAGATATGGATGGTAGAAGTATCGAGTCGAGTGCTGACAATGACCTATTGCCATCAAGAAAAGGTCCACTCAAAAAGCTCGGTAAGTCTCTCAAGAAGTTATTTTCTAAGAGAAAGCAGGGCAGTGTCAGCAGTGATAGTGTTAGTGAGGACAGTGGTATATATACACGTGACGAAACAACAACATCCGTGTTGGCTGTATAGAAGATAACTATATACAACCTGAAAAGTATGTGTATTCGTATAGTACATTGTAAGTATGTCGTATCGATCGTATAAGTTAACAACTAAGTTCTTCGTTTAGCCTGTTTAGTTCAATATACTACTCTCCTTCTTCTTAAGACATCTTACCACCTTTCTTGATCCCAATCTTACCACTTTTAGCAGCTCTTCTTGCCGCACCGGTACCTCCTCCTTGCAATAATCCACCTCCCATGCGTACCTGTTGATTCAACAAGCCTTGCTCTGCCTCTAACCAAGCAAAGTTCTTATGCCTCTTCTCCCTAGCCTTATCATCGGTCTTGGTCTTCGCCTTGCGTCTTTCACTTTCAATAAAGGCACTATCGAGGCGTAACTCACGCATGGCTGCCTTGTGTTCACGCTTATACTCGCGACGATGACGATCATGTTCAGCTTGTAATTGTGACTTACCCTTATCCTTGGACATGCTGTATTTAGTCGGATCTTCCATACGCGGAGCAAGTGTTTTGATGGCAAGGTCTTTGACAGATGCTGACTTCCTCCTCTGAAGTGGTTGGCGAAGATCATCTGATGCACATGTACTTGCTGCTGTACGGGCTGTTTCAGCGAGTATACTCTTGACTGATGAAGGAAGTGGACAATCTTTTCGCTTGCCAGTGATGTATAGAAGAGACCTCAATACTTCTGAGAAGATCTCTCTTTCTGACCCATCCCTAGACTTGCCAATGATTGTAAAGGCTTGTTGAGTCAACTTTAGAGTACTCGTGAGTATAGCAAATGGATTTGTACCAGATTGTATGTCATCCTTCTCTAGAGAGAGGCGAACATTGTTGGTGTCCAAATCAGACTTACTGATATCTTGTCGCAGTTGTAAAAGCTGAGGACACTTTGAGATATTGGCAAGACTAGGCAATGGACCATCACCCACTGTTGCCTCGACATCATCTGAAAACAACCTCAAAGCACCGGCCAGGAAGGCCGTGGCCTCGGGAGCCAAACGCTTAGCACCCTTGGTATACTCAAGCATTAGACCAGTCGTAAATAACCCCATTACTAGATCATATCGACTCTTAATGGGTGTTTGTGCCAAAATTTGGCCTAGTAAAAGAAGTGCTGGTGTCACGACAGCATGTCGACGATCTGTGGAGGGGAAGATATGTGGCAGTGCTCTCATTAAGAGGAGCATACCAGTTGAAGGCCATGCCGTGAACTCATCTGCACATGCATCTCCAAGGGGTGTGACTTCAACATCTCGTAATCGTTTCGATAATGCCTTTTGGAAGATACCTAATCTTCGACTCCAAACTGCACCGGCTGATTCGGGAGAGTCTTGAGACATTGCATATAAAGTCTGTGTCAGTGAATTCAACTGCTCATATCTCTCCAAGTCAGGTCCGCCATTACCAGATGTGAAGATGGCGTCACCAACGGCTACGAATCGTTTGAGAAGCACATCATAATAATTTTGTATCTTCTCCTTGTTCTTGTGATTCAAACGAACCGAGTTGGTAGCGTGGATACGTTGGATAATGAGCGAGGCATCTGCACCCGTGGAGGCATATTGAGCGATTAAATCATGTAATCCGTCAAGTGTCGTGGGTACCTCAAAGACAAATGGAATGGCCTCCCTGTTTATAGTATAATGGAGACAAGACACAAATGGTGAGTTGACATTATGATATGTAATCATTATTCAAAGAAAATGTTATGACCATGGAGACACAAGGGAGTAGGGTCAAAGGTTATGAATATCATCGACACAACCTAAAAAGTGATTGTGGCGATAAAACATCCTCCCGAGGGTACTATGTGGCAACAAATTTATATATGGTAAAAGCCAATATCACGCATGAGAACAACTCCAGCAGAACGCTATCGTGTATCTCCAAAAATAGACACCACGTTGGATAGTGTGTGGTGCACGTGGTTTAATGAAAAAAGGCCGAATACCAATAACTTCAACAACAAAAACAAAATGTATAAATATACTTACTTTGCTCTCATCTTGGCCTTTAATTTCTTCTTCTTTGCCACGTCGACTTCATTCTTCTTCATTTGTTCCTTTCTCTTCTCCTCCTTACTCTTTGGAAATGGTCGAACATTCTCCGCAGTCATGCCTTCTTCGAAATCACCATCGTCGTATGTAACATCATATACTTTGGTACCATTTTCTTCACGAATATCTGTAATTGTACCCTCATACCAAGTAACCTTATTGCCATACTGTTCCGAAGCATGATAGTTACCTTGGATGGGCATTCCCTTCTTGAGTTCAACAGCGGGAGAATCTTCTTCTTCACTATCATCATCGTCTTCGCTATCGTAAGCAGCAGATGCTTCATCATCTGAACCACCCAAATCATTGTGCTGATCTGACTTGTCGTCGTTAGAGCTCTCACTCTCACTATCACTATCATCTTCAGACTTTGAATCATTCTCCTCCTCTTCACCAACCTTACCAACAAAATTACCATGTTTATCAACATACATTAATCCATCAGCTGTAAACTGTACCCCATGTTCCTCCTTACCCTTCTTATCATCGTCATCATCTGAATCACTCATTTCTTCAGGATTTGTACCTTGTCTCTTGTTCTTCTTGACAATCTTTTCTCCATCCTTCCTCCTATCCCTTCTCCTCCTCTTCTTACCGTCATTATCTTGTTCATCATCATCATCACTAATATCAGATAATTCATCATCACTTAATATATCACCATCCATTCTTGCTAATCGTTTCGATTCCAAGGCATGTAATCGTTTCGATTCCTCTTGGGCAATTTCTTCAGGAGTTTTAGTACGATCTGTTGCACGTACCTTACGTTCGAATAGATATTCCTATGTATGTATTATATTATGAGTGTGAGGTTTGAATAAAGTGTGGGGGTGAGTAATGGATAGGCCGGTACAAACACAAAACCTAACAAACACACATAGAAACAAAAATAATAACATACCTTCATTTCCTTATCCCAATCATCCATCTCAACTTCAACCTCACTCAACTTCCCTTCCCTCTTCCTTTCAAATCGTTCCTTCCTTTCACTTTCCTTATCCCTAAAACTTAATAATTGTGCTAATTCATCAAATGATTTATCCATATTATCAAATGTATCCACTTGATTTTCTTTACGTTTTAACTTTTCAAGCTTGAGTTGTTTCTTGTGTCGGATACGTTCTTCTAATTGTTCTTTTCTTGAACGGTATACATCTCCCATATCTGTTCCACCAGAGGAGGAGGGACCATAGGGTGAACGTTCTTGATGATTATCGGTATCAAATTTACCACCACCAAAGTGTAGCATGGTATCAACTTTATCTAAATCATCATCTGAATCATCGTCGGATAGTAGTACATCGTCGATTGTTTTGGATGTGTAGTCGATTGCTTTACCTCCATGTGTTAGTAGTTGTCCTTCAGTATCATCTTCATTATCATCATCATCCTGTAAACTAAACTTGGCACGTTTATTCGAACGTCGTAAACGTTCTTGTACTATACGTTTTAACATTACATCATTTTTAGTTGGTCCATCGTAGTTATTACGATTAGTGGCTTCACCAATACGTCGATCGATAAATTTATTTGATTTAGTCTGTCGTTGTAGCTGTGTTGAGAGATGTGATTTACGTAATGATATTGATTTTGATAATGATGATTGATATACTTTACTGTTGGAGTTGTTGTTAGAAGAAGAAGAGGAAGGACGTTGTTGTCCGGGTATTATACGATTATGTACATGATGTTTCACACGAGTTGAGGAGTTTATAGACTTGGCATATTCGAATGCATTTGTACTACTACTACCGCCACCACGTTTTTTGTTTGGTATACCCTTTGGTAAAGTGGCTGTAGAGCGTTTTACTTTATTCTTTGATCGTCCTTTACCCATGGTTTATATATATGTTATACCGATAACAATGGACAGGGATAGATGTATATGATTTGCAATTGTTCTGTGAAAGCTCGTATTGCAACAAAGGGTATCTAAAGTTGATGTGTTGTGCACAAGATGTGTTCAAATTTCTAGCCGCCCCGATGAAGAATGAATACTAGATGACAATACTATCCAATGCAAGATGGTCTCAATATCAAAAGCAATTTACTAAGAGATGGCTACACTAAAGATGAGGACGATCATACTAGATATCAATTTTAATTTTATTGGTGGTTAGCCGGAGTTGAAGATACCCTAACACTCTCATATTATTTCTTTGCAAAAACGCATTGCTTCTTGACGGCTACTCTACTACTTCTATTGATGAGATAAAATTGGCTTAATGTGTTTATTAATCGGCTCATCTATCCCATAGTTATAGTGAAGGATATTGAATCACAATATCCAGTTGTGTGCACACTAATTCGATACGGACGGAAGAATCACCTCACCACTTAGCCTCAGTGTTGCACTCATCACCATCCCCCATACTTACTCTCTAGAGTCGATGCCTCTTACACACATCTTATTCTTATTGTTATCATTTCAATCAACAATACTTGCATTTAAAACACCTACTACTACTAAAACAACAACAAGCGGCGGCAGCATGACAACAACTAGTATAGAATTTCCACCGCCAAAAGATTACTCTCACTTAATCATTGACAATTGGTTCCATGAACGACAACCAGAGTTATGGGGTGGACAAGCCTTTACACTTCAAATTAAAGAAATATTATATCATCAAAAATCGAAATTCCAAGATGTATTAGTATTCGAATCAACCAATTATGGTAAAGTGTTGGTATTAGATGGTGTCATACAGGCAACGGAACGTGATGAGTATAGTTATCAAGAAATGATGACGCATTTACCATTATTTGCACATGATAATCCCAAGAAGGTGTTAGTTATTGGTGGTGGAGACGGAGGAGTACTACGAGAGATTGCACGTCATTCATGTGTCGAGGAGATTGTTATTTGTGAATTAGATGAAGATGTTATTAACGTATCAAAAAAGTATCTACCCTTCATGTCAAAGGGATATGATGACCCACGTGTTACCGTGCATATTAAAGATGGGGCACAATTTATGAAAGAGAATAAATCCTACTTTGATATTATCATTACAGATTCATCCGACCCCGTCGGACCGGCATGTGTTTTATTCGAAACACCATTCTATAAGGCCATGCATGAGTCATTAAAGGAGGGTGGTATTATTTGTACACAGGGTGAATGCATGTGGTTACATGTTGATTTGATTAAGCCATTGGTTTCGAGTATTACAAGTGTGTTTGATACCGTGGAGTACGCCTATTGCACTATTCCAAGTTATCCTAGTGGACAGATTGGGTTTATTATTGCTACGAAGGCAAGTAGTGCAAGTGAAAAGAATAAGGGATGCAAGGTGCCGGTTCGACAACTAGAGGAGAGTATGCAGAAGGACTTGAGATATTATACTCCAGAGATTCATCAAGCATCATTTGTCTTGCCAGCATTTGCCAAGAGGGCTATCTTTGGTGATAAATAGATAGAGGAGGAGGTCCTAATAATCATAGCTTAGATTACTGTTTGGTTGAGCCTATGTTCTGTTGTATCCTTTGCGCTCCTTC
>Ga0214481_101272_pt1 | contig 10406 bp, 7 predicted proteins | sample M1_20Mar14CPVII9_4_FD_165057 | JGI IMG/M metagenome (GOLD analysis project Ga0214481, IMG submission 165057) | Marine eukaryotic communities from Monterey Bay, California, United States - M1_20Mar14CPVII9sort6BwellG10 | ecosystem: Environmental > Aquatic > Marine > Unclassified | place: USA...
GTGTGGCTACACCAACGTCTTCGATCCCTACGATTGGTATACTCTTGGTGGTCAGCTGCTCAATCTCTGTAGAGAAAAACACATTACATTGATTACAGTTGAAGAAAGGCAAACAGTAACCTCTGGTGCACATGGCACAGCACAAAGGACATACGATCTCCTCTGTGAAATTGAGCCAATCAAACAACTCTTCATTGAAATCGAGACAAAGTTCATCATCAAACATTGTTTCTTTGTTGTTTATCTCGAGAATGGACATCATCCTTTTCACATGGATGGTGGCTATTGTGGGACACATCGAATTCTCATCTCTCTTGGGAGTATTGAGAAGGAGATGTGGTTCCGTAAGGAGAATGGTTTGGATGGAATCAAAGTCAGACATGGTTCAATTGTCACTTTGTCAAAGAATGGTGGTGGTGTTGGAAACAGCACAATTAGCCACTCAACACGCAAGACAGGAAAGTCCATGTTCCTTTGCCTTGAGGTGGTACCATTGAAGTAGATTCAATCATTGAATGTTAGAGTTTTGTGTGTTAATTGTAGATAGAAGTATTGATTACTAAATAATATAGAAACAACCACCGCCCTCGTGAGTTTAGAGTTACGTTTGTTAAAGCGTGTGTGCATATGATGTGTACTTTTTTGTGTGAGAGGTATCTTTAACTCGAATCCATACTCTCTCTCTCTCTCCTATGGTATAGGACAGATGAAGCTACTGCAAATGGCGGGGACAGTCTGTCCACTGACCAAGCAGGAATCGAGTTGTCCGATCAAGCACAACAAATCATGCAGGATAGATTTGGATTGTCATTACCTACCTTACGAGGAAGTAGTGATTTAACACCAAACAATAGTAGTGAGGAAAGTATCATAGGAAGACAGAACAATGGCCATGCATTAGAAATACCACAAGACAGGAAACTTCCAAGTTCTCTATCAATGGTGCAACAACAACATATGACTCATACAATAGACGATGATATACTGAATGCAATGCCACCACATGTAAGAGAAGTTGCAAAACGAAATCCTGATTTAGTGTCAAAGCTATTATCAGAAAGAAGACAGCAAATTCAGCATACTAAATCGGCATCCCTTCCAGTATCATATGAAGAAGAAGAAGATAATGCATATCATTCAGAAGAGGATATAAATATTGATCAAGAGAGTACAAGTTTACTACGGAGAAGGACAAATAACAGTAAATATATTAGTCAAATAGTTTGATTATACTATCTATGTTAATGTCTTAATCTAGTATTGATATCTATCTTGATATATATCAATACTAACTTATCATAGTCTACTTTCTTTTATCTTCCGCGACCTCTCCCCCCTCGCCTCTTTCTACCCATTCCCACTGACAACTTCATAGGTTTTAAACCTGTCACTTTCTCTGCTTCAAGAGCTGCTAGTTCCGATTCAGCGGCAGCAATAAGCTTGGCATCCTTACTTTTATTAGCCTCTTGAACTTTAAGTTTTGCAGCCATGATTTTGTCTTGTTTATTCTTTGTTTGACTCGATGTTTCATCTTGTATTGATTGTTCTACACATTTCCTACATCGACTTTTATTCTCCCCCTTCATCCACTGATTTTTATTATATGCTGATTTAGGGAGCAAGCTGTCACACTTTCCAGCACACTGTCTCTTCTCTGTACTCCCATCTTCATTGGTAGATGTATTATTTGTTGTGTTCTTTGTTTCTTCTTCCTTCTTCCTACGGGCAGCTGCCTTATCTCGTTCAGCTTGTTCAACTGCAGCTACACATTGTTTACATTCAATCTGAGGATTTGATGAGTTTCTATCTCGACGATATCTTTCGAGAGCTTTCTTACTGGAAGATGCGCGTTTCACAGTTTAGAGAGGAGATAGGAGATAGTAACTTCTGTTAGTATAATTGGTTGTTAAAGGCAATCAAATATAGGCAAATTAAGTTCATACGAAGCAGCAATAACACCGAGACTCCATGTTGAACACTTGGATTCGCATAATGAAACAATACGAACGCAGACCTGAATTCATCTCCCATCAAACGCTTTCGCTGGCATGGACCTGAGCACTCAAAAGTACCTGCCCATGTAGTGGTAGTGACCGGTTTCGACATAATGTATTGCTACTATTGCTATGTATGTAAATATCATCAATGCATCATTCAGATTCATGAACTGTTGCAACATGCACAGGCCGATTGTAGCATAAAGAATAAAGAAGTAGTAAGGGTATATATCTCTCTAGTAAACTATTGTAAGCTGGCTAAAGTAAACACTACTTGCTGACAGGAGTAGAGTAATGCAGCATCGAATCAAGATAGAAGGGGGGAAAGTAAAAAGGATACCACGTACTTTTTTCCTCATGACATACATTAAATTTAATACAAACACTCTCGTATGTACCATATTTGTAAATGCGTCGGACGATGAAGCCTAACCACCGCTACTCTAACCTATTTATTCTAGTAGCAATATGTTCAATACTATTTAATGCTGCAAAAGCTTGTCATGGGTTTGCATTTCAATCTTCAACAACTACTGATACCTCAAGCAAATCACCTATTCAAGCAAATGACAAAATACTAGTATTTGGTGGTACCGGAGGTGTTGGACAGTTAGTAACAAGAAAACTAAGAGCACGAGAGAACAATTATAATGTTTGTGTAGTTGCACGGGATGCAGTTAAAGCAAAAGAAATATTATCAGTTGATGATATCGATGTTATAGAGCTTAATTTGGTTGGTGATGCAAAAGCTACTGATAATGAATTACAATCGGCAATGGAGGGTTGTACCGGTATAGTTATTTCTGTAGGGACTACGGCGTTTCCAACAAAGAGATGGCAAGGGGGAAACACTCCACAGGCTATTGACGAAGAGGCTGTTTCAAGGATTGCCAAGATTGCTTGTGATATACCAACACTTCGAAGGATGGTATTATTAACATCAGTGGGAGTTAGTAGAACCAGTGAATTTCCTTTCCTGATTCTCAATCTCTTTGGTGTGCTAGACGCTAAGAGGGTAGGCGAGGATGCAGTAAAAGCTGCTGCTACATCAAGTTGGTTTAGTTATTCAATCATTAGACCGGGGAGGCTTGTCGGAGGACCATATACTAACCTGGACCTTGCAAAGTTGTTCAAAGTAGAAGGAGGAGCATCCAATGGGGTGACAGTCGAGAGTGGAGATACCTTATTAGGTGATTGCAAACGAGATGTTACAGCCGAGGCTGTTGTTCAGTGTCTAGAAAATATTGAATGCAATGATATTGAATGTGAGTGAAAATATATGTTGCAAAAGTCTTTCTGTTGTATAAACCATGCGTGCATATTATATGTTTTTTTATTGCTTTAATATTCACTAACACCATGTCATTTCGTATGATATAGTTTCTATGATAAGCAACGAGGAGCCTGCACTTACGGACAGAGAATGGAGTCAAGAATTTATGAGGATGAAAGAATAGAAGCGGATGTAAGAGAGGCAGGATCAAATAAAGCTGCTGCTACAACTAAAATAATCTCTACTTTAATTCTTCTTAAGACTTAATAATCATAGCGATCATTTTCTGCAACGTAGGCACGTTCCTCCTCAGAAGGAGGAGGATAATACTCAACTCCTGGAATTTGATCAAAATCAATTGATTGGCAGGCTAGCTTTAACGTGATGTCCTTGCTTTAACACCCTCTTAAACTGTGGTACTAAAGACAACTCGTCTATCCAAAAGATACACGGCACCTCATTATCTTTCATGCACTTTTTCAATACTCAGGGGGGCACGTACCTCGTCAAGAGATAGATCAATTTAGACCGCACCCCCCAGCCCCCCCTCAGCGAGCGTAGGTAGTTACTCCTGAGAGTTGAAAAACCAGGATACCGTACCACTCTTTGAGATTTGAGTATCTCTTGACAATAAAGCCGTTTAGGACAAACCTCTTACTATCTCAGCATCTGTCGACTCGGCTTTGATGTAGTTTATTCTCCTTCGTGCTCTAAATTCTCCTACTATTTATATATAAAATGTCTACTAAACTAAACGAACTACAAAATGCGACTGTTGGGATGACAGTGGGGGTCATTGAGGTACTCTGTCTTCAGCCTTTCAACTATTGCAAGAATATGATGCAACAGGGTCAACCTCTCTCTGCTGATCCTCGTAAATTATACCGTGGTGTGGGCGCCAATGCTGTGAATATGGGTTCATGTACCATGATTCAATTCGCCGTCGGAGGTTCACTCAAGAAACTTGGTAAGGAATAATTTGAAACATATCATGTGCTGTGTGCTATTTATAATGACACATCAAGTACCTTCCCCCTCTCTTCTATCTGACACCGTCTTATTTATTATGATACATCAATGTACCTTTTGGCATCCTACTTGTCTTTACATTGCGCATCTACAATAACTCTATAGTATTAGGTGGCGAGAAGCGTCAATTAAAAACTCATGAGGAGATGGGGACAGGTATTGCTGCGGGGGTTACATCTGCTTTAGTGGGAAGTCCACTAGAACTCATTATGATTCAACAACAAAGGAAAGGTGGGGGTACAGTAGAAACAATTAAAAACATTGCAACGCCAAAGAATGTACTACGAGGATTTATAGGTGCGGCTGTTCGTGAGGGATTGTGGACGTGCGGATATTTGTCAATTCCTCCAATTGTGAGGCGTAATTTAAGGGATATGTACCCAGAGACGTTTGATAGTGATAACAAAGCTCGTATTCCTGCTGCATTATTGGGAGGACTGTTTGCATGTTACTTAACACAACCATTCGATACGGTCAAGACTTGTATGCAGGGAGATATCGAAAGAAAGACATTTGATACGTTCTCACAAACTGCCAAAGAATTATCTAAAGATGGTATCACTGCGTTCTACAGGGGTGCAACTTTTAGGTATGGAAGGATGGTATGCGCTGTATTTATGATGGATGCTCTACAGACTGCTGTCGGACCTTTGTTATACCCTGATGCATTTAAATGAGCAAACCGTGACTTGACCAATTTAATCGTCAAATGAGGGCGGATGTGTATATAGAAAGAAAAGCAAAATAGAGAGCAAGCAGATAGAAATGTTGGAAGACTTAAAATCAACATTTTCGACGTTAGAGGCATAAAGATTTGGAGTAGTTGGCATACTTATAAATATATACTAGAGCCACATTATTGTCCATAATTTATCCTTGCTACCATTCCTCCTCTTCCATAAATAGGTCTGTAGGGAGCACACCGAACTGCCTAAATACTCCATCACTCAACTCTACATTTAAGTATACACCTCTAAAATCCCCATCATATGTCTCTAACAATGCATCACCTGGACGCCAAAGGGCATCAAAGCCCTTACCTGACTTTCGCATATCGCTAAATGTCATCGCTCCACCTGTACTATACTTAACATAGACTGAACCCAATTCTTCCACTGGTATTGGTACACCATCAACATCCATACCATGTAACATACCCCTTGGCAAGTCTAAGTTGGTTACCCATGATTTTAGTCCAGCTAATGCCTCGGGAGCATTTGATGAACAAAACCCCAACATTATCCGACCTTTTGCAGAGTTTATATCTCTTTCGGAATGTGCGACATGTATTAATATTTGTATTGAACTTTGTAATTCTAATCGTTTGTTACTATCAAGGGATTGGATATAATGTAGTGCTGAAAGACCTCCACCCATACCTTGGCTACCATCTGTTTGGATGAAGGATTGCTGTGATTGATCATAGTTTAGTAATGTTTGTGTAGCATCAAATATCTGATCATTAGTTATTGATATAGTTGCTGTATTTGTTGTTGTTTCTGTAGATGATTGTGTTGTGGAGGAAGATTGCAACTGTGTTGTCTTCTTCACTACTGATGGAAATACAACACCATTAATTACGACTTGGTGATGATGATGATTGTTTGGAGTGGTTGTTGCAGTTGTAACATGATGTGGTGATGTGAAACATACTGCTGTTTGTAATGAGGATAATATAGCAGCAGATATCACCGCGAGTAACCACCGATTCAACATCGATATATCAATATTTTAAAATAAGTTGTTAGTTGTTAGGGTGATAAAATTCTAGCTTGCTCAGTTTAGACTGAGATGATGAAGGCAGGCTATATTATGATTATATGATTGGTTTAGATGACGGCTGAGATGACGGCTGGAGAATGATTATTTAGTTGAGAGGACGGCAGTACGATACTTGAGGATGAAATACAGAGGACGATAAATAGTGTGTATGAACTAGAAAGCGATAAAACGGAAACAATAACTACTAACTAACAGTTAACGACAGCACTTGCATCAACCATCACCAACTAGTAACTCCCATAACTCTCTTACCACCACGGTAGGTTCATTAATAATACATATCGCAACAATTGGCCACAACTGAAACTATAATTATACCACCACAAAAATAATCATGGATGGTGTACAAAATCTACCACCCCATTTACAGGGGGAGTTCATGAAAAATCTTGAACAGATGCAGATCAAAGATAGTTTAATGTACGTTGTTTCCAATCTATATTGTTTTGCAAGTGCATTGTCGTCGTCAATAATATGTTTCTGATACATATTCACTTACTCATATTATTATCTATCCTCAATCCATCAACTTTACTACAACAAAAATACAGCATGTACAATACATTAACAGAACGATGTTTCCAAACTTGCATATCTTCTTTTCGGTCAAAGTCATTAGATAAACATGAAACATCCTGTGTTGAGAACTGTGCTGAACGGTATATTAAAATGACTCAGGAAAGTCCGCGTTAGTACTGTTTTATCATGCGATTTCGTGTGCTCAATGTGATATCACAGTGATTTGGCCACTTCATTTGATCTTAGTTTGCCTATATTTGGTCACCTTTACAAGCCACATATTAACAAAAGTTACTTTTCTTCTCTTTTATCATCATGAACCGTGATAACGCTGAATCTTCCAGCGTGTTGGGTTACGATTTGCTGAAGATCAAGCGTTACGGCAGAAGAGAGCGGCTGATGCTGCAGGTGTAGGGAGGTAGGGTTGTAGAGTAGGATCGATATGGGTATATTATTGAAGATCGGGGGATGTATAGATTTAAAGAGTCCATCAGTTTCAGTTTATCTTTAACCAAACAACCTCGATGTTAGTGTGTGGAGTTTGATAAATCTAAAGTTAAGAGATTCACTTGCTAATAGTTAAAAAATAAAGTGATTCTTCATTCTATATTTGGTTTAGCTTCATTCTTCCGCCTTACTAAATGTCTTCTTTGAAGGGCATACTCGCTATCGCTGTCGAGATGACGGCTGAGATGACGATTGGCTATATTATGATTATTTGGTCGGTTGAGATACGGCTGAGATGACGTCTGGCTATTATGATTATTTGGTCTGTTGAGATGACGGCTCGCTATATTATGATTATTTAAACGATTTAAATGACTGCTGAGATGACGGCGAGCTAATATTATGATATGTGATTGGTTAACACGAAAGCTGGGCGCTAAAGGTTACAATTCTACTATATTGTGACCATATACGCTGAATCTTCCCTTGGAGAACTACTCTTGAAGCACACCCACTACAGCCGTGCCAACTTATTTAACATCTGCAAGTTGGTGACAGTCCCTACAAGTATACTTAGGCATAAGTGATCATATACGAGAGAGACGGCAGCATTAATACGCATCCAGAAGGTGGATAGGAAATAGATTACTATTTATAGAAATTGACTTCTGAAGTCGTAAAGCTAGCATATCAATCAATCAATCAATCAAGGGGGAAACTCTCATCTTCGTCTACCACCCAACATCGTCATCATCATCATCATCATCAGTACCACTCCCACTAGTCATACTTAACATATCTAAATATAAGTGTTCCGCTCCATATGAAACTATATCGGCATACTCCGACGATGCCAAACTTGATGATCTTGATTTTGATGTAGTCTTTCCTCCTCCCTCATCGGTTTCTTCTCCCATTCGAACACCATTATTGCAATTCATTCGAGGAGGAATGCTGGGCGAGGAAGACGCAGAAGAAATGGGTGTACAATAGGTATAACATCTTGATGGTGTTGGTGTTGGAGGAACACTATTGTATCTTGAAGAAGGAGTTGTCGTTGACATTGGAGAAGAAGAAGATATCTCAACAATATTGCTACAACTACTGCTACTTCTATCTTCACATCCCATCATCATCGTATCATATATAGATTGGACATTATAATCTGTACTTTTAAAACCAAGTACGATATTAATATTGTCCAACCATCTTCGTCTTTCTTGAGGATTGAGGAGTCTTCTTTCTCTTCTTCTGTTATAACTTGATGACGACGTCGTCGATGACGATAGAGCAACAAGTAGTGCAGCATATGCCATGACACTTGGTGAAGTATTGTATACCATTGTATAATCTAACATTTGCTTTTCAACAATTTGCACAGCGCTACACTTCAATTCAGCCTTCAACTTCTCTCTACTAATATCATCATCACCTACTGAGCCATCAGTAGTAGTAGGTGGCGGTATCAACTCTAACATACCATTAATAAAATCATGGACACTACCATTATTCAATTTCCAACCAAGCACTTTTAATATTTCAATTTCCATGTTAATGATTTCACTAGGTTGATAAATCCCTTGACATATCGTAGTTGAAACGAAGTCAGAATCAACCTGTAGTCCACCACGACATTTCAATGCGATGATTAGACATGTTATATATGTTAGTTGGAATGCTTTACGTGTTGTTGGCACCCCCCTTGGACAGCTTGTCGATGAGATGGCAGATCTGCAATGTCGAGAGGCAGCGGCGGCGGCAGTGGTAGAAAGTGACATGTAACGATCAAAGTAGTTCATACCAATAACAGCCACCTCTCTATCAATTTGGCATGCATCCACGATATCATAAGACCAGTTGCACATTGTTCTACGATCGGCGGAGGTTACCATACAAGATGAAATGTTAGTAGTAGACTTGTCGTTGATGGATGATGAGTGTAGTAGTTGGAGATAGTCTGTGCTTTGATACAATTCATCTTTTTCCTGGTTGGAAAGATTAGAGAGTTGATCTATTAGATATGGATCAATGGTTTGGGAGAGTGAGAGCTGTAGGTGCTGAGGAGGTAGCATGATTGTTGTTGTTTATGAATTTGCTGTGGTGATACTATGGGCAGCCGCTTTGCAATGCACCATTTTTACAACAAAAAAGGGCTAGTATTCAATGCCGTGTCTTCAATCTTTTCTTCAAATTATATCAGCCCCCATTTTTACTTCAGCCCAAACTCTCAGTGGAATTGTGGGACAGGCTGGACAAATCAAGTGGCCAATCAAAGCTACATTAGATTGCCCACCACTGTGCCGCACCACAGTATCATAACATACCATACAATAGCAGGATATTTGCACTTGATGTGATCTGTGATACATAAGTTGGAACAACAGGCTGGATAGATGATAGTGATAGATACTCATCCCTCTCTCTTCTCGTCGGTAGGTGGATGTTGATGAAGACATGGCGCCTGGAGCAATATATAGTTCATCAAAGTAGTGTGGTTAATACTTGAGCTTCACAAATAATGCAGCAACTAAGCCAAGAGTTTTGAGTTTGCATATTCAATAAACCGAGAGAGTTTGGCAGGTTATATTATGTCCTAACCCTTGAGTTTAGAGAACACAGATACTTAGTGTAGTGACTAGATAAAAAAATAAATGATGAATATAATTCGATATAAAAAATAATAAAAAATTATAATGCTTTAATACAGAGTAATGTCTCAGCTAAGCAATATAAGTATAGGCAATAAGTGTGGAAACAGAGGTCTGCATGTCGTGAGCTAATATAAGTATAATATTCAAATGCCTTTGAGCTCAACTATACTATTTATGTATCATACTTTATTGAAATGATAAGATGCAAGTGTTATGCTCTTTGGAATAGAATCAAGGATGATAGCATACCCTAGAATGTACCAGACTCCCCACATTGAGAGCATATTGCTATTTAAATTGCAATGCAAGGCATATCTGGTCAAGGTCTAAATAATTACTGTACTCAGTATCATTATCCAAATATATTGGATAACAATATCGGGATCTTCTTTTATGAGAGATGAGTAGTATGCAGAGAGAGAGAGATAGAAAACATTCGGATGTTTCTCACATTTGAGAAATTGAGTCTCAATCCTCTGGAAGAAGTTGTCACATCTTCCGGCCACACATTTTAATTTTTTATTGCTTAGTTAGCATAGTGAGCTCATTTTTCTTCAATAGGAGCCACATCCAATACTTAGATTAAGCAACCATGAAGCTCTCAATCGCTGCACTACTAACAACTCTATCAGCCACATCGGCCTTTGCTCCCATCAATGTAGGACGTACCACAACATCACTTAATGTTGAACAATTATCAGTTCAAAC